>JACDZJ010000076.1_pt1 | contig 48387 bp, 42 predicted proteins | sample 7365721 | NCBI WGS metagenome assembly JACDZJ01 (sample SAMN15143480, study PRJNA637477) | pond metagenome | biome: freshwater wetland ecosystem [ENVO:00000243]; feature: pond [ENVO:00000033]; material: pond water [ENVO:00002228]; isolation source: pond water containing pink berries ... | reverse complement strand
TGATAGCGTCTTATTCGGAAATCGCCTAAAGTCCGACAGGCTGCTAGGTCCGGTTTTCGCGTTCGATGGCGATATGACCGTCGGGTCAGTTCCTCAGGTACGCCAGCGCGTCTTTGTTGAAGGGGTGCGGGGTCACGCCGAGCCGCGCGAAGCCGTCGTCCTGCGTGCAGACGTTGCCCTCCATGAGCATCTCGATCTGGCCGCGGGTGATCGGGAACCAGGGAAAACGATCGAACAGACGCGCGGCCGCTTTGATCCCGAACACGGGGGCCGGCAGCATCCACTTGGAGCGACCGCCGGCCGCGGCGATGGTGCCGAGTATCGCCTTCCAGCTCAGTGCGTCCGGGCCGCAGAGACAGTAGGTCTGCGCGTGCGTGCGCGGATCGGTGAGCGCCTGGACGAACGCGGCCGCCACATCGGTGACGCTCACCGGCGCAAGCTGAAACTGACCGGCATTGAACGGCAGCAGGCCCGTGTAGAACAGGGGTGCGGGGATCGGGCTGTCGATAATGTCGCGCTTGAGTTGGTCGCAGAATTCCATCCGGCCGCGCGGATCGCCGAAAATCACCGAGGGTCTGAAGATGGTCCAGTCCATCCCGGATGCTTTCACGGCTGCCTCGGCCTGAAACTTCGTGCGCTGATACGCGGTGCCGTCGGCGTGTATCCCATTGGCACTCATCAAGAGAAAACGCTTCACGCCCTGCGCTCTGGCCGCACTCAGGGTATCCACCACCCCACGATGCTGAAGTGCATCGAAGCTGATGCCGCGTGATGGGAACTCGCGCAGGATGCCGATGAGATAGACGACGGCGTCAGCCCCTTCGACGCAGCGATGGAGCGCCGCGATGTCTCCAACCTCGCCGGTCACCAGTTCGCACTCGGTCGGTCGCTCAACCTTCGATTCGCTCCCTGCCCGGACCAGCAACCGCGGCAGGTGGCCATCTTGGAGGAGCCGCTCGATCAGGTAGGTGCCCACGAACCCGGTACCGCCGATGATTGCCACCTTCACGCCGCGCACTCCTGTCTGACTAGATTGAAATTTCGTTGAACGCCGAGACCTCGCGGGGGCCGGCAAGGCCCCCGGACGGGCTCAGCCTTCGTCGATTCCCTCGGTTTCCGGATTGTTGATCATTGCATGAACCCGGCTGTCGGGGCAGTAGGACTCGAGTATGTCGATCGGATCGTTCATCGTGTTCTCCTGGTGGTTGACCGGCGCGCGGCCGGATTTCTTTGCATGACCCGGTCTGTTGCCGGGCACCAAGGAAAATGGTACCTGTCCAGGCGATGTCAAGGGTGCTCTCCGATCCCGGCACCCTCGGGAAGGGGTCGGATGGGTGTTGATCAGCGCAAAAAGTCAGCCTGTTCCAATACGTTTCCTGGTGTTTAAGGATGCATGGCGCGGTGCGTACCGGCTCGGCCGGGGTTGGGTCTGCGCGCCCGCTGAACAGCCGTTGAAAAACTCAGGTGAGACGATACCTCGTGACTCTTGCCCGGACTCCCCGGGTCCCCAACCGGAATTCGGACCATGTCCAAACACTTCCTGATCGTCGGCGGCACCTCCGGAATCGGTGCCGCCCTGCTGTCGAAACTCATTGAACAGGGGCACCAGGTCACCCAATTGTCGCGGCATCCGGAGTTGGTCGCCGACCACCCGCGGATCACCAGTGTGTGCTGGGATGTCCGTCAGGACGCCTTTCCGGGCGATCGACTGCCGCCGGTGCTTGACGGACTGGCCTACTGCCCGGGGAGTATCCGTCTGCGACCCTTCGAGCGATTGACCGAGCACGAGTGGCACGAGGATCTGGACCTGAATGTGATGGGCGCGGTGCGCGCCATCCAGGGCGCCTTACCATCATTACGTCAGGCTGAAAGCGCCGGCATTCTGCTCTTCAGCAGTGTCGCCGCGGGGACTGGAATGCCTTATCACGCCTCGGTGGCGGCGGCCAAGGGTGCCATCGAGGGGTTGACCCGCGCCCTGGCCGCAGAACTGGCCCCGCGCATCCGCGTCAACGCCATCGCGCCGACCCTGACCGCGACCCCCTTGGCCGAGCGATTGCTGGCAACCGCGGAGAAACGCGCGGCAGCGGCGGAGCGACACCCGCTCAAAGTGATCGGGGAGGCCGCCGATCTGGCGCGGGCAGGGGTCTGGCTGCTCGATGATGCACGCCTGACCACCGGCCAGATCCTGCATCTGGACGCCGGGCTCTCCAGCTTGCGGGTCTAGTACACCGTTCCAACTTAAGCTGCGGCGTCATTCCGGCAGGATGCCGGAATCCAGTGCCATGGATGGTAACTCGCAGGCACTACGGATTCGCAGGATTAGCTGGATAAGGGGTATTAGCCGCCGGCGAGCTTCTGCTTCAACAGATCATTGACCTGTTGCGGGTTGGCCTTGCCCTGGCTCTGCTTCATCACCTGGCCGACGAAGAACCCGAAGACCTTGTCCTTGCCCGCGCGGTACTGCTCGACCTGACCGGGGTTGGCGGCGATGATGGTATCGATCAGTGTTTCGATGGCGCCGGTATCGGTGATCTGCCGCAGTCCCTGGGTCGCGATCACCGTATCCGCATCGCCGCCCCCGTTCCACAGCGATTCGAACACCTGCTTGGCGATCTTGCCCGAGATGGTTCCATCCGTGATGCGTTGGATCATCCCGGCGAGTTGAGACGCCGTCACCGGACTCGCGGTGATCTCCAGCCCGGCTTTGTTGAGCGCCGCCGCCAGTTCTCCGCTGATCCAGTTCGCCGCCAGTTTGGGCGCGGCGCTCGTCCGGGCGACCGTCTCGAAATAGCCGGCCAGGTCACGGCTCGCGGTGAGCAGATTGGCGTCGTACTCGCCGATGCCATAGTCTTCCCGGAAGCGCTCGCGCATGGCATCCGGCAATTCCGGCAAATCCGTCGTCGCGGCGGCGATCAAGGCCGCATCGACCTCGACCGGCAAAAGATCCGGGTCCGGGAAATAGCGGTAATCATTCGCCTCTTCCTTGGTGCGCATGGTGCGGGTCTCATCCCGGTCCGGGTCATAGAGCCGGGTCTCCTGGACGACCCGACCGCCGGCTTCGAGCAGATCGATCTGACGCTCGACCTCGAACTGGATCGCCCGCTCCAGGAAGCGGAATGAGTTGATGTTCTTGATCTCGGCGCGGGTGCCAAAGGTGGCCGTGCCCAGCGGGCGGACCGAGACGTTCGCGTCCACCCGAAACGAGCCTTCCTGCATGTTGCCGTCGCTGATCCCGATCCAGCGCACGATCTGGTGAACCTTGCGCGCATAGGCCACCGCCTCCTGGGGTGAGCGCATATCCGGCTCTGAGACGATCTCCAGCAGGGGTGTGCCCGCGCGGTTCAGATCAATGCCGGTCAGCCCATGAAAATCCTCATGCAGCGACTTTCCCGCGTCTTCCTCCAGATGGGCCCGCGTCACTCCGATTTCTTTCACCGTTCCGTCATCCAGCACGATCTCCACCCGGCCTTCGCCGACGATTGGAAACTCATACTGGCTGATCTGATAGCCCTTGGGCAGGTCCGGATAGAAATAATTCTTGCGGGCGAACACCGAACGCTCGGCGACCTCCGCGCTGATCGCCTTGCCGAAACGCACGGCGAGTCGGACCGCTTCGGCATTGAGGACCGGCAAGACGCCCGGCAGACCCAGGTCGATGGCACAGGCCTGGGTGTTGGGCTCAGCCCCGAAGCGGGTGGGTGCACCCGAGAAGATCTTGGACTGGGTCGCGAGCTGGGTATGGATCTCGAGGCCGATCACGGTTTCCCATTGCATGCTGTATTACCTGGGGGAAGCTGCAGAGTGTTTCAGAATAAATAACTCGAAATCAGAAAAAACAGCGCAAGGACCGAAATAAAAAGCAATCCGATCAGCACATAGTTGCCAACATTGCTGGGCGAGCGCCTGACACGCACCGATTTGCGGTTTGGCGGCAAGGGTTTGCCATGCTGGTCGATCTCCACATAAAAAATGCCGTCGATGACGAATCCTGGGACCTCGCGGTTGCGGATACGCTCAAGGAGTTCCATCAGTACCATGCCGTTTTCACCGGCAAACCGTTGGGCTCTGATACCCCGGCGTTTACCGGTAGTGTCGTAACGCCAGGCCGCGCCGGTGTCCGGGATATCGAATTTGCCCCGGATGACCTGAATGACCTTATCCGGGTCGGCGCCGTTACCCAAAATCCGAATCGCCCGGTTGAGCTCTCTGGCGGCATCCCGGCGGCCATCCAGTATAAGATTCTTTCCGAAAGTCAAGGTCTTGGGGTTTTCTCCAAAATAGAGCGCCAAAAACTCGCTTTCCAGTTCAACGGCCAATGTGCGGGCTTTTGCGAACTCTTTGGTCTTCAGGAGTCGGGCACGAAACGACTCGGCGAGTTTCCAGGAGATGCGGGCGAGTCCCAGACGGATTTCTTTCAGTTCAGGATAGAACTGGGCCGCAAGCTTCCAATCCGCATCCAACGGACTGCCCGCCGCGGGTTCGCTGTCGCCGTCGGCGAAGGCGGTATCGGCGTTCTGCGTCGTTTTCTCGCGCAGCCGATCATATTCCGCCCGGGTCGCCGGATCGCTGAGGACGCGATAGGCCTCGTTGATCGCGGCCATGTGCTGGCTGGCCTGGTCGCGGTCGATCCCCGACTTGTCCGGGTGGTAACGCTGCGCCAGCGCCTTGAAGGCTGCACGCAGCACGACCGAGTCGGCCGATGGCGTCAGTCCCAGCGTCGCGTAATAGTCCTTATTCACGTTCATCTGAGTGTCAACGATCTAGCTGTACCAGAGTGAAGTCAAACAGTCATCGTGGTCAACGGGATTACCGGATCGTGCATCCCTGGGTGTCACGCGCACCCTGTCGGTACTGCGCAATGCCAGTGCGTCTCCTGCTGCAATCGATGTGCCACATTGAGCAGCCGCCCTTCTTCGAAATAGTTGCCGATGATCTGCAACCCGACCGGCAGACCGTCGACCGGGGCGACCGGGATGGACATGCCGGGTAAGCCGGCGAGGTTGGCAGCGATGGTGTAGATGTCGCTGAGGTACATCGCTACCGGGTCGTCACGCTTGGCGCCGATGGGGAAGGCGGTCGTCGGGCTGCTGGGTCCCATGATGACGTCGACCCGCGTGAAGGCGCGCTTGAAGTCGTCGGCGATCAAGTGGCGTATTTTCTGCGCCTTGAGGTAATAGGCGTCATAATAACCAGCCGACAGCACGTAGGTGCCGATCATGATGCGGCGCTGGACTTCCGGCCCGAAGCCCTCGGCGCGGCTGCGCTGGTAGAGGTCCTCCAGATCCGCGGGCGACTGGCAGCGGTGGCCGTAGCGCACGCCATCGAAACGGGCGAGGTTGGATGAGCACTCGGCCGGGGCGACGACATAGTAGACCGGAACCGAGAGTGGACTGTTGGGCAGGCTGATCTCGCTTACCCGCGCGCCGAGTTGCTCATACTCCCGAATGGCGCCATCGATGGACGCGGCGGTGCGCGCGTCCAGTCCATCACCGAAATATTCTTTCGGCAGGCCGATCCGCAGACCGGCGAGGTCCTGATTCAGTCCCGCGGTATAGTCAGGGACCGGGGTGTCGATGCTGGTCGAGTCCCGTGGATCGAATCCGGCCATGGCCTGGAGCAGGAGTGCCGCGTCGGCGGCGGAGCGCGCCATGGGTCCGGCCTGGTCGAGCGACGAGGCGAAGGCGATCATGCCCCATCTGGAGCAGCGCCCATAGGTCGGCTTGATGCCGGTAATGCCGCACAGGGCCGCGGGCTGGCGGATGGAACCGCCGGTATCGGTGCCGGTGGCGGCAGCGCATAGCCGGGCGGCGATGGCCGCGGCCGAGCCGCCCGACGACCCGCCGGGAACCCGGGTGTGGTCCCAGGGGTTCCTGACCGGCCCATACCAACTGGTCTCGTTGGACGAGCCCATGGCGAACTCGTCCATGTTGGTCTTGCCCAAGACCACGGCACCGGCCGTCGCCAGGCGCTCCACGACGGTGGCGTCATAGGGTGCGATGAAGGTGTCGAGCATCCGTGAGCCGCAACTGGTGCGTAAGCCCCGCGTGCAGAAAATGTCCTTATGCGCGATGGGGATGCCGGTGAGCGGCTCGGCCGTGCCGGCGGCGAGTGCAGCGTCCGCGCGCCCGGCGGCGGCCAGGGCCGGTTCGGCGGCGACGGTGATGAAGGCGTTGAGGTCGGGATTGAGGCGCGCGATCCGCTCCAGGTAATGGCGGGTCAGTTCGACGCTGGAATAGCGGCGGGCGCGCAAGTCCTCCGCCAGCGCGAGGATGGTCTGCTCGTGCATCACTCGATCACCCTGGGAACCAGATAGAGCCCGCCGTCGGTCTGGGGCGCGATGGATTGAAAGTGCGCGCGCTGATCGGGCTCGGTCGGTACGTCCGGCCGCAGCCGCTGGGTTTGGTGCAGCGGATGGGCCATCGGTGCGACGCCCGCGGTATCGACTGCATCCATCTGGGCCACCAGCGCCAGAATGTTTGAAAGATCATGGGCATAACGGGTACACGCCGCGGCAGGAAGCGCGAGCCGTGCCAGGTGGGCGATCTTCTCGACGTCCGATTGATCCAGTGCCATTGCGATGCTGTTTCCTCTGGGGCTGGGCGGCGCGGGTGCCGTGACCATCATAGAGCGCAACATAACATACCCTGTCGGGGTGGCGGAACGCAGACCGTGCGGTGGTGGGCGAATCGCGTCCGATGCAGGGCGGCTGGAGCTCCCTGTGGACGGCAGCCGGGGAGTCAGGCGATTGCCGAAAAATGGCATACCGGATCGCGAAGGATGTTCGTCTGCCTGCAAGGCGCGCCGACCGGAGCATCGCCGGGCAACGTGACTGTCGGCACGACGCGGAGGGCGGGCGAGAAGACGAGAGAAGTGGTATGGGATTTGACGGAAATCGCCTAACCAAGGAACATGTTGCCGCCGACGAAGCAGTCCCCGCGGGCGCGCGCCCAGGGGTCCAGCGAGTGGATCAGGAGTTCCATCTGCAGGCGGTGGCGCAGCGTCTCCATCGGCTCTCCATCGTCGCAGGGCAGGTCGTCCTCGGTGGGCAGACTCGGCATGCGCCGGGCGGGGTTGTACATGACAGGCTCCAATGAGATCCGGGCACCGCGGGCGCAACCAGACGCTAGCGGCGCTTCCAGCAGAAACGGGGCGGGCGGTCAAGCGCCAACCCTCTCTCACAGCAATTTTTTTTCTTGGCGTTTCAGTAGAGTTTATGCTGCCATATCAGACCGAAACCTTAAAGTGGGCCTCCATCTTCAACACCCCTTTGCGGAGTTCCACGGGCTGGAGTCGGAAGGTGTCCGGAACGATGCGCAGCCGCGCCTCGTCGAGTCGGGGTTCCGCGGTATTGGGGAGTAGCCGCTGCCACAGCCGTTCGAACTGACGGCGCGGAACCGCCTCGGCCGCCAGGTCGTGGATGGTTTGCATGGTCCAGGCCCAGACCGCCGGGTCCTCATCCGGTTCGTCCGCCACCCGCCGGTAACGCAGCGGCTTGCCGCCGGGATTCACGGGTGCGATGCGTCCTTCCATCACCAACTCGCTGAGGTCCCGTTGCAGCGCCCGGCGCCGGGCCCCTTCATCCGCCGTTCCATAGGTGCTGCCCAGGATCGCCAGCAGCCGGGCGCCGTCCGGGCACTGGTCCGGCGGCGTGCCCGGTGACAGCAACGCCTGTACGTTCTGTGACGAAGACCTCATAAACGAGGGGATGCTGAATATTGATTCAGCGCGAGTATGCGCCCGCAAGATCGCCGACCAGCGTCTCGTACCGCGGCGGGTTCTGGAGCCGGAAATGATGATCGGCTCATGGGACTGCGCCGTCTCATCGATGAGGCGGTAGAGATTGGCACGGGCTTCGCTGGCGGTCAGGGTTTGCATGATGGGCTCGTGGATTCTGGTATGGCTGTCAAGCCCGCGTCGGGGCGCGCGACCGCGGTTCGGCCATTGCGGTCGCGTTTGTTGCCGCTGATGAGACAGAAAACCTTAGGGATGTCCGACAACGGCGAGCGGCACCGGCACCCTTATCATCGTCAGACGAAAGCCATCGTACCATTGGTGCCCCGTCTGGTATCGATGATTCCAGCACGCGGCAAACGCATCCAACAGGCCTTGCCCATGTAGCATCGGATCTCCCGGCACCGCAATACATGCCTCCTGGAGCCCTGGCTCGCCAGGTGGCTTCGCGCAAAATCGCGCATAGCCAACGACCTGATAAAGGTCTGACTGATCGACGCGAGGGTTTCCTTCCGGCGTGATCTTGTACTTGCTATCGACCACGATCTGCTCGTCAACGACAAAGTCCGGGCGGAAGTGGTAGGCCTCGCTACGGAAGGGCGGACCCGGCAAGGTGAAGGTCATCTGGCCTCGCACCGCCGGGTTGCCAAGAAGCCTACTCAGGCAAACACCGACCCATCCTTCAAAGAGGCGGTTGGCGTCCAGAAAGAACGGCAATGTCCGGCCGCTCTCCGCCGACTTCCCGGAGGCGCGCAGATGCAGGCGGGTGAGGACCAGGCGTGCCAGCGTGAGCGGGCTGGCATAGGCCGCCATCAGGCCCGTCTCGCGCACCAGCGACCAGTCGCCCCGTTGCGGCCGATAGTCCGGCACCGAGGCCAGGGCAGAGCGGATCGTCCAGACCCAGTGCTGCAACTCTGGCAACCCGCCGTGTCCATTGGCGGGGCTGCCAAGCCACCGGGCGCACGCCTCAAGCGCGGCCTTCAGTAATCGGTTTTCCAGCGTGTTTAGATTGAACTCCTGAAACCTGCAAACCACCCGGTCCGCGCGCGCTCGAACCAGGTTGGTCCGAATCTGCGCGGCCAAGAGGACCTGACCCTTCACCCGTCCGGTCAGGTTTTCAGTCCGGGACACGAACCCCTGTCGCAGATGCCGCTGCACGAATCGGGCGGTTGTCGCCAGGAAAGCGATCACCTCCAAGAGTGTCAACTGTGGCAGATGGTTTGCCTTGATCGCTGCCGCGTCCGGATCGCAGCCGAACAACCGCGGCAACTCCATCCCCGTCACGCTGACAGGGGCCGCCAGAACCGCGGCGAACATCGCGGCGTAATCGACTTCCTGCAATGGTTCGCGTGGCCTTACCAATAACGGGTAAGAAACCTCGCCGAATGGCAAGTGAACCGCGCCGATGAAATGCGACGGCTTGATTTCCCCATGACACCAATGCAGGCCAAGGGTGCATGGGTTGTCTGACCAATCCGGATCGTCCTCGCCGCCGTAGGTCTTGCGCCAGTGGTGATCCTTCCGAGCCTCGATGATCTGGTCAATGGCCTGCGCCAGATCGACACGGTTCGGATCCTCGGCGTCGAGGCGCGTGACTTTCTTCCATTCCTGAGTCTTCAATAACCGCCCCGGCTCGACTGGATAGCGCATCTATTCGCCCCCGTCCTCCGGCTCATCGTCGACTCCAGCCGGGTTCGGAGCGGGAGCGGCACCGTCTGCCTGTCCCCCGGCTTGCTGCGCATTGGGGGCAAAGCAGAGGAGCCGTGCACGAAGCTGATTTTCCAGTGCGAGGGGTTGCATCGGCTGGCCAAGTGGAATCCCAAGACCCCCAAGCGTGAGCGTCGCGCCTGATTGCAGCACCCCATCCTTCACGTACTCATGCAGCAAGGGCAAGACCTGGTAGACGAAGGTGGTCAGAAGTGCATCGCATGACTGAGCAAGAAAATACGTATGACCGGGCTGGACATCGTCGGCGAAGAAGTCGCCGGTCAGTTTGCGCTGGTTGTCATCGCCCGTAAACAAAACTGCTACGGCATGGTACAACTGCTCGGCCGACGCCCGGAGTCCGTTATCCTTCGCAACGACTTGTTGAATCACTTCGCGATTCGGAAGAACCGGCAGGAATGCGAAGCGCCGCCGTACCGCATAGTCGATGTGACCAACGGACCGGTCGGCGGTGTTCATGGTGCCGATGATGTAGAGGTTCTTGGGCACTTGCAGATAGAAACCATCAATGACCTTGTACGGAGTCCGGACGGGCTCCCCGCGATACTCCAAGGCATAGATCAACTCGCCAAGAACGGCGGCCAGGTTAGCGCGGTTGATCTCATCAATGATCAACACGTAATCGTTGCCAGGATCATTGGCAGCCCGGCTGCACAGTTCCGCGAATACGCGGTTGACCGTGTGGTACTCAACCTGCCCTTGTCGGTTGGTGCTGACCTGCACGCCGCGCACGAAGTCTTCGTAGTTGTAGGCAGGGTGGAACTGCACGATTTCCCAGCGGTCGGCTGGCAGCTTCCAATGCTCTGTAACGAACTGCTTGGCGAGAAAAGTTTTTCCTGTGCCCGGAGGACCGTGCAGTATGACTTGCATTTTCAGTTTGAGCGCTTTATTAAGTGCCGCAAGCATTGAAAGAGATCTCCAATAAGAGAGTTCAGTTACGCAATCACGTTTGGCTAGCGCTGCTTGGCGCTCTTCACAAAGCACCAACATCTCTTGGCAAAAGTCGTCCGGATGTTCCTCCGAATAGTTATTCCAGTGATGCCAAATCCGGTTCACGCTATCATGTCTCTCATCTATCCCGATCGGCCCGTACGCGCCGCCTGCAGGAGGGATGGCTTGCTCTCCATGTGCAACCACAAAGCCATTAAGATCGTTCCAGCCGACCCAGTTCACAGGATAGAGGCAGTGCGCATATTCGAAAGTGCTTTTACCGAACTGCGCAGGTAGAACACCTAGCACGCCGTACCTGTCAAATGCGTATACCATGCACGCACACACTTGACCGATCCCGACCGGGGTTATGCCCTCATACGCGATAACGATATCGTTCGGTTGGATCTTGAAGAGTATTTGCTGGAACGCATTGTTGAATCTTTGTACATTAGGGTCGTACCCGGCGTGGTCGGCGAGGAGTGCAATATCTGTCAAGATCTTTTCGGCTTGGTCCCAAGTTAGCCAGCCCGCGCGACAGGCCCGATAGAGGCAAGAGAGATCCCCGAGTTCGGGCCACCCCTGAGCGATGACATGCCGTTCGCTGATCTCTGCGTAATTCGCATGTCCTTGCGCTGCGGCTATAGCCATTCGCCAAATCGTCACGGTGGCACCTCAGCGGGTTTGGTCCGGTCTCATTGACCAGGCTTGGGATTGAGAGACGGTTGTATTGGTTCGCAATCCAGCGAGTTCTGGACTTGTCGCGAGTCAGCTTGGCCCCGCGTTGCGGCGTAGCGGATTGTCATCTTCCTGATGGCGTCGAGTCCAGGCTCCGGCGGGCACCATGGACTTGTTGGTCGCAGCGACCGGCCCCGATCGGTCGCCGGGGTCTGCGCTGCGGCTTGCCGCCGGGCCGCTTCATCCCCCGTCCCATAGGCGTCACCCAGGATTTCCAGCAGCCGGGCACCGTCCGGGCACTGGTCCGGCGGCGTGCCGGGTGAGAGTAACTGCTCCAGGCGATTCAGACGTTCAAGGCGGGTGGCATGGGTGGCGCTCATGAGGGGGCAGTATACAGGCCTGAAGAACCGCCGGGTCCCGCGCTACGGCCGCCCCGCGGTGGTGGTCGCGGTGCTCGACACCCCGGTCCGGGACTCCGAGCGCGAGTCCGGCAGCACCTATTTTCGCGAGCCGCTTGATTGGGTGCTCGAGTTGATCTGGGACGAGGACCCCAACCGTGGCGAGTTCGTGACCTTCCATTACGACACCCGCCGCGTGAGGCCTCGATCACCGTTCCGACCACGCGGCCTTGTAGGGTGGACAAGCGTAGCGCAGTCCACCCTGCGGCGGGAACGATGATCAAGGCCCGCCAAGGCCCGCCAAGGGAGGATCCGACAGGGCGTTGCCGCTGGTTCACCAGGGTGCATCGAGCTGACCTTGTTGCACCCCCGCTGTTGGCGTAAAGTATCAACATTGAAGATACGCTGGAGACCAACATGCGAGTGACTGTGAAAAAGTGGGGTAACAGTGCATCAGTGCGTATTCCCGCGGCCATCATGGCGGCCGCGCACTTGAGTCTGGACGAGACGGTTGATATGCGCGAGGAAGGCGGGTGCATCGTGATCGAGCCGATTCGCCCGAAAGAATATGACCTCGCTCGATTGCTGGCCGACATCACGGCGGAGAACCTGCACGCCGAGGTCGATTTCGGCTCACCACTGGGCAAGGAAGCCCTCTGATGGTTCGCCGTTACGTGCCGGAGGCGGGCGATATTGTGTGGCTGCATTTCGATCCGCAGGCCGGGCACGAGCAAGCCGGTCATCGGCCGGCGCTGGTCGTCAGCCCTGCGGCCTACAACGGCAAGACGGGCCTGATGCTCTGTTGCCCGATGACAACGCAGATCAAGGGTTATCCTTTTGAAGTGCCGATTGCGGGCGACCGTCCGGGCGCCGCCCTGGCCGACCAGGTCAAGAGTCTCGATTGGGGGGCGCGTCGGGCGCAGTACAAAGGACAGGTTTCAGCCGCCGAGTTGAATGACGTCCAGGCAAAGATCATGGCCCTGGTCGGACCGGTTGGCAGGTCGGGGTGATCTGGCCTAACAGGATTTTCCGGTAATCGCCTGACCCTGCTGATGGTCGTTGCCTGAGGATGACGCGTGCAGCGCCTTGCCGAGTTCAGCACGCGTTGTTAGATTAGCCGGCTATCCTGAACCATCCCCCGGCGGGTGCGAAGACCGTCGGGCCTGCGCTGTCGCCGATCGGTGTCGGACCTCTCCACGGGCCTGGTCGGTCGCAGTCCCGCTTCCGGTCGTTCTTCGGGAGACCCTGTCGCCGCGCCCCGGATTATTCAGAGTGCTGTCAAGCGCCCCAGTTGCTAAGGTAGGTTACTGATGTTTATCAGACGTTTTCGTGGCATGTTCTCGACCGATCTGGCGATCGACTTAGGGACAGCCAACACCCTGATCTATGTTCGCGGTCAGGGTATCGTGCTCAACGAGCCCTCGGTCGTGGCGATTCGTCAGGATCGTGCCGGGGGAGCGAAGACAGTGGTGGCGGTGGGTGAGGAGGCGAAGCTGATGCTCGGGCGCACGCCGCAGAACATCACCGCCATCCGCCCGCTGAAAGATGGCGTCATTGCGGACTTCACCGTCACCGAGAAGATGCTTCAGTACTTTATCCATAAGGTGCACGAGGCGCGCATGGTGCGCCCGAGCCCGCGGGTGGTGATCTGTGTGCCCTGCGGTTCGACCCAGGTGGAACGGCGGGCGATCAGGGAATCCGCGGCCGGGGCCGGGGCGCGGGAGGTCTATCTGATCGAGGAGCCGATGGCGGCGGCGATTGGTGCCGGGCTGCCGGTGGAGGAGGCGCGCGGCTCCATGGTGATCGACGTGGGCGGCGGCACCTCCGAGGTGGCGGTGATCTCACTGCACGGAATCGTGTATTCCAACTCGGTGCGGATCGGTGGGGACACCTTCGACGATTCCATCATCAACTACGTGCGCCGTAACTATGGCACCTTGATCGGCGAGGCCACGGCCGAGCGGATCAAGCACGCGGTCGGCTCGGCCTTCCCCGGCAACGAGGTGCTCGAGATCGAAGTCCGCGGGCGCAACCTGGCCGAAGGCATCCCGCGCAGTTTCACGCTCAACAGCAACGAAATTCTGGAATCCCTGCAGGAGCCCCTGGCGGGGATCGTCGGCGCGGTCAAATCGGCGCTCGAGCAGACCCCGCCGGAACTGGGTTCGGACGTGGCCGAGCGGGGCATCGTGCTGACCGGCGGCGGCGCCTTGCTGCGCGACTTCGATCGGTTGATCGAGGAAGAGACCGGTCTGCCGGTGATCGTGGCGCAGGACCCGCTGACCTGCGTGGCGCGCGGCGGCGGTAAGGCCCTGGAGATGCTCGATACCCGGGCGATCGACCTGCTCGCTACCGAGTAGCGGGGCGGTTTTCTCCGATCAAACCACTGTTTCTCCATGGGCCGTCGCCCACCTTCCGGGTGATCCTGGCGGTCCTCATGGCACTCGGGCTGATCGTGGCCGACGATCGCTACCAACGCTTGGGGGCGGTGCGCTCGGTCGTGGCAGTCGTGGTCTATCCGCTGCAATTGCTGGCGGATCTGCCGATCCGCTACGTCCGCGGTGCTCAGGGTCGACTGGTGGACGAGCGTCGGCTGCGCAATCAGAACCAGTCCTTGCGGCGCGAGAACATGCTCCTGAGTGCGCGTCTCCAGCAACTCGCGTCATTGGAGGCCGAGAACATGCGCCTGCGTGACCTCCTGGGTTCTTCCTTCAAGATCGGGGAGCGGGTCCTGATCGCGGAGATCCTGGAGGTGGATCTGGCCGATTACCGGCAGCAAGTCCTGATCAATAAGGGGACCAATTCCGGGGTTTATATGGGTCAGCCGGTGCTGGATGCCAACGCCGTGATGGGGCAGGTGGTCGCGACCAACCCATTCTCAGCCACCGTCCTGCTGATCACCGATGCCGATCATGCGCTTCCGGTGCAGGTGAATCGCAACGGGTTACGCACGATCGCTGCCGGGACCGGTCTCAGCCAGGAACTGGAACTCTTGCACATTCCCAAGAATGCGGACATCCGCATCGGCGATCTGCTGGTGACCTCCGGGATGGGCGGACGCTTCCCGCCGGGGTATCCGGTGGCGCGTGTCACGGCGGTCGGGCATGAGCCGGACAACCCCTTCACCGCGGTCAAGGCGGAACCCACCGCCCGGCTGGATCGCAGCCGCGAGGTCTTGTTGGTCTGGACCCTGACTCCCGACGAGCGTCCGAAGGTTCGCGGCCGGGGCGATCGCCCCGGTTCCAGCCCCACGGACTCCAGTCCGGGCGGGGCGCTGCCCGCCGGGCCATTCCCTTGAAAGAGGTTGCCCGGCGCGGTACCTGGGCGATCGTCGTCAGTCTCCTGGCGGCGCTGTTCCTCAGTATTCTGCCGATGCCCGGCTGGACGGAGGATTTCCGGCCCCAATGGGTGGTGCTGACCCTGATCTTCTGGTCATTGGCCCTGCCGCAGCGGGTGGGCGTTTTCTGGGCCTTTGGCACCGGGTTGGTGCTCGATGTGATGACCGGCGCGGTGCTCGGTCACCATGCCCTGGGGTTCTCGGTGGTCGTTTATCTGGTGGTGGAGCTTCATCAGCGGCTGCGCATTTTTCCCTTGTGGCAACAAACCCTGTTCGTCTGGGTGTTGTTATTGGTGGAGCGGCTGCTTTACCTGTGGGTGCTCGGCGCCACCGCCGCGCCGACTCCCACCCTGATCTACTGGGCACCCACCTTCATCGGCACCGCCCTGTGGCCCTGGACCTATGCGGTCCTGCGCGACCTCGGGCGCCGGGCCGGAGCCTGCTGAGCCATGTCGCGCGATTCCTGGCCCGTGGATTCGAGGCTTGCGGACCGGCAACGCGAGCAGCGCCTGGTCGCCACGCGCGCCATCATCGCCGGGGTCCTGGTCTTGGCCGCGCTGGCGGTGGTGGCGGTGCGGTTGACGCGGTTGCAGGTTCATGATCACGAACACTTCTCGGTGCTGTCGCGGGATAATCGGGTCAAGGTCCAGCCGGTCCCGCCCGCCCGCGGGCTGATCTACGATGCCAAGGGCGTCGTGCTGGCCGACAATCACCCCTCCTTTTCGCTCGAAGTCACCATCGAGAAAGTGGTCGATCTGGACGCGACCATCGCCGCCCTCGCTGCCATCATCCGGGTGGACGACAAGGATCGGGAACGTTTCGCGCGGATGAAACGTCAGCGCGTGCGCTTTCAGGGCGTCCCGGTGCGGCTCAATCTGACCCCGGAGGAGGTGGCGCGCTTCGCCCTGGACAGCTATCGCTTTCCCGGCGTGGAGGTCCATGCGGAACTGCTGCGCACCTATCCTTATGGCGAGCTGACGGCCCATGTCCTTGGTTATGTGGGGCGGATCAATGAGCAGGAAATGGAGCGCATCGATACCAGCGACTACGCCGGGACCAATTTCATCGGCAAGGGCGGCGTGGAAAAGGCGCATGAGTCACTGCTGCATGGGCACGTGGGATATCAGCAGGTGGAGGTGAACGCCCGCGGGCGGGTCCTGCGGACGCTGGAAGGCAAGCCTCCGGTGCCGGGTCGTGATCTGCACCTGTTTCTGGATATCGAGGTGCAGCGCGCCGCTACGCGGGCACTGGGCGATCATCGCGGGGCCGTGGTGGCCGTGGACCCGCGCACCGGCGGGGTCCTGGCCCTGGTGAGTCAGCCGAGCTTCGATCCCAACCCGTTTGTCGAGGGCATCGGGAAGAAGGACTACCATGCCTTGCTCTATTCGCCCGACAAGCCGCTCTACAATCGGGCGGTTCGCGGTCAGTACCCGCCGGGATCGACGGTCAAACCCTTTGTCGGTCTGGCCGGGCTGGTCACCGAGGTGACCAACGCCCGCAAGGTCACCTACTGCCCCGGCTATTACCGGCTCCCCGGCCAGAGTCACCGGTATCGCTGCTGGCGGCGCGGCGGGCATGGGGCCGTGGCCTTGGAGGCGGCGCTGGTGCAATCCTGTGATGTGTATTTCTACGATCTCGCCCATGCGATCGGGATCGAGCGTCTCAAGCCGTTTCTGGGCGAGTTTGGCTTCGGTTCACGCACCGGGATCGACGTGGCCGGCGAGATGAGCGGGCTGGTGCCGTCGAAAGAGTGGAAGGAGCAGGTGCGCAAACAAGTCTGGTATCCGGGCGAAACGCTGATTGTCGGGATCGGCCAGGGCGCCTTTCTGGCCACGCCCTTGCAGCTCGCGGTCGCCACCGCGAGCTTGGCCAGTCGTGGACATTTCTTCCAGCCGCGCGTCGCGCGCAGCGCCCAACTGCCGGGAGCGCCGGCGGCGGAGGACCTGCCGGTGGTCTCCCACCAAATCGACGTGGCCGACCCGCGCCGCTGGGACCAGATCATCCGTGCCATGACCCAGGTGGTGGAGGGGGCGCGGGGGACCGCCAAGGGCATCCGCAGTCAGGACTATCGGATTGCCGGCAAGACCGGCACCGCGCAGGTCTTCACCTTGGGTCAGAACCAGTCATACAACGCGGCGCGCATCGACGAGCGGATGCGTGATCACGCGCTCTTCATCGCTTTTGCGCCGGTGGACGACCCGCGGATTGCGGTAGCGGTCATCGTGGAGAATGGCGGGCATGGGGGTTCGACCGCGGCCCCGGTGGCGCGCAAAGTCATCGATGCCTATCTCGGGGGATCGACACCGATGACCGACCCAGGACCAGCCGATGGCGACTAGGCCCCTGGCATCCGGTTTCCAGTCGGTGGTCGACCGGCGCGCGGGTTTCCTGCGGCGTCTGCATCTCGATACCCCACTCCTGGGGGGGTTGTTCTTGCTCTGCGCCTTCGGTCTGGCTGTCCTGTTCAGTGCCGGGGACCGCGATTTCGCCGTGGTCGAGCGCCAGTTGTTGCGGCTCGCCCTGGCATTCGGACTCATGTTCGTACTGGCTCAGGTCTCGCCCGATCACCTGCGCCGCTGGTCGCTCCCGCTGTATGTGCTGGGTGTTCTGATGCTGTTGGCGGTGCTGCTGTTCGGCGACGTGGGCAAGGGTGCCCAGCGTTGGCTCGACCTGGGGGTGGTGCGTTTTCAGCCATCGGAACTGCTCAAGCTCGCCGTGCCCATGGCGGTCGCCTGGGTCTTGGCCGCGCGGCCCTTGCCGCCCGGTCTGCCGCGCGTGCTGGCGGTCGCCCTGCTGATCCTGGTCCCGGTGGTCCTGATCGCCAAACAACCGGATCTGGGCACCGCGATCCTAGTGGCCGGGGCGGGGATCACGGTGCTGTTCATCGGGGGCCTGGGCTGGCGTTTCATCCTGCTGACGAGTGGGGCCGCGGGCGCCTTGGCGCCGCTGCTGTGGCACACGATGCGGGATTATCAGCGGCAGCGGGTCCTGACCTTTCTGGACCCCTCGTCGGATCCGCTGGGCTCCGGTTACCACATTATCCAGTCGCAGATCGCCATCGGCTCCGGCGGCCTGTATGGCAAGGGCTGGTTGAACGGCACCCAGTCCCACCTGGAGTTTCTGCCGGAGCGTCACACCGATTTTATTTTTGCGGTGATCGGGGAGGAGTTCGGTCTGTTCGGGATCCTGGTGCTGCTCGCCCTGTATCTTTTTCTCATCTATCGCGGGCTCGTGATCGCGGTGAATGCCCCGGACACCTACGGGCGGTTGCTCGCCGGGGGCCTGTCGCTGGTGTTCTTCATCTATGTCTTCGTCAACACCGGCATGGTCACCGGCTTGCTGCCCGTGGTCGGTGTGCCGCTGCCGCTGATCAGCTACGGCGGGACCTCCATGGTCACGCTGATGGCTGGTTTTGGTATGTTGATGGCGATCCAGACGCATCGCAAATAGCTTTGTATTGAGCATCTTTGCGGATATACTCAAAGTAATGCCTGATAATTTAAACCGCGTCCGGCGCGAAATGCGTAGTTTTCATGGTGTGTTCGGCCTTGGGGGTTCAACCAACCTCGGTGGAGACGCTGTTTGAAATTTCAGTTTCTTGGAGCTTGACACGCGGTGGCGTTTACCGAAAAAAACCGGGGGAGTGGTCCAATGAACGCGCGCAACGCGAGCTTTCAAGAGGCGTCGAGGCGCCGACGCTCTGCCGTCGCGGCCCGTGTCCTGCAAGCGGCCGCCATCGGCGGCTTGCTGCTGGCGCTGGGCGGCTGCGCCAGCCGGGGGGGCGATACGGCGGATGGTGCACCCGGTGATCGGGGTTTGAATTTGGCTGACACTCCGGATGCGGTCCCGCGCGTGGAGCCCCGCTCCAAGTATGGGAACATGGCCACCTACGTTGTGCGCGGCAAGCGCTATTACACAAAGCAGGACAGTCAGGGGCATGTGGAGCGGGGGATGGCGTCCTGGTACGGAAAGAAATTCCACGGGCAAAAAACCAGTTCCGGCGAGCGCTACGATATGTACTCGATGACGGCGGCCCACAAGACGCTGCCGCTGCCGACCTATGCGCGAGTGACGAATGTGGAAAATGGTCGGAGCGCGGTCGTGCGCATCAACGACCGGGGGCCGTTCCACGGGCCGCGGGTCATTGATCTGTCCTATGCCGCGGCCACCAAAATCGGGGTGGTCGCGAACGGCACGGCGCTGGTCGAGGTGCGGGCCATTGATCCGAGGCGTCCCGCTACCGACCCCGGAACCTCGCGCGGACCTTTCCTCGCGGCCAAACAACCGCCGGCCCGCTCGCCGACGATGACCGCCGGTACGGCATCGCGGCGGAGCGCGGGTCCGGCCAAAGCGTCCGCGTCGCGCGACCGGGCCGTTGCCGCGGCACTCGCCGCCATCGAACCCAAACCGCCGACGCGGCCCGCGGCGGACACCAGGGCGCCCTCGTCGCTGCAATCGGCGGCTGACCAGTCCGCGGTCGTCGCCGCGCAGAGCGCTGCAGCCTCCGAGACCAGGGCAGCCGCCGCGCCCGCGGGTTCAGCCGTCGCCGCGGATGTCGGCGGGGCAGGGACGACCAGCCTCTATCTCCAGGTGGGTGCCTTCGGCGATCCGCACAACGCCGAGCGTCTGCGCGAGCGACTGACAACCCAGTTGGCGGAGCAGGTGCGCGTGCAGCGCCCCGCGGAGGGCGGCGCCAATCTCTACAAGGTCCGCGTCGGCCCCTTTGGATCGGAGGGCGAGGCGCGGCGGGTGTCCGCCAAGCTGTCGACCCTTGGCGTGAGCGAACCGCGGCGGGTCTGGAACTGAGGCGGTTTCCGGCAATCGCCTAAGGCGAGTGTCAAATAGCCGGCGCACGGTTAGAATTAAGCGCCATTCGCCTGCTACCACCGCGAGTCTCCGATTACTCCCCATGAAGTTGCATCCCGCGCTGCTGCTCCTGTGTCTGCTTGCCCTCCTGCCCGCGCGGCTTGGGGCGCAGGGGGCATCGAGCACCCCGACCACCCCTTCAATCAACCCCCCGGCGGCGCCTCAGGCGGTGCCGAGCATCCCGGCCCCACCTCAGATCGAGGCCAAGAGTTATCTCCTGGTGGACTTCAATACCGGTGCCGTCCTGGCTGAGTCCAACGCCGACCTGCGGCTGGAGCCGGCCAGTCTGACCAAGATCATGACCGGCTACACCCTCTATCGGGAACTGACCGAGGGGCATGCGCACCTGACCGACCAGGTGCTGATCAGTGAGAACGCCTGGCGCACCGGCGGCTCCAAGATGTTCGTCGAGGTCGGCAAGCGGGTCGGCCTGGAGGACCTGCTCAAGGGCATGATCATCCAGTCCGGCAACGATGCAAGCGTTGCCCTGGCCGAACATGTGGCGGGCAGCGAGCAGGTCTTTGCGGAGTTGATGAATGCCCAGGCCCAACGGCTGGGAATGAGTAACTCTCACTTCGTGAACGTCACCGGGCTGCCCGATGACAACCACTACACCACCGCCCGCGATATCGCCAAGGTCACCGTCGCCCTGATCCGTGAGTTTCCGCAGTACTATGTGTGGGACGGGACCAAGGAGTACGAATACAACGGCATCAAGCAGCAGAATCGCAACCGTCTGCTGTGGCGGGACGCGACCGTGGACGGCGTCAAGACCGGCTATACCCAAAACGCCGGCTACTGCCTGGTCGCCTCCGCCAAGCGCGATGACATGCGTTTAGTCTCGGTGGTTCTGGGAGCCAAGAATCCGGAGGCGCGTGCCTCGGCCAGTCTGGAACTGCTGAACTATGGCTTCCGCTTCTACGAAAGCCATCGGCTTTATCCGGGCGGCGAACCGGTGAAAAACCTGCGGGTCTGGAAGGGCGATCGGGAGGAGGTCCCGATCGGTCCGGCGCGTGATGTCCTGGCGACCATTCCGCGTGGTCGCTACGCGGAGTTGAGCGCCCGCATGGATCAGGTGCCGACGCTCACCGCGCCGATCGCGCAAGGTACCCGGATGGGCGACATCGTCGTCACCCTGGCCGGCGAGGAGATCACCCGGGTTCCGCTGGTGGCGCTCGAGGCCGTGGCCGAGGGCGGCCTGTGGGAGTGGACGCGGGATACCGTGTTGCAGTGGTTTTGATCGGCGTAACATAAACAAGGTGCTTGTGGGCGATGGCTGAACCGATTGAACCGATTGAACCGATTGAACCGATTGAACCGATTGAACCGATTGAACCGATCGAACCGCTGTCCGCGCCGCCGTCCGCCGCGCCGACGCTGCTTGAGTTCCCCTGCAGCTACCCCATCAAAGCGGTCGGGCGGGCGGAGGGTGAGTTCGCTGCTCTGGTCGTCGCGATCGTGCGTCGACATGCCCCGGAATTCGACGCGGCCACCGTCAGCCTGCGCGAGAGCAGCGGCGGCAAGTGGCTGGCGGTGACCGTCACGATCCAGGCCGAGAGCCGGGCTCAACTCGATGCGATTTACCAGGACCTGACTGACGACGAACGGGTGATCTGGGCCCTGTAAGGCGATTGGCGGACACTATCACGCAGTCGGGCATGAACGCCGGGGCACCGCTCGTCATCCGCCGCCTGGCCGGGCTCCAGGATTACCGTGCGACCTGGGAGGCGATGCGTGCCTTCACCGACGCGCGCGATGCGGACACCCCGGACGCGATCTGGCTGCTGGAACACGCACCGGTTTTTACCCTGGGTCAGGCCGGTCGCCCGGAGCATCTCCGTGATCCGGGCGCCATTGCGGTGGTGCAGACCGATCGCGGCGGTCAGGTGACCTACCATGGCCCCGGCCAGATCATCGCCTACCTGCTCTTCGACCTGCGCCGCTCGGGAGTCGGCGTCAAGCGCCTGGTCCATTTGCTGGAGCAGGCGGTGATTGAACTGCTTGCCGCGGTTGGGATCGCCGCCGAGGCCCGTGCGGACGCACCTGGGGTTTATGTCGCCGGGGCCAAGATCGCCGCGCTTGGTTTGCGGGTCCGCCACGGGTGCAGCTACCACGGCGTGGCGCTCAATATCGACATGGACCTCGAACCCTTCCGCCGGATCGACCCCTGCGGCTATCCGGGGCTCGCGGTCACCCAGGTGGCGGATCTGACCACCGGGGTGGACTTCGACGCGACGGCCACGGCGCTGGGCGCGTCCTTGCAGCGGGTGTTGCGGCAGGCGTCGCCGGGATGAGCGATCAGCCTTGGTTGGCGCCGGTCCCCGGCGGCCCGACGCGAATGAAATCTAGCGCGCACCGGTGTCGCGAGAGCCCGTAACGCGTCCGTCGTTTCACCCGCCCGCCCGGAGTCTCGGCAACGCGCTCGGGGCGGTCAGTTGAACAACTGCAAGCGCCTGGTACCGAGGAGTTTACGGTTCAGGGTGAGCCACAGTTCAGACTGCTCGGGGCGCAGGCTCGGGAAGTAATCGCGGTGGGCCGCCAAGGTCACGCCGTCCAGGCTGACACGGACGGGTAATCCGGCCTTGGTGTAGTTGTGGACGACGATGATCGGTGTATCCAGCGGGGCAGGGGCCGTGACCGGCACGGCAAAGGTCAGGTCCAGCCTGTTGTTGAGCGCATCGGTTTCCCAAGTGCCATAAACCGGGCTGTAGCCTGGCGGGTTATACGACTTGTTATCGCTGCGTCCCACCCCTGCCGCGCCTTGTGTCCGCACCGTGCCCACGCTGGCGGTCAGCCGCGACAGGCTGATGGTTTCGGCTTGTCTCGCCATCGCTTGCGTCGGATTGGCCGAGTGCGGATCGAGAACAACATACACACTATAGCTGGCTTTAGGGTAGCCGCTGACTGCATAGCCATTGCTGCTGGTGAACCCGCTGTTGCCCAACGACCCCCAGTCTGCTCCCCACGCCAGCCGCTTGTTGCTGGTGGTCTGCAGGGCGTTGGCGACGGAGTATTGAATCAGTTGATAGGCCCAGTCGCTGCTGCACGGCAGCGTGTGGCGATAGCCGGCACCGACACCTTGGTCGTTTTCGCAGACCATGCCCATGGTCGCGCTGGTCCTGCCCCGCCAGACCGGCGCCTGCCAGTTGTTGTAGCCGCCCGCGTTTTGCCGGGCGATCACTTGAGTGCCGGCCAAGCCCATCTCCGCGTCCACCGTCGACGTCCAGAGCGCGTCATAGGGCGCGCCCTTGTTCAGTTGTGCGTAAGTCCAACCGTTGTTCATGGTGAACGGATTGCCCAGCGTGGTGAATTGGTAGCTGTCGCCCCAGGCCACGCCGCCGACCACATCCGCACCACTGCCGCCCTCGATCTTCATGTCGCCATAGGGCGCCCGGAAATCCGCGTCCACCGCATGGTCAGGCGCGGCCGAGAGATCGAAAGTGACCGTCCACAGCGGATAATTGCGCCCGGTGGCGAACATCCAGTGGATGCGCACCGGCATCGAATAGGCCGTGACAAATTGGCGGCGGGTGTCACCGCTCCCGTTCAGCCAGGTCCAGGGATCAATTGCATGGTTGGCCAGCGCCGCCGCCGTCAGGCCGTAACGGACATAGTTCAGCGTGTATTCGTGGATGGCATGGTGGCTGCCCGTGAACAGCTTACTGTAGGTGGCGCCGGTGCCTGAACCCAGCGGCGAATCATTCTTGCCGTAGGCATTGGCGAACGACGGGTTGCTCAAGTGCGAGACGATATAGCCGAAACCTGCCGCGCTGGTGCTGCCGGGGTTCACCGTCCGTGTTGTGTTGTTCGCCAACTGGTAGGTGAACTGTTTGGCGTTGCCGCCCTTGCTGGTGTCATTGCGCGCCAACGCCGCGCTGCGCAGTTTGCAGGCGTTGTCGTACCAGAGGTATTGGTCGTTCACAAAGCCGTTCAGAGGCTTGCCCGCGTTGGCGACTCCGGAATCCACCGCCAGGGCCCGGCAGGCGCTGCCCTCGCCGATCTGAAGCAGGGCAATGTTGTCCACGTTGAAACCAGCGCCGCTCTGTCCCAGACCCTCTTGCAGATTCAACCGGGTCATCGCCGTCAACTGACCGCACAGCGCGTCAATGGGAATGCTGACGGTGGACCAGGTGTCGGCGGCCAGGGCCGGTGTGGCATAGCCGCCCAACGGAATCTGCGATCCGAGGACGCCGCTGTTTTCCAATGTCACCACCAGCGCCGCGATTTTCGGGACGTTGGCGGCGGTGCCGGGGTTGATGTCGAAGGTGATGGCCGACACGCCCGCCAGGGTGAGCGGACCGGTGTCGCGGTTCAGGCTCAATGCGCCCCAGGCGCCGGTGACCGCCACCCGGAGCGACGCCGTACCGGATTTCTTGATGACGGTGTCTTGGGCGAGGGAGACGTTCCAACTCCAGTCAGCCCAACCGCTGCCGAGACTGTCGACATAGGCAAATTCCGCGGCGGTCAGGGTACTGACCGACAACGTGGCGACGAGCGCGGCGACGGCGCGGCGGGGCAGGGACGAGGATTGGGTCTGTGTGTGCATGAACGTTCTCCCGTAAGCGATTGATCGATCAAGAGAGCCGTCTGCCGTCCGGGCGGGGATGGATCATAATGCGAGTTAGGCCGGCTGATCTGGCAGTTGGATCATAGACCTCAAGCCCCATCGCGACTATCGTCATAACAATAATCACGTCAATGACCCGATCCTCCACCGGCGGACCAGGTGACCTCAACGGATCAATGCCCAAGGTCACCTTGGGTTCGGTTACACTTTTGTGCAGTGCACGATGAACCCCCGTTGGACCCCCGACCCCCCCATGATTCCCGACAGCCAGCCACGCATCCGCGAGATCCCTTACAACTACACCTCGTTTTCCGATCGGGAAATCGTGATCCGCTTCCTGGGCGAACCGATGTGGGCGCTCATCGATACCTTGCGCGGGACCCGGCGGACCGGCCGCTCGGCACGCATGCTCTTCGAGGTGCTGGGGGACATGTGGGTCATCACCCGCAATCCTTATCTGCAGGACGATCTGCTGGAGAACCTCAACCGGCGCCGGCTACTGCTGGGCGCGCTGGACCATCGCCTGGATCAGTTCGAGCAGCGGCTGAACGACAACGCGTCGGCGGCACAACTGCTGGCCAGCGCGCGTGCCGCCGTGGCCCGCTTCAAGGACTGGTTCGAGACCGAGCGCGCGGCGCGGGCGCGGCTGCGCACGGCGCTGGCCGGCATCACCCGCCGGGACAACCTCGATTTCGGCGGCCTGGCGCGAGTCTCGCACGCGACCGATGCGACCGACTGGCGGGTCGAGTTGCCCTTCGTCGTCATCACCCCGGATACCGAGGCCGAGGTGGCGCCGATCGTGCGCGCCTGCATCGACTGCGGCCTGAGCCTGATTCCGCGCGGCGGCGGCACCGGCTATACCGGCTCGGCCGTCCCGCTGCACCCGATGACGGCCGTCATCAACACCGAAAAGCTCGACGACCTGTCCGCCGTGGAGCGCATCGCGCTGCCCGGCGTGGCGGAACTGGTCCCGACCGTACGGTGCGGTGCCGGCGTGGTCACCCGCCGGGTCTCGGATCTGGCGGACGCCAACGGGCTCGCCTTCGCGGTCGACCCGACCTCGCAGGATGCCTCCTGCATCGGCGGTAACGTGGCGATGAACGCCGGGGGCAAGAAGGCGGTGCTCTGGGGCACGGCCCTGGATAATCTGGTGTCCTGGCGCATGGTCACCCCGGACGCGGACTGGCTCCTGAGCGAGCGCCTGGACCACAATCTGGGCAAGATCCACGAGCAGCAGACCGTGCGTTTCCGCCTCTCGCGCTTCGCCCCGGACGGCACCACGCCAAAGGGCGAGCCCGAAATCCTGACCATGTCCGGCAGCGCCTTGCGCACCGTCGGGCTGGGTAAGGACGTGACCGATAAGTTTCTGTGCGGACTCCCCGGCGTCCAGAAGGAGGGTTGCGACGGCATCATCACCTCCGCCTGTTTCATCCTGCACCGGATGCCGGACCAGGTGCGCACCGTCTGTCTGGAGTTTTTCGGGACCGACCTCGAGCTGGCGGTGCCGGCCATCTGCGAGATCAAAGATTCGGTCGACGCTTTGCCGGACGTGCAGGTGGCGGGTCTGGAGCACCTCGACGAGCGCTACATCCGGGCGGTGGGCTATACCACCAAGGCCAATCGTCGGGAGCTGCCGAAGATGGTCCTGATCGCCGACCTGGTGAGCGACGCTGAGGCGGCCGTCACGGCCGCGGCCGAGCGTGTCGTCGCACTGGCACGGGCGCGCGATGCCGAGGGCTTCATCGCCGTCAGTGCCGAGGCGCGCAAACGCTTCTGGCTGGACCGCGCCCGCACCGCCGCCATCTCCCGTCACACCAATGCGTTCAAGATCAACGAGGACGTGGTGATTCCCCTGCCGCGGCTGGCGGACTACAGCCGCGGCATCGAACGGATGAACATCGAGCAGTCGATCAGGAACAAGGACGCGATCATGGCCGCTGTTCTCGACTACCTGGCGCAGGGGTTGCCCGAGGCGCGCCCGGCGGGCGATTACGACGACTCCGCCGAGGAGACGGCCATCCTCGACGCCAAGCGCGACGCCGCCCGCGCCGTCGTGACCGGTGCCCGCACCCGCTGGCAGACGGTGCTGGCTCAGCTCGATGCACCGGCGAGCGCACATCTGTCATTACTCGATGCGCCGGCGCAAGCGCGGCTGCGGCCGAACGACCTGCTGCTGGATCTGATGCTGCGGCGCGACCTGCGGCAGTCTTATCGCGAGGAGGTCGGCGCCCGGCTCGCCGAGATCTTCGCCGGGCAGGACCTGACCGGCGTGCGCGAACGGCTCGCCGCCATTCACCGCCGGGGGCGCGACTCCCGGCTCTTCATCGCCCTGCACATGCACGCCGGGGATGGCAATGTCCATACCAACATCCCCGTCCATTCAGCCGATTATGCGATGCTGCAGGAGGCCGATCGGATGGTCGACCGGATCATGGCGCTGGCCGGTGCGCTGGGCGGGGTCATCTCCGGGGAGCACGGGATCGGCATCACCAAGCTGCGCTACCTGGAGTCGGCGAAGCTCGCCGCCTTCGTCACCTACAAAGCGCGGGTGGACCCGCGCGGCCGGTTCAACCCCGGCAAGCTGATGCCGGGCTCCGGACTCGCCGGCGCCTATACGCCCTCACTGCGGTTGGTCCAGCAGGAGGCAATCATCCTGGAGGAGAGTGAACTCGGCGCACTCAACGACGACGTGAAGCACTGTCTGCGCTGCGGCAAATGCAAACCCAAGTGCATGACCCATGTCCCGCGCGCCAACCTGCTCTATTCGCCGCGCAATAAGATCCTGGGCACCGGACTCATCATCGAAGCCTTTCTTTACGAAGACCAGACCCGGCGCGGATTGTCGCTGCGTCACATCGATGAGATGAATGATGTGGCCGATCACTGCACCGTCTGTCACAAGTGTATGAACCCCTGTCCGGTATCGATCGATTTTGGCGATGTGACCATGCGCATGCGCCGTATCCTGGTCAGCCGCGGCCAGAAACGGTTCAATCCGGGGGCCTGGGCGGCCATGCAATTCCTCAACACCACCCACCCGCGCACCATCCGCTATCTGCGCAAGGGCCTGGCCCAGTGGGGGTTTGCCGCGCTCAACCTGGCGCATGGGGCGGCGCGCACCCTGGGTCTCACTCACCGGCGCACCGCGCACCCCAGGGCCACCACCGGCCGGCCGGCCATCGCCGGTCAAGTGCTGGACCTGGTGAGCCGTCCGATTCGGGTGCAATTGCCCAAGCGCGGTTTCCGCCAGGTGCTGGATCTGGAGGACCGCACCCAGGTGCCCATCCTGCGCGATCCGCACCAGAGCGCGGACGATGCCGAGGCGGTTTTCTACTTCCCCGGCTGCGGGTCGGAACGTCTGTTCTCGGATGTCGGGCTGGCCGTACTCGCCATGCTCTACCGCCAGGGCGCCCAGATCGTCCTGCCCCCCGGCTATCTCTGCTGCGGCTATCCGCAACGCGCCTCCGGCCTGGAAGCGCGCGGCCGGCAGCTCACCATGGACAACCGCGTCCTCTTCCATCGCGTCGCCAATACACTCAACTATCTGGATATCCGCACCGTCCTGGTGTCCTGCGGCACCTGCATGGATCAACTCCTGCAATACGAGTTCGGGCAGATCTTCCCCGGTTGCCGATTACTCGATATCCACGAGTGGCTGATGGAAAAAGGCGTCAGTCTCGCTGGCGTGCCCGGGGTTCAATACCTCTACCACGACCCCTGTCACACGCCCATGAAGACCTATGCCCCGGTCAAAGTGGCCGCGAGCCTGATGGGCCAGGATGTACGGCTCTCCGAGCGCTGCTGCGGCGAGGCCGGCACCCTGGGCACCGCCCGGCCCGACATCGCCAATCAGGTGCGCTTCCGCAAACAAGAGGAACTGACTGCCGCCATCCGCGGCCTGACCGGAACCGACCGTGTGACCAACGGCGAGGTCAAACTGCTGACCGCCTGTCCGGCCTGTCAGCAGGGGCTCGCCAAGTACGCGGACGACACCGGACTCACCACGGACTACATCGTCGTCGAATTGGCCCGCCGGCTGCTCGGCGAGGGATGGCAGACCGCTTTCATCCGGCAGGTACAGGCCGGCGGAATCGAGCGGGTATTGCTGTAGGGTGCGATGAGCGACAGTAAATGCCCCCGCCGCTGATCGAGCCGCATCGGCCAGGCAGCATCGGGGTGGATCGTCCGCACCAGGCACTCAAGCCGTCGGCAGGTCCCCTGCACACTTCAGCAGAAAATCCTGTGATGGCTGTAGGAAAAATCTGAAGAGTGTTGGCGCCGGACAAAAATCATGATCCACGCCATGTTCCAGTCCCCTTGTTGGGCTACACTCCCCCTGTGTCTTTTCGTCCTGTGTCCGTGCGGGCTGGCAGTTGCTGCCACTCGGTTGTCATTTCAACCGGTGAGTCGGCGGCGGCGCCCCACCCGACCGCAGGTCGGCAAGCCCGAAAACCGACAAAGGCTTGCAGCAGCGGCCTGGCCGCATGAGAGGGATTTTTTCGAGCATCGGGCAGGCCGCCCGGTGTGTTGTCAACCTGAGGAGAGCGAGAAATGAAGAGCGCGCGGCAGAACTTCAGCGGGTTCGTGTTCGGCGTCATTGGTGCGGTCTGTCTCACCGCGGGAGCGGCCCCGCCCCCGGCGTATGGTGCATCACCCGATCCGAATCCGCCGGTGCCGACCGCGCGGTCGGCGCAGCAGGATGAGTGTCTGGGCCGCGGCGCAATCCGCGCTTACAGCGACCGGACCGGACTCGTCAACTTTGTCGGGACTCCTGCCGGTGAGCGCGGCCTGACGGTGGCGGGTGTCGCCGACGGGGTTCGTCCGGAGCAGGCGGCGCGCACCTATCTGTCCAATTGCGGTGCGCACTTCGGTCTGCGCGACCAAGGTCAGGAACTGACGCTCAAACGCGAATCACAGGCCGAAAAGGGCAGTTCGGTGGTGAAGTTTCAGCAGTCACACCGCGGCGTCCCGGTGATTGGCGCCGAGTTGAATGTGCAGCTCGACGCCAACCGCGGCGTCCAGATGGTGAATGGTGAAATCCTGCCGGATGTCGCAGTCGATACCAACCCCCGCGTGACCGCCGCCGCGGCCCGTGCCGCCGCGCGGACCGCGGTTGCGAATGAGTACCAGCTCCTCGGCGCGCAGCGCGCCGGCCTCACGGTCACCGGAGCCGATCTTTGGATCTATGAGCCGGAACTGATCGGCTTCCAAGGCCCAACCGCCCTGGTCTGGCGGATGACAGTGACGCGGAGCGATCCGCCCGCCCTGCGGCAATTGGTCCTGGTCGATGCCCGGGACGGCACCGTGCTGCTCAGCCTGAATCAGATCGATACGGCCAGGAACCGGACGACCTATGATATGAACAATGGGACCAGCTATCCCGGTACGCTGCGCTGTGCGGAATCCAACCCGGACTGCAATGGCGGAGACCGGGATGAGGTCAATGCTCATCTCTATTCCGGCGACACCTATAATTTCTATTTGTCTAACCACAACCGCGATAGCATCAACAATGCCGGGATGGCCCTGAACTCCCATGTTCATTATTCCACAGGCTACTGCAACGCCTTCTGGGATGGCAGTCGCATGACCTACGGCGACGGCTGCAGCATCGTGGTTGACGATGTCGTGGCCCACGAGATGACACACGGTGTAACCCAGTACGAATCGGGGTTGATCTATGCCAATCAGTCCGGGGCCATCAATGAAGCCTTCTCGGACATCTGGGGCGAATGGATCGACCTGTCGAATAACCGCGGAACCGATACGGCAGCGGTCCGGTGGCTGATGGGTGAGGATGCCTCGATCGGCGCCATTCGCGACATGAAGAATCCCCCCGCCTTTTCCGATCCCGACCGTATGGGCAGTCCCTATTATTATGTCGGCAGCGGCGACAACGGCGGCGTCCACTCCAATAGCGGCGTCGGTAACAAGGCTGCGTATTTGATCACTGACGGTGATACGTTCAACGGCTACACCATCACCGGTATCGGCATCACCAAGGCGGCCAAGATCTTCTATAAGGTTCAGGCCGATATTCTGACCTCCGGCGCCACTTACGCGATGTTGGGGTCGGCCCTGTCGAGCGCCTGCGACCTGCTGGTCGGCACCAGTTCGATCACCGCTGCCGACTGCACTCAGGTCCGCAATGCGACCTATGCCACCGAGATGGTCTCTCCCGGCGGGCTCACGGCGCCGTCGAACCTCGCTGCCACTGCGGTCTCCTCGACCCAGACCGATCTCGCCTGGACCGACAACAGCTCTAATGAAACCGGCTTCCGCATCGAGCGCAAGACCGGCGCCACCGGGACCTGGGCGCAGATCGCCACCACCGGTGCCAACGTCGTGAGCTATAGCAACAGCGGATTGACCGACGGCACAGTGTATTATTACCGCGTGCAGGCCTACAACAGTGTCGGGACTTCCGGTTATTCGAACGAGGCGACGACCGCCTGTTCGTTGCCGATCGGTGTCGGCACCACGGTCAGCGGTGCGCTCACCACCGCGGATTGCCGTTCGACGCTGCGCTCCGGCGCCTATTATGACGGCTACACCTTCAGCGCGACGGCCGGTGCCACCTACACCATCACGCTGAACTCAACCGCCTTCGACGCCTATCTGTATCTGCTCAACGGCAGTAGCGTGGTCGCGCAGAACGACGACAGCAACGGCGGATTAAACTCCAGCATCGTCTATACCGCGCCGGCCGCGGGCATACTGACGATCCAGGCGACGTCCTATGCCGCGAATGCGACCGGTGCCTACACCGTCGCACTGGCCGGCCCGACGACCCCGATCCCGGCCGCACCGTCGAACGCCACGGCCGCCGTCGTCTCCGCTTCGCAGATCAACCTGGGCTGGCAGGACAACAGCACCAATGAGTCCGGTTTCCGGATCGAGCGCAAGACGGGGGCCACGGGGACTTGGGCGGAAATCGCCACGTCCGCGTCCAATACCACGAGCTACAGCAATACCGGCCTGAGCGCCGGCACCTACTACTATCGGGTGAGAGCCTATAACTCCGGCGGGAACTCCGGTTATTCCAACGAGATCAGCGCCACGATCCCGGTGACCTGTAGTTCGTCCACGACGCCGATCACACCCAATAGCTCATTGAGCGGGACATTGGCGGTCACCGACTGTCGGTCGTCGGTGCGGGGGAGCACCTACTACTATGACAATTTCAGCTTGGCGGTGACCGCGGGGTCGATCTATACCATCACGCTGAACGCAACCGCCTTTGATACCTATCTCTACCTGCTCAACGGCAGTGTGGTGCTGGCGCAGGACGATGACAGCAACGGGTCGAACAATGCCCGTATCGTTTATACCGCAACCGCCGCGGGGACCTTGACGATCCACGCCACTTCCTGGGCCTCGTCCGCCATTGGGGCCTATACCGTATCGGTGGCCCTCGGCACGCTGCCGTCAGCGCCGACGAACCTGACGGGCGCGGCGGGCTCCGCGACTCAGGTCAATCTGAGTTGGGCGGATACGTCCAGTAACGAGACGGGGTTCAGGGTCGAGCGCAAGCTCGGTGCGTCCGGGGTCTGGGGGCAGATCGGCACCACCGCCGCCAACACCTCCAGCTACAGCAACACCGGGCTGACCGCCAACACGACCTATTATTACCGGGTCATGGCCTATAATGCGGCCGGCAATTCCGGTTATTCGAACGAGTTCAGTGTCACAACACCGGCTGCCTGTAGTTCCTCGACGACAGCGATGGTGAGCGGCGGCACGGCAAGCGGAACGCTCTCGGTAACCGACTGTCGCGCGACGGTTCGGCCCAATAGCTTCTTCGACAGCTTCACCTTCACCGCGACCGCTGGTACGACCTACACCATCGGGATGAACTCGACGGCATTCGACGCCTATCTGTACCTGTTCGACAGTGCCGGTAGCCAGGTCGCTGCAAACGACGACAGCGATGGGTCGACGAACGCGCGGATCAGCTACACCGCGACCACCTCGGGCACCTTCACGATCCAGGCGACATCGTTCGGCAGTTCCTCCACGGGTGCCTACACCGTGAGCCTGGCGGCAAGCTGCGGGTCGACACCGATCGGTGCCGGTACACCGGTCAACGGTACACTGGCGACGACGGACTGTCGCTCGACCCAGCGGACGGGCAGCTACTCCGATAGCTACACCTTTGCCGCAACGGCGGGCAGCACTTATCGGGTCACCCTGACCTCGACCGCCTTTGACGCCTACCTGTATCTGCTCAACAGTGCAGGCGCGGTAGTGGCGTACAACGACGACAGCAATGGATCGCTCAACGCCTTGATCAGCTACACCGCCACGACCTCGGAGACCTTAACGATCCAGGCGACGAGCTACAGCTCGGGGAGTACCGGGGCCTACGTCCTGACCCGTAACTGAGCGGGGCACAGGTCAGCCCGACAGCCAATCGCGTGATTGGCATCGGCGATCCCGGCGGTGACGGCCTTGCGGTTCGTTGCCGTCGGGATCGGCCTTGATGGCCCTGACCCGCGTGGCGCCTGCGGTGTCGTGCCAGCTCCCATCTGGAACTGGAGATAATCACCGCCGGGCGGAACGATGATTAATGCCCGGACAGCTGTCCCATCGAACTCCGGAACGATCATCAGACAGCCGATTGAATATCTGAAGATGACCAACAGATTGCTCACCCGCTTGGATGAAATCGGTGCATCGCTCGAACGCTCAGGCCATGCCTTGGCGCTGATCGGTCTGGGCTCCGTCGGCGTTGAACTGGAGCGACTGGATGCCTGGTCGGACCTGGATTTTTTCGCGATCGTGGAGCAGGGCTACAAGGGGCGCTATCTCAGCAATCTCGATTGGTTGAGTTGCCCGTGTCCGCTCGCCTACCAGTTCCAGAATACGCCGGATGGCTTTAAGGCTCTGTTTCAAGATGGGATTTTCTGCGAGTTCGCGGTGTTCGAGCTGGCCGAGTTGGCCGCTATTCCGTTTTCCCGTGGGCGAATCGTCTGGAAAGTGCCCGGTCTGGATGAGCGTATCGGCGAACCCGTTGTCCCCCTTCCGAGCGTCCGTCAAAGTGCGACGCAGTGGTTGGTCGGCGAGGCATTGACCAATCTGTTTGTCGGTTTGGGGCGATTGCGGCGCGGCGAGAAGTTGTCGGCGAGTCGCTTTATTCAGCAGTACGCGGTGGACCGGATCTTGGAGTTATCCGCCGTCATTGAGCAAGAGACCCGTGCACCCCGGGATGTATTCGCCAATGAACGGCGGTTTGAGCAGCGGTTTCCGGGTGTCGCACAAGAACTTCCGTACTTCATTCAGGGCTATGACCGCAGTTGTGAGTCGGCGCAAGCGCTGCTCGCGTTCCTGGAGCGGCATTTTGAGGTCAATCAGGCGATGGCTGAGGCCATTCGCACGCTGTGCGATTCCGGGGAAGGATCGAGCGATGTGTGGGGGGCGACAAAGTCGCCCCTACCGGCCTTGATCGTCGTTCCGGCCGGCCGCGGACGGTCCGCACAGCGGACCCTACGGTAACGTCGTGACCTGTAGGGTCCGCTGTGCGGACCGACGACCGTGCAGATCGCGCGATGGCCGGTTTCATGACCAAGGCCCCCTACCAGCCGAGCCGCCGCAGGTTGCGTTCGACCTCGTCCTGGTCGCTGTAATAGGTCTTCGCGCCGTTGCGGTCGATGTAGCGCTCGTGACCCTTGCCGGCGATCAGGGCGACCCAGGGCTCTTCCGGCGGGCGGGCGGCCAGCAGGTCGAACAGATGCGCGACGGCCCGCGGTCGGTCCACGACCACGTCCAGCTTCGCGCCGGACATACCGGTGAGGATGTCCGCGATGATCTGCTCGGGGTCTTCGGTCCGGGGGTTGTCGGAGGTGACGATCGCGTGGTCGCAGTGACGCGCCACCGCGGCACCCATCAGCGGCCGTTTGCCGCGGTCCCGCGCGCCGCCGCAGCCGAACAGGGTCAGCACCCGGTGGCCGGGGAAGCCGGCGCGGATGGCGGTCAGGATGGTATCGAGCGCATCCGGGGTATGCGCGAAGTCGACAACGAAGGTCCGGTTGCCGGCCACCCGACACTCGAAGCGGCCATCCACGGCTTGCAGATGCTGCCAGTCGGTGCGCGCGCCGGTTCCCAGCACGCCGTTGGCCAGCGCGACCGCCAGCGCATAGTTGCGGCGGTTGTGCGCCAGCGCGAGGAAGGGCTTGGCCGCCAGCGCCCGCGGTTCCAGGGTGGGTTCGTCGAGGAGTCGGATCGCCGCCTGTCCAACCCCCGCTGCCAACAACCGATCGGCCACCTCGGGGCTGCTGCAATAGAGCCGGCCGCCGTCGACGAGCTGCTCGAGAATGCGCGCCTTGGCGGCGAAATAAGCAGCCTCGGTCCGATGGTAGTCCAGGTGATCCTGGGTGAAGTTGGTCCACCCGGCATCCTGCAGCGGCAAACCGTAGACGCGGCCCTGGTCCAGCGCGTGACTGCTGACCTCCATCACCACCCAGTCGCAGCGGTCCTGGTAGGCGTGCAGCAGTCGACGCAATTCGAGTTGGGGCGGCGAGGTAAAGCCGGTCGCGGCCAGCGGTTCCCCATTGAGCGACAGACCCAGGGTACCGACCGCCAGCACCCGGTGTCCGTGCGCGGCCAGAATCGACTCCAGGTACTTGATGGTCGTGGTCTTGCCGTTGGTGCCGGTGACGCCGATGAAGCGCAGGTCCGGGCGCAAGGGATAGACCCGGTCGCAGCAACGCCCAACCACCTGTGGCCAGTCCGCGGGACGGGTCACATAGACGCCTTTGCCTGGCAGGCCGTCGAAACAGTCGAGCATCCGGTTGGTGACCAGCACGGCGCAGGCGCTGTCCGCCAGGTAGCGCCGATAGATCTCCGCGTCGTCGCGGCCGTCATCGAAGCGCTGAAAGAACAGGATCGAGCCGGAGTCGCAGGCATCGGCGCGCCACTGCAGATTGGTCAGCGCGGCCGGGGTGGCCGGTTCACGCCGCCAAGCGAAGTCGGTGGACGCGAGGAGTTGGGAGAGCGGGTTGGTGAGCATCATGGCGGGCGAGCTTAACCGAGGCGCGGGTGCCTTGGAAGCGCCTCGTTCGGGGGAAGCGATGAAGCAACGAAACGATGAACTCCGAGATCTGTAGTACCCGTGACCCAGGGTCGGCCGTCCAGCGGCGCGGCACCGGGGAAGACATGCCTCCTGGCCTGATGGCGTTGATTCGCCAAATATTGCATTGACGGCATGTCCCTCGGCAACTTTTCCGATTTTCGATTCGGTGGGCGACCATCGTCATGGGCTCATCGGTGAGCAGCAGGCGGCGGACGACCTCATCGGGTCAGCCATCAGTCGAACGGGTATAGCCAGGGAACCATGGTGATCGCGAAGGCCCAAACCAGCAGCACGAGCGGCAAACCAACCTTGGCATAGTCGCCAAAGCGATAGCCGCCGAGGGTCGCGACCATGGCATTGGCCGGTACCACCGGGGTTATGAAGGCACTGGAGGCAGCCAACGCGACGGCGATCACGAACGGGTAGGGCGAGGCGCCGAGCTCCGCGGCGACCGCCATCGCCAGTGGCGCCATCAACACCGCGTTCGCCGCCGGAACCACGAACAGCCCGATGAGCAGGGTCATCAGGAAGACGGTTGCCAGCACCAGGTACGGACTCGCGCTGCCCAGCACGCCGACCAGCGCATCCGCCGCGAGTTCGATGCCGCCGGTGCGCTCCAGCGCGATACCGAACGGCAGCATGCCGGCGATCAGGACCAGGGTGCGCAGGCTGACGGCGCGGTAGGCGCTGTCGAGATCGATGCAGCGCAGCACCCCCATCAGCAGGCAGCCGATCAGGGCCGCGTGCATCGCCGGTAGCAGCTCCGAGACCATCAGGCCGACCGTGACTGCCAATGCCAGCACGGCATAGGGCGCCCGCTGCGCCGCCGGCAGGACCTCGTCGAGCTCCCTCGGCAGCTCGGTGGTCACGAGGTCATGGTCCTGACCACGCAACTGCTCGATCGCGGTCCAGGCGCCGACCAACAGCAGGGTGTCGCCGGCCTGCAGGGTCGCCGCGGCGCGCGCCTCGGCATCCAGCACGGCCCGGCCGCGCCGCAGCCCGACCGCGGCCAGCCCGCGCTTGAGCTGCACGCCGGCCGCCTCGAGGGTCTTGCCAAGGAGCCGCGAATCGGCCGGCAGCATGACCTCGGCCATCCCGATGGACTGGGCACGATCGGTGAAGTAGAGCCCGGACAGGGGCAGGGGCTCCAGACCGAGCTCGGCGCACCGGGTTCCGGCATTACGGACCGGCATTGCACTGTCGAGCAACAGCACGTCGCCCTCCTGCAGCTGCGTGTCCGCATCCGGGCCGATGAGACAACCGCCGCGTGCGCGGTCGCGCTCGAGCGCGATTACCCGCCAGCCCCGGCCGGGCGTCAGACCAAGCGCGGCCAGCGATCGGCCCACCGCCGGCGACCCGGCCGCGACCCTGGCGCGCAGCTCGCGCGCGTCGAGCCCATAGTGCGTCACCCAGTCGGCGAGCCGCGGCCCGCCGTGGGCCACCGCCCCGCCCGAGCCTGGACTGGCGCCCAGCCAGCGGCGGGCGATCATCATATAAAGAATGCCGAGGATCAGGACCGGAATGCCGACCGGGGTCAGTGACAGGAAATCGAGCCCGTCGGCCCCGGTGCGGGTCAGTTCGTAGTTGACGATCAGGTTCGGCGCCGCGGCCACCAGGGTCAGCATGCCGCTGATCAGCGCCGCGTAGGACACCGGCATCAGCACCTGCGCCGGGCGCATGCCGGTATTGCGGGCGATGCGCAACGCCACCGGGATGAAGATCGCGACCACGCCGGTGGAGTACATCACCGAGCCCAAGGAGCCGACGACCAACATCAACAGCGCCACCAGCCGGCCGGGCCGGTTGCCACCGCGGGTGACCAGCTGGCATGGCATGTTTCCAGGGCGCCACACGAGCAGCGAGTGCGCTCCTGACCTACGGCGGCATCAGCCTGTTCGTCGTCGCCTTCGTCGTGGTGCCGGTCGCCGCGGCGCTGTTTCGGCGCGCGGAGATTCCGCACCGGTTGATCCCGGCCACGGTCGCACTCGGCGCCTTCAGTTTCACGATGACCGCGCTGCCGGGCACGCCGGCGATCCAGAACGCGATCCCGATGCCGTGGTTCGGCACCACCCCCTTCGCGGCGCCCGGGCTCGGGCTGATCGCGGCGGCGATCATGTTGCTGTTCGGGCTCTGGTGGCTAGGGCTGGTCGCCGCACGGGCGCGCCGCCGCGGCGAGGGTTATCGGCCGGGCTCCGGGCCGCTCGCCGCCGGCGGGTCCGCGGCGACCATCGAACCCTCGGCCGCGCAGATTGCCGAGGATGGGCTGCTACGCGAACGGGCGAGCACCAGCGATGTGTTCGATCCGGCCGAGTGCCGCCACGGCCAGCGCAGCGCGCAGGGGCCGCACTTCGCGCTGGCGGTGCTGCCGATGCTCGTCGTGGTCGCTACCAACCGCACAACGGCGCCCTGCTCACCCTGCTCACCCTGCTCGCCATCGCCGGCGTCGGCCACCGGGAGAGCTATCGCGACATCGCGGTGGTGATGCTCGGCGGGACCCTGATCGCACTCGTCGCGATCATCAGCATCGGTCTGTTTTTCGGTTTTTTTTAGTGAGGATGAGCCCGCCATGCAAGAACGTCACGTCGATATCGTCATCATCGGCTCCGGCAGCGCCGGCCTCAATGCCATGGCCCAGGCGCGCGCCGCCGGCCGCTCCTTCGTGCTGATCAACGGCGGTGAGCCCGGGACGACCTGCGCGCGCATCGGCTGTATGCCGTCCAAGGTAATGATCCACATTGCCGAGGAATATTATCGCCGCACCCACTTCGGACAGTTCGGCATCGACGGCCACGACGGGCTCAGCCTTGATGTTACCGCGGCAATGCAGCATGTGCAGGAGCTGCGTGACGGCTTCGTGCAGGGCGTGGTCAGCCGCAGCACGGCCAAGCTCCCGGACGACGTCTTCATTCAGGATTACGCGCGCCTGCTCGAACCGACCCTGGTCGAGGCCGCCGGCCAGCTTTTCCGCGCCAAGGCCGTGGTCATCGCCACCGGCTCGACACCGATCGTGCCCGCACCCTGGCGGGAATTCGGCGAACGCGTCATCACCACCGACGCGGTCTTCGAGCTGCAAGACCTGCCGGCCAGCATGGCCATCATCGGCATGGGGACCATCGGTCTCGAACTCGGCCAGAGTCTGGCGCGCATGGGCGTCACGATCACCGGCTTCGATCAGGTCGAGCGCATTGCCGGCATCACCGATCCCGAGGTTAATCGCTGCGCCATCGAATTGATGCGCAAGGAATTCGCGATCCACCTCGGGGCGACGGCGACCATCGCTGAGGCGGACGGCAAACTCCGGGTCGCGGCCGGCGGGCACGCGGTGCTGGTCGACCAGGTACTCTCGAGCATCGGGCGCGTGCCGATGGTCGCGGGCTTGGGGCTCGAGGTCCTCGGGCTGCCGCTGGACGCGCGCGGCGTGCCGCCGTTCGATCCGCACACCATGCAGGTCGGCGAGCTGCCGGTGTTCCTGGCCGGCGATGTCACCGGCGAGCGTCAGGTGCTGCACGAGTCCACCGACGAGGGCAAGATCGCCGGCTACAACGCTGCCCATGTCGGCGAGACGCCGTTTCGCTTCCAGCGCAAGACACCGTTCTACGTCAACTTCTGCGATCCGAACATCATCGCCGTCGGCGCCCGATACGACGCGATCGACGCCGAGCGCAGCGCCATCGGCGAGGTGAGCTTCTCCACGGTCGGGCGCGCCCGGGCCATGGGCCAGGCGCGCGGCGTGCTGCGCATCTACGCCGACCGGGCCAGCGGCCGGGTGCTTGGCAGCGAGATGATCGCGCCACGCGGTGAGCACCTGGGGCATCTGTTGGCCTGGGCCATCGAGCAGCGGATGACGGTCGGCGAGATCCTGCGCATGCCCTTCTACCATCCGGTGATCGAAGGCGCGCTCAAGGCCGCGCTGAGCGAGCTCTATGCCAAGATCGATGCCAAGAATCCGGGGCCGGTCACTGAGGTCGCCCCGGCGACTCACCAGCCCATCGCGTCTTGAAACCCAGAGGAATCGTCCATGTTGAAAGGCAAGACAGCCATCGTGACCGGCTCGACCAGCGGGATCGGCTTAGGGATCGCCCGGGCGCTCGCCGCCGACGGTGCGGACATCCTGCTCAACGGTTTCGGTGACGGCCCCGAAATCGACCAATTGCGCGACGCGATGGCCGTGCAGTACGGCGTCAAAGTCGCCTACTGCGGTGCCGACATGACCAAGGCCGCGGACATCGAGCGGATGGTCGAGACCGCCAACCACGCGTTCGGCAAGATCGACATCGTCGTCAACAACGCCGGCATCCAGCATGTCGCACCGGTGCAGGATTTCCCGCTGGAACGCTGGGATGCGGTGATCGCGATCAATCTGACCGCCCCGTTCCTCATCACCCGCGCGGTGCTGCCGCAGATGCTCGCGCGCGACTGGGGCCGCATCATCAACATCGCCTCGGTGCACGGCCAGGTCGCCTCGGTGGACAAGTCCGCCTATGTTGCCTCTAAACACGGCATCATGGGTTTCACCAAGGCGGTCGCGTTGGAGACGGCGACCACGGGGGTCACCTGCAACGCCATCTGCCCCGGCTGGGTGCTGACCCCGCTGGTGCAGCAGCAGATCGACGCCCTTGCCACCCGCGAGCAACTCTCCAACGAGGATGCCAGTGTCAAACTGCTGGGCGACAAGCAGCCGTCGCAAACCTTTGCCTCCCCGGAGCAGCTTGGGGCGCTTACGGTCTACCTGTGCTCGGATGCGGCCTGCAATATGCGGGGCGTCGGCCTGCCAGTCGACGGCGGCTGGCTGGCGCAATAGGTGCAATCCAATGCCATTAAGTCTAGCCGCGCTGGCTCCCACGCTCCTGCGTGGGAGCAAGAGCGGGCGCTCCGCGTCCAGTATTCCGACGGGACGCGGAGCGCCCGCCCGGCATTCCCACGCAGGAGCGTGGGAACGAGCGTCCCACAGCAGGCCGCCACGCGCCTAACTGAACGGCATTTCCCTTGTGACATCTTTCTGCAAAAACACGCTTTCTCGCGGTATCGTGACTCGTCGCGCCCGAGAAGCAAGCAACTAGAGGTACTATAGAATGGAAACTGTCCTGAGCCAACGTATTGACAGACTCGTCGCCAATGGCTGGGAGCCCGTCACCACGACAGAAACTACGGCATCCCTCGTCGGGCGCCGTCCTTTTGCGTGGTGGCTGTTCTTGATCGTCCTTTTTGTGTTTCCGCTGTTCGGCGGCCTGTTGTATCTGGTCTTCTGGTTCGCCACCTCGAAAGCAACGGTATTCTTACACGTAGAGAATGGCGCCGTTGTCGTTGCCGGGGATGAATGGCTTATTGCCCTCCAAGAGGCGCAGCGCGAGGCTTATGTCGAAAAGCAGCGTCAGATCAAAGAGAAGGGATTCCTGCGCGTGATGTGGCCGCAGCTTGTAGTGTCGCTCCTGCTGCTTGGGTTGTGGGTTTATCTGCTGAAGACCTATCTCTGACGCAAGGCCGACGCGAGCCTGGGTGCGGAGCCCGGACTCGCTGATCGCTTCGGCCGCCGGCCGAAGCGTGTCATCATCGCGTGCAGGAGCGCGTCGGTGGTCGGTATGTCGGTCATGACGACCGACTCGCCGCCGGCCGGCAGCATGACCATCGCCGGCTTCAAGATGCCTGTTCCAACCATGGGGCTGACTACCTGGACGATGTTGCGCATAAAGAGCGCGTTGGTGATCGGGTTGAGCTTGGGGCTCTCCATTGCTTGCGCGGCAACCGCGCACGCGCCGGGTTCGAGCACACCACCGCTGACGGATCAGGAGCGCGTCTGGCTGGCCGCTCGCCATCGGGTCCGCGTCCGTATCAGCGACTACCCGCCCTATATGATCAAGGAGCCCCATCCAGCAGGCCTGGCGGTCGACTATCTCGACCAGATTGCGAAACAATTCGGCTTCGACGTCGAATACGTCCCCGCCACGATGTCGTTTGGCGCTGCCGTTGCCGATCTCGCGGGTGCGCGGCGCTATTATGATCTGCTGCCGACCTTGACCCGGACGTCGGAACGGGAAAAGCAGTTCGCTGTCACCGATGATTACCTGAGCGCTCCTTGGGTGATCTTTACGCGCCAGGATAGCCCTTATCTGATTGGTTTGGACAGTCTGGCCGGGAAGACGATCGTTGCAGAAAAGGGCTTCTTGATCGTCGACAAGATCACGCGGGATGTTCCACAGATCAGAATCCTTGAGGTGCCGACAGCGCTGGATGCATTAACGGCATTGGCGACGGGACAGGCCGATGCCTATGTCGGCAATCTGGCCGTGGGCACCTTTCTGGTCAAGGAGCATCGGCTCACGAACCTGATGGTTGCCGCACCCACGCATTATGGCATCAACACCCAGGCGATGGCGGTGCGAGCGGACTGGCCGGAACTGGCTGGCTTGATTAATAAGGGCATGGCCGCGATGACGTCCGACGATCGCAACGCCATTCTCGGAAAGTGGATTCGTCTCGATATGCGACCGCAAAAAGACTATACGCTGGCTTACGGTATCCTGGCTGCAGCCTCGCTGGTCGTCATCGCGGTTTTTTTCTGGAATCGAAGACTGGCACGAGAAATCGCGGTCCGGCAGCGTGTCGAGTCCGAACTGCGCAGGTCTGAGGGTCAACTACAGGAAGAAAAGGACGCGCTGCAGCAGGCCAAGAGCAAGCTGCAGCACAACAAAGAGGCATTGCAGGAGCTCAACGCCACCTTGGAGGTTCGGTTACTGGCAGCGGTCCAGGATCGCACCCGTGTCCTGAGCGAAGCGGCCGCCCGTGCCCACGAGAGCGACCAGTCCAAGTCGGCCTTTCTCTCGGCGGTTAGCCACGAGCTGCGCTCGCCGTTGCATGACATCCTTGGCTACGCGCGGCTGCTTGCGCGGCAGGTACCGCTACCAGCGCGTGATCAGCTGAGCATCATACAAGACAGCGGCAATCAACTCCTGCGGCTGATCGACGAGATCCTGGAGTATAGCCGCGGCGAAGTCAGACCCATTGTGCTCGAGCCGGGACCCGTGTCGTTGGCCCGGTTGGCGCGAAACCTGACCGCGGCCTACCGGCCGCTCGCGGCACGCACCAACAATCGGTTCGTCGTCGAGTGCGATTCTGGAGCCCCTGTATGGGTGATCGCGGATGAGATGCGCCTGACCCAGATCCTGCGCAATCTATTGGATAATGCCTTCAAGTTTACTCGCGATGGGCGCATCGAGCTCGGCATCGAACGGGTCGAGTCCGCTGCGCAAGAGGGGCAGGGGATGGCTGCCGACTGCCTGCTGGCCTTCAGTGTCAGCGACACCGGCGTCGGTATTCCGGTCTCGCAGCGGGAGGCGATCTTTCAACCCTACCAGCGGCTCGAGCGCCACCGCGGCCTGCCGGGCGTCGGGCTTGGGCTGGCGATCACTCGGCAACTGACGACCGCCATGGGCGGCACCATCGGGCTGTGCAGCAACTCGGGCAGGAATACGGGGAGTACCTTCAGTGTTCAGCTGCCTTTGCCCAGGTGCACGCAGCTCGAGCAAGACGCCGACCAGAACCTGGTCATCCTCGGTTACGCGGGGCGGCGGCGTACCTTGCTGATTGCCGATGACCAATCCACAAGCCGCGGCTTCTTGGCAGAATGCTGCCGCAGTTGGGGATTCGAGGTCATCGAGGCGGCCGATGGCGCTGAGGCGATCGAACGTTTCCAGGCGCTGGACGCGCTCGTCGATGCGGTCTTGGTCGATCAATATATGCCCCGTCTCGACGGTTGGGGATGTTTGCAGGCGCTACGTTGCTCGCAGCGCGGTCGTAATCTGCCGGTCATGCTGATCTCGGCCGTGCCGGCGCAGCGGCCCGACGGCTATCCCCAGGACATGCACTTTGACCGGTTTGCCATGAAACCCCTCAGCGAGTCGACCCTGGCGACACTCTTGGCCGAATCCCTTGCTCTGGAGTGGGAGTATGACGCGCAACCTCCGACTCAAGAAGGGCCCGCACCCGATCCGATACCCAGTTCGGTGTCGCTGGCGGCCGAGGAACGCAAGCGCTTGCAAGGGATGGTTGCCATGGGACAGATCCTTGGGCTGCTGGAGTGGGCGCAGGCCATGGCGACCAAGGATCCTCCGCGCGAGGCGATGTGGATGGGTATCGCGCAGCTGTGTCGCGCAGTCGATCTGCACGCCTTGAAGCGATTGGCTGCCGCGGCGGCGGATGATTGATTCGGAGAGAACGGCCTCCAGCGGCTTCCAATTCGCCACCCACTGTGCGAGATTCTATCCCCCTCGACCGAGAGCAAAGACCGTAAGGTCAAGATGCCAACCTACGCGCAGTATGGGGTTCCCTACGCCTGGCTGCTCGATCGGGTTGCGCATCTCCTGGAAACTTACGCCTTGGAAGACGGCGCCTGGCGGGAGATCGGTCGCTTCGCCAGCGCTGCGCCGGTCTCTGTGGCACCGTTCGAGGCGGTGACGATCAGGCTTGATGACCTGTGGGCACCGACCGAGTAGAGATCAAGGGAAAAAGGCTGAGGGTCAATTTATGAAGCTCACACAGATCGAGATCGAGAACTTCCGCTGCTTTGAACGCCTGCGCGTTTCACTGGAAGACGACGTCACCGCGGTGATTGGGGTCAACGGCGCCGGCAAGACAGCCTTGTTGGACGCCATTGCACTCTCCTTGTTGCCGCTGCTTCAGGACATTGCGCGTCGGCAGCCCAACGCCGCGACCTTGGACTTGCCAACCTTCTACCGGCATTTTGCGGGCACGGCAATGGCGCCGTCGGACATTCGGCTCAACGCCCCTGGGCTGGTGGACCGCGACGGCGAACAGGTCTTGACGTTGACCACCGAGGCCCGTCACCAAGAGGGCTCCGCCGAGCCGCCTCTCGTGCTGGAGTGGCAGCAGCAAGCTGGAGTAACCCGGTCCCTTGGTACGAACCGCTACTCGCAACAGTGGCTGTCTCCGGAAGGTCTCGACGTAGCGAGCCAAGGTCTCTATGTTCCGGGAGGATCCACAAACAATGCGAGACACATCGCCATCCCTGCGCTCGCCTATTATCGCGATATCCGCGATGCGCAAATCCTGAGATCCCCAGGCGAGGTGAACGGAAGATCCAGCGACCCGGATTCTACACGGCACATGGCTTTCGATGCCGCCGCGAGCTTTTCGGAGGCACAGCGCTGGTTCTACGTCCGAGAAAACAAAGAGCTGCGTGCCCCGAAAAAGCGCGACGACTACTTCTGGCAAGACCCGGTCCTCCGGGCAGTTCGTGTTGCTGTTGGACAGATGCTCGGCGGCATCGAACGGGTCTCCGCGGACGATGACCCCCCAAGGATGAAAGCCGTTCAAAAGGACGCGAATGGCTTGTCCATGGTACTGGACTTCTCGCAGCTCAGCGCCGGGCAGCGCAACCTGATGGCCCTGACCATCGATTTTGCGCGTCGACTGGCATTGACCTACCCGGGCAGGGACAACCCCTTGGAAGCGCCTGGTATCCTGCTGATCGACGAGATCGAGCTGAACCTGCACCCGCAATGGCAACAGACGGTGATTCCTCATCTGCGCAAGGTATTCCCGGATACGCAGATCGTCGTCGCGACCCATAGCCCACTGGTGCTCTCGACGCTGCACGCCCGTCAGATTCGCATCCTGCGCGGCCAGCAGATCTTCGTCCCATCGGTCGAGACCTACGGGACCGAAAGCGACCGTGTTCAGCGCCAGGTCATGGATACGAATACGACTCCGCCGGAGAACGCGTTCGCGCAGGATGTCGCCCAGTTATATCAACAGATCGACGGCGACGATCTCGGTGCTGCCGAGGTCTTACTCGCGCGCCTGGAGGATGAAAGGGGCACGGCCGAGCCGACTCTGATCAGGGCGCGTATGCTGATTGCGAATCGTCGCTGGGAAGCGGAGCTTGGGTTGTGAAGCATTGCAGTAAGGACCCGGCGGAGCCGGACTGTTTGACCGAGTTTCGGAAGCAGTATCCAGACGCGGATTGGGACAAGGACTTCCGCGGCGAAGGCTGGGAGTGCTACAAGAAGGTCCGTGAGACGCTGCGACGCGACCAATGGGGATTATGCGCCTATTGTGAGATCGGGCTGCGCCCGAACGACGAACAGGTTGCGCACTTTCATCCAAAGAAAGACAAAACCGGAGAACACAATTGGGTCTTGGATTGGGGCAATCTCTGGTTGGCCTGCAAAGGAGGATCGGGGATCAGGCGGGCGGATCTGCGAGAACAGAACAGGCTGGCAGGTCCGCAAGAAAAGAAATGGGAGCGCGCGGAAGTCGAGAGCTGTGACCAGGCAAAGGGCGAAAAGGTGCTGGATGGCGTGATCTTGAGCCCCGCTGCAGTTCCGGTCTCTCCTCGCCTGTTTCGATATCGTTTCAGGGAACAAGAGAAGCGCGCCAGCATTGAGGTGGATGAAGCCAGGTGCAACGAGGCGGGTGTCGATATCGGACTCGCCGAGAGCACCATCGCAGATCTGAATCTGAATTGCCGTCGACTTGCCGAAGCCCGTTTTGCTGTTTACCTCGAGCTGGAGGAACAGAAGCAGAAGCTTCGGGAATCCGGTGACTTGGAGGCGGCGCGCGCCGGGATCAGGAGGCTGGCGGCACAGTACCTCAATCCGGATTCGCAAGGACGGCGGCTGGCGTTCTTCACGTTGATTCGGGAACGTCTTGGTCGTGCCGCCGAGGAGCACCTTGAAGCAACTGGATACGGCGGTTAGCGGGGGTAGTCGGTAGTCGGTAGTCGGGTAATTGGGTAATCGCTGGCTTTGATCCCACTATCGATCTTGGGGAGACTGAAGAAAGGACCGGCTGACGCGAATCAGCGCGAAACGCCGATCTGGCCTTGAAACCGTGGTCTCCTGTGGGTATCCTCAGAAGCCCGTTAAACAGCAATTGAGCCTAGCCCCTTATTCGGAAAGGACACTTTTCTCCTACTCTTCTCCTACCTTTCTTGTCGGTGGCGCGTAACTTTTTTTGCGGGAGTCGCCACGGGAATAGATTTGCTGTTCTGCTGTTGCGTTAGCGGCAGTTCTTCGGGGACTGCGTGGTCTGGCATCCGATGATCGGAGACAGCAGCCGTTAGCTCAGACGGGCGCAGGGAAACAAAGTGCGACAGGTTTTTCTCGAAAGAGAATAGTCGCCGCACCACACTTAACGCCCGAAGAACACCATAAGCCAAGAAGGGCAGTAAAACGGCTAGGGCTGTGGTGAACCTGACATGAAAATCCAATATGATTTCCTTGCCCTTCGTCAAATCTGAGTACGTGCCGCCACTGAGTTCAAATCCGGAAAAACCAAAATAGGCTTGATGGAGTCCTCCACGCCAATCTGAAACTAGGGCAAGAATTGCGATTATGGAGAAGACAAGCGTTGCAATGATAATGCCTTCTTTTTGTTCCTGAGTCATGGTTCGGCGCCTCGGTTTGAAAAAAGGTTAAGCGGCATCTTAGGGGACGTACCCCGAAAGCTCATTACCCCAAATGCCCCTAGTCGCAGAGACCAACGGCTGGCCTTGACACTGGCTCTGTCCTTGGTTTGCGTGGCGGAAAGCGGTAAAACTTTTCTCCAGACTGCGCCTGACGCTTGAGGATGTCATAGAAGATTGCATTGGGTTCGTATCCGAATTCTGCCGCATAGGCTTCGCGCAGAGCTCGGGTTTCGGCGACGATGGGGTCTTGCCACATTGTTCAGTCCTCCATTAGCTCGATTGGGGTGCAAATTATTGGGGGCTCGACTCCATGGGAACGGCAAACGGTTTCGATCTTTGAGCGTAAGCTGGCATTTGCGATGTGTGAGCAGTTCCATGTAAGTTGCGGCTAAGTCGATACCGGATATTACATCCGAGCAGAGTCTTTCGCCAACTCGCGCAGGCGTGTGCCAGCGGCTCCAAACGGCCCGCCGGCCCCGATGGTTCGCCGCAGTCGGTCGATGACCTCTGCTGACGCACGAAAATTGGTGTCGCCGAGCAGCAGCACGGGATCGGGAATATTCAGGGTTAGGGTCATATGCTCTTGCTCGGTTCAAGTCGAACGCGTTAAACCGCGTCCAGCGCGAAATGCGTAATTTTCATGGTGTGTTCGGCCTTGGGGATTTCAACGACATCGGTGGAGACGGGGTTTAAAATTTATATTCTTCAAAACGTTAAACCGCGCCAGATCCAGCAATCGTCGAGTCTGCCGGGGCCGATCCCATCCAAGAACATCGCATACCGCGCGGGGCGCGGTTTAGTCGCTGCCATCGGTATCGAGCCGCCCTTGCCGATACTGACGCGGCGTCACCCCGAAGTGACGCCGGAAGGCCCGGGTGAAGTCGGTGGCGTTGCGGTAGCCGACCCGGTCGGCGATCAACTGCACCTGTAGCTCGGAATCCCGCAACAGCCCGCGGCCACGCTCGAGACGTAACTGCTGCAGGTATTCATAGGCGGTCATCCCGACCTGTTGGCGAAAGATCTGAGTCAGCCGACGTTCGTTCGTCCCCACGCGATGGGCCAGATCGACGAGTCCCGGCGGCTCGGTCAGGTGACCTGTCAGTACCGCGACGGCCTCGCGGAACAGCCGCCAGTCACGGGAATTGGCGGACGTCGCCGATCCCCCCCGGCTTTCGTCGAAGGTCCGCGCGGCCAGGGTTTCCAGCCGTTGCCGCAGGCCCAGTTGGACGAAGATCCGCGCCAGCACCTCCTGCTCCGAGAAAGGCTTGATGATGTAGTCGGCGCCGCCGGCGGCAAACCCTTGAAGTTTATCCTCGGTCTCGATGGTGGCGGAGAGAAAGATCACGGGAATCTCGGCCGTGGAGCGCTCCAACTTCAGGCGTCGGCAGACGGCGAAGCCATCGATTCCCGGCATCTGGACGTCCAGCAGAATCAGGTCGGGCTGCCCCTCGGCGGCGATGCGCAGTCCGTCCTCTCCGTTGAGGGCGACCAGGAGATCGATATCGCAATCGCCCAGATAGGCGAGCAGCAGGCCAACCGAGGCGGGTTGATCGTCGACGATCAGGAGGCGGGCGATGGAGTCTGGCATGGTTTGGCAGTCTGTGGGCGTTAGTTCTACTTCGTTAAATTTAAAGTCATGAAAGATATACATAATTTGAGTAA
>JACDZJ010000075.1_pt1 | contig 49371 bp, 42 predicted proteins | sample 7365721 | NCBI WGS metagenome assembly JACDZJ01 (sample SAMN15143480, study PRJNA637477) | pond metagenome | biome: freshwater wetland ecosystem [ENVO:00000243]; feature: pond [ENVO:00000033]; material: pond water [ENVO:00002228]; isolation source: pond water containing pink berries ... | reverse complement strand
GGGCCGTCTCCACCGCCCACTCCCAACCCTCGGCGACCTCGAGCCGATCCACCAGCCGCGGCGCCTGCGCCAGCCCGTTGGCCGCCAGCCAGGCGGTCACGCCCTGATCGGCGTCGGCACGGGCGGCCTCCTGCAAGGCGGTGAGCGAGGCCCGCCGGCCCTTGGCCTGTTGCAGCGCGGTCCGGATGTCGTCCAACGCGACCGTCAGGCCGCGCAGCGCCGTCTCACGCGCGGCCAGCTCCGCCGCGTTGGCCTGTTGGCCGTCTTCCAGCTCGGCCACCTGTTCCGCAATCCCGGCCTCCTGCTCAACCAGTTCGGCGATGCGCGCCGCAGCCCCCGCCAGGTCGAGCCGGCCGGCGTCTTCGTCACTGCGCCGCAGCCGCTCCCGGTCGCGGGTCAGACGCTGTTCCAGGGCGTTGATCTGAGCGCGCGCCACCTGGGCCTGCTGGCCGGGGCCGGCGGCTTCCTGATTGAAACGGTCCCATTCAGACTCCCACTGCGCCTGTTGATCCTCGGCCAGCGCTACCGCGGCGGCGGCGGCCGCAAGTTCCGCCTCGGCGACGGCCAGCAGGGGCTCGTCCCGCGTCAGCGACTCATCGATCTCGGCGAGCCGGGTCTGATCGCGTTCCAGATGATGGGCGGCGTCGGACAACTCCTGATCCAGGCGCACCAGTTCGGCCTCGCGGCGTCCGCGCGACTCGTTGGCGAACTGGATGGCCTGTTCGGCGCGGGCGATCTCCGCGCCCACCGCGTAGAAACGGCCCTGAATTTGGTTGAACGTCTCGGACGCGCCCGTGTAAGCGGTGCGGCGGTCCTCGATGTCGGCCTCGAGGCGGCGCTGGCGGGCGAGCGCCGCGGCCTGATCGGTTTCCAGCGCGCCGAGCCGCCGGTCCTGCGCTTCGAGTTCCGCGTCCAGGGCACGCCAGCGCAGGGCCTTGAGTTCTTGGTCGAGCCGCCGCTCCTCGGCCCGATACGCGGTGTAACGGGCGGCGGTATCGGCTTGGCGCTCCAGATGCAGCAACTGCTTGCCCACTTCATCGCGCAGGTCGTCGAGCCGTTCCAGGTTCTCGCGGGTGCTGCGCATGCGCCCTTCGGTCTCTTTGCGCCGCTCCTTGTATTTGGAGATGCCGGCGGCCTCCTCCAGAAACAGGCGCAAATCCTCCGGGCGCGCCTCGATGATGCGCGAGATCATCCCCTGTTCGATGATGGCGTAGGACCGCGGCCCCAGACCGGTGCCCAGGAAGAGATCTTGGATGTCGCGGCGACGGCAGCGGCTGCCGTTCAGAAAATAGCCGGACTGGCCGTCGCGGGACACCTGCCGCTTGACCGCGATCTGGTTGAAGGCGGCGTACTCCCCCCCGGCCCGCCCGTCGGCGTTGTCGAAGACCAGCTCGATGCTCGCCATGCCCACCGGCTTACGGCCGGTGCTGCCGTTGAAAATGACATCCGCCATCGACTCGCCGCGCAGCATCTTGGCGGACGATTCGCCCATCACCCAGCGCACGGCGTCGATGACATTGGACTTGCCGCAGCCGTTGGGACCGACAACCCCTACCAGATTACTCGGGAAATGGGCCGTAGTAGGGTCGACGAATGATTTGAAACCGGCGAGCTTGATCTTTTCCAGGCGCATCCCGGCAGGGTACCGGAAGCGGGAGTGGGGGCCAAGCGTGGGTGTCGGCGAACATCCGCGCGGCCCAACCCAAACAACTACAGCGTTTTTGCAAGCAGTGATAACGGCAGATAGAGACATAAGGCATTGTCAAGCGTCGCCTCGAATCCCAGCCTGCGATAGAAACCAGCGGCCCGCTCATGTTTGGCATCGACGACCACGGCGTAGAGTCCAATCTGCCGGGAGAGGCTCAGGGCGAGCTGTAACGCAAACGCGAGCAAATCCTGCCCGACGCCTTGGCCCTGCGCGCCACGATCCACCGCCAGACGGCCGATACGCAGCACCGGCACCGGACACTGGGGGAGCGTCCGCGCATTCGGCATCCCCGCGGTTGCCACCTGACCGGCGCTCAGGGTGACGAAGCCGGCCACTGTCTCCCCATCCGCCGCCAAGGCCACATAGGTCTTGCCGATACCGCGCCGCTGTTGCTGGCCCGCCAGACGGACCAGGAATCCATTGAGCGCGGGCTCTCCGCAATCAAATCCTTCACGACGATGACGATCTGAGAGGAGTTCGATCCGGGCAGGCATTCAGCGCCGCGCCATCAATGCGCGCAGTGCATCATTTGGCTCGGACGGGTCTTCGCCGGCCGTAATGAAGGCCGCGAACGCCTGGTGGGACAGCACCAGGGTCTCGTTGTCGGCCACGATTCGGCTGGCTGCTTCATACGCGTTTTGAATCATGAACCCGGACAGGGTCGTTCCCATCAGCGCCGCGGCGCGCTCGATCAGTGCCTTGGCCTCAGGGCTGGTGCGCAGGTTGATGCGGGCGGATTCAGTCGATTGCTGGGTAGAAGGCATGGCCGTGCTCCGGTACGGATGATGCGTTCATTGTACGTCATTATGACCCACGCATCCCCACCAAGTTTCCCGTCGACAGCGCGGATGTGACACAGTTGGGCATTCCGTCTTATCTTGCCGGTCCGTGCTTGTTGCGAACTCGATAGGAGTGCGGCGTTGACCGGGCCTCCGGCGCGCGGTCAAGCCGACCAGCCGGCGGCCCAGTAACACCATTCCGGACTCAGCGATCCGGCAGCGGAAAGACCTCCGCCGACAACCCATCCGCCGCACCCCAACGGCTGGTGTGCAAAGTGCTGGAGACGACCATGACCCCAGGCCGGCCCAGTCCGTCATAGCGCTCCATGGCCCGCGGACGGTCGCCCTGCAGGCTGCCGGTCAGCGGCTGGAGGAGCGTCAGGCGCGGATCGTCGGCAAGCGTCAGGCTGTCGGCACTCAGTTGGGCGGCCCCGCGCAGCCGATAGAGGCCCGGCTGCCCGGCCGCGGCATCAGCGGCTGGATCAGTGACCGGCCCGGACAGGATCAGCAGGCTGTCGCCCTGCCAGCGCAGCCCCTGGACGCCGCGACCACCCAGGTCCACCAGATATTTGCGATAGGGACGACCTTCCAGACCGATAGGCGTGAGGCGCAGCACACAGGGACTCTCCACCCGCGGCTGCACCTCCAGCACCACCGCGAAGCCGCCCAACACCGGTCCGCTGAAACCGATCCACAACCGCCCGGCACGGCACCCGAGCCCCGCCAGTTCCAGACCGTTCTCGGCCATCGGGATGGGGCCGGGGGCGAAATAGGCGGCCAGGTGCGGGTCCTCGGCCAGGGCGCGGGTGAGCGCATTACCGCCGTCCTCGATGGGCAGCAGGGCCAAGTCACGCGGCTCGGGCAGGCGGTCGGCCCTGACTTGGGCACAGCCCAGGCAGGCGCGCCGATGGATCGGCTCGATCCAGGTCAAACGCTCCAGGTTCTGCGCATCGCTCAACGCGGGGTCCGGGCGCAAACGCGCGCCGGCATGGGACCCGATGAACCACAGCAGCTCGCCGGCGCAGGCCAGGCCGGTCAGGTCCATGGACTCCCCCGGATTCGGCAGATCGAGCATCGTCGCAAGGTCCAGCGCGCTCGGGTCAGTCCAACCGGGCGGCGCGGACGAGGCCCCCCGCTTGGCGGGCTGGTCGCCGGCGGCCTTGGGAACCAACCGGAGGAGGCCGTCCAACGGGTCGGCACCAAACCACAGATGACCGCCGTCATCCAAGGCGATAGCCGAAACCTGGCCGGGAATGGAGGCGGCGTCGATGGCCTGGCCGAACCGCAACTGAACCTGGCCGATGGGGATGGGCTGCATGAGAGATTACCTCTTCGTTTGGATGACACGGGGGGCGGCCCCGTTTGCTTGGACGGATCAATCCTGGTCTGGGTGGGGGATTGTTGGGCGGCCGGCGATGCGGGTCAACAGGTGCGCGTGATGGAAACAGCGATCGGCATCGACCAGCGGCAGCGGGGGCGCACCGTCATGGCGCGCCGTCAGGGCGCGCCGGAACGCCCGTGGATCGGGTATCGGCGCGCGCGTGCGTGTCACGCCGATGCGCCTCGGCACCGCAATGCGGTAGGATTACGGCTCTATTCTTAGAAGGAGATGCTAATGTTCCCTCCCGAGGACGTTCGTAACCAGCGGCAGCCCATCGACATCGGCCAGTACTTCGTCTGGTTGGTCGTGTTGGCAGCCGCCTTCGGCATTTACTATGTCTGGTCTCATCCGGCTCCGCGCTCCGCGCCGCCTGACGCGACCCAGGCGCAGCGGCTCGCCCCGATCGGGCTGGTCACCGTGACCCCGCCGAAACCGCCGGCAGCACCGACACCCCAACCGGCCGCCCCGGAGCAAGCCGCGAAAGCGCCGCCTCCGGTGCCACAGCAGACTCAAGCCCAGGCACCGGTCAAGCCCGCACCGGCGACCGCGGGGAGCGCACCCGGCCGGACGCCGCCAAACGCCGCGCCCGTGGCGCAGCAGCCGCCTGCCACGACCGCACCGGCAGCCGCACCAGCGTCCCAGGCCGGCCCGCAAAGCGCCCGGCCGTCGGCGGTCGGCACAACACCAGCCCCGACACGCCCGACCGACCTCGGCACGAGACCTGCCGGCCCCACAGCGCCCCCGACAGCCGCCGTGCCGAACCGCGACACTCCGCCGGCCGTCACCCCCGCGGCCCCGGCCCGGCCGGCCGGCCCGCCACCCGCCGCGCCCGTCCCCGCCGGTCCCCCGGCGCGCTATCCGGGCCGGCCGGACATGGCGCAGCCCGGCTATCCACAGGGCTATCCCGGCAGCTATCCGGGCGCCTATCCGAACCGGTACGGACCAGGGTATCAGCAAGGCTACCCAGGCGGTTACGGCGCCGGGCAGTACCCGCCCGGCTATGTGCCCCCGTATCCGGCTTACCCAGGCGTCCCCCAGCAGCAGCCGTACCCGCCGGGGACCACCCGCTAAGGCGCCACATGTCGGGGCGACTTTAGTCGCCCCTCCAGCCCCTTGCGGCTTTTGAGGCATGCGCAGTCTGGATCTATGTTCCTGGGAATCGCCTAAAGCGAGTTACCCTTGTAGGGGCGGGTTTCAAACCCGCCCCTTGTCCGGCTATAACGTCCGACGGCTATAATCCCCACGAGACTGACAAGCCAGTACCCGTGCAGGAGCGCCGCCGTCCCCATGTCCATCACCCTCAACAAGCCCCGGCTCGACAACCTGGCCGCCGAGATCTGGAAATCCGCCGTGCGCCTGCGGGGCAAGTTCAAAGCCTATGAATACCAGGGCGTGATCCTGCCGATCATCGTCATCCGTCGGCTGGAGTGCGTGCTGATCCGCTGGCGCGAAGACAAAAAGACGGAGGTCCGTGCCAAACGGCCGGAGATCGACGACACGGCACTCGCTCAGCTGGTCAAGGGCATGGAGACCGGCACCGCGCCCTTCTCCAACCAGACCGATTGGACCCTACGCCGGGTCTACGAGGAAGACCACACCCTGCTGGAAGCAAACTACCGAAAATATATCAATGGGTTTTCCGAAAACGTCCAGGAGATCATCGAGCACTTCAACTACCGCGCCATCATCGGCGAGATGGTCAAGCGCAATCGGCTCGCCCCCATCCTCAACCAGTACAAGGACGAGCCTTTAGGCCCCGAGCACCTCTCCAACCTGGAGATGGGCTATGTCTACGAGGAACTGCTGCGGCGCTTCTCGGAAGAGGCCGGGGAGGAAGCGGGCGACCACTTCACGCCGCGCGAGATCGTCCGGCTGATGGTGGAGTTACTGGAGATCCCCATCCCCGACCGGCACCTCTCGATCTATGACCCGGCCTGCGGCACCGGCGGCATGCTCTCCGTGGCCAAAGAGCACCTGTTCGACCGCGCCGCGACCGATCAGGAGCGAGCTGGAGTCGAGGGTTTCGTCACCATCAACGGCCAGGAACTCCAGCCCGCCAACTACGCCATCTGCAAGGCCGACCTGCTGCTCAAGGGCGACCGGGAGGCGCATGTGTTCTACGGCAACTCACTGATCCCCCACGTACCCAACGTCAAGGAGCCGGGCGATCAACTCCCCGAGTCCCGCTACCGCTTCGACTATATGCTCAGCAACCCGCCGTTCGGCGTCACCTGGGGCGGCAAAGACGGCTATGAGGACGCGGCCAAGCGGCTGCGCACCACCCGCTACCGCGCCGGGATGCCGCGCATCAACGACGGCGCCCTGCTCTTCCTCCAGACCATGCTGGCCAAGCAGAGGGCGCCCGAAAATGGCGGCAGCCGCATCGCCATCGTTTTCAACGGCTCGCCACTCTCCAACGGCGACTGCGGTTCCGGCGAAAGCGAGATTCGCCGCTGGATCCTGGAGCACGACTGGCTCGATGCCATCGTGATGCTGCCGGACCAACTCTTCTACAACACCGGCATCTTCACCTATATCTGGCTGCTGCGGACCGCCAAACCCGCGGACCACCAGGGGCGCGTCATGATCATCGACGCCCGTCAGCAGTTCGAGAAGGAACCCAAGGCGTTCAGCAACAAGCGCAACCGGATGACCGAGGCCCACCGTCAATGGATCGAGGCGCGCTATCGGGACGGCTGGGCACCGGGCTACACGGACCCCGATGTCCGGCTCTTCGCCAATACGCCGACCGAACGGGCCTTCGCCTACCACAAGGTGGCGGTCGTCTTCTGGCAGACCGATGCGCAGGACCAGCCGGCCATCGTCACCGAGCCCTATGAGAAGGCCTTCACGCCGGCCAACATCAAGAAGGAACAGGAGTTCTACGATAGCGACCTGTCCTTCCGGATCCGTCTGCGCAGACCTGACGCGGTGAAGGTGGATGCGGTCCCGACCGACGCTGAGTGGCGAACCATCGCCTTCACCCTCGCCCCCGCCGACAGCTTTCCCCAGGTGTTCGAAAACGCCGCCCGGCGCGCCTTCGCTGCCGAGATCGCCGCATTGACGCAAACCCAGACCGACACCGCGGCAAACAACCGCGCGGTTCGCACCTTCCTGGCCGCGCTGCGGACCGAGGTCGAATGGACCCACCGTCATTACGTCAAGGACGACGAATACATCCCATTCGGCGAAGACATCCCCGCCTTCCTGGAACGCGAGATCGCCAAACCCATCATCCGCTGGAAGGACAGCCCACAGCTTGGGTATGAGATCCTGCCCAACAAGTATTTCTACCGCTATGCCGCTCCGCCGCCCGCGGCGCAGTTGTTGGCGGAGTTTTGGCGGTTGGAGCGGGCGGCGGAGACGATGTTGGCGGGGCTGGCAGAATGACCCCCTTACCTCCAGGTTGGGGCCATGACCGGCTGAAAGACATTGCGGCAATCAATGCATCCGCATTACTGGCAAACACCGATCTAGATTATGAATTTAACTATCTCGAGATTTCCAATGTGGACTATCATGGAATCGTTGATCAGTCCGCTATCGAACGTTTGCGCTACGAGGACGCCCCATCACGGGCGCGTCGGCGCGTCGCTCCCGACAGCACCATCATCTCCTCGGTTAGACCGAACCTGCAAGCCGCCGCGCACATAGCAGGTACGCTTGCTGACCTCATTTGCTCAACCGGATTTAATGTCGTCGAGCCCCGGCAGGATCGTCTTTGGCCTAAATTTGCCTACTACACCCTCGTATCGGAGTACGCCCGTCAATATTTCGAGGCCCATGCAACTGGCGTGGGTTATCCCGCCGTTTCAGAGAAGGATTTCAGCGCCTTCCCAACTACACTGGCGCCTCCATCCGAACAGAAGCGGATTGGTGCCTACCTAGATTCCAGTTGCACGGCATTAGATACCGCAGCGAGTGCAAAACGCAGCCAAATCGCCGCCTTAGACCTAATGCGAGAAAGCCTTATCGAATCTGCCGTGACACGAGGCATTGAGCCTGGAATCCCGCTACGGCGGATTGATGAGGATTGGATCGACTCCGTGCCGGATCACTGGAAGGTCTGCCAGATCAAGCGGGTAGTAGCGCGCATCGACTACGGCATTTCCGAGAAAACCGCACAAGAAGGTCAGTTTCCGGTCCTTAAGATGGGACATATTCAACGGGGTGAGATTCGCTTCACCAACCTCGATTTTGTTGAGTCTGTTTCCGCAGATCTGCTCCTGCAGACCGGGGACATACTCTATAATAGGACGAACAGTCCAGACCAGGTGGGGAAAGCTGCGATTTTCCGCAAGAGCCGGGACTGTGCCGTTACCTTTGCATCTTATCTCGTTCGCATCCGCACCAACCATCGGGCGAATCCGTACTATCTGAATTATTTGGTTAACAGCCCCGGATTTCTGGCCTTCGCACGAAAGCTGGCGATTCCGTCGGTCCAGCAGTCTAATCTGAACTCGACCAGATATGGACGCATGTTGATTCCGCTGCCGCCGATCCAAGAACAGGATGCAATCGTCGCGTTTCTGGATTCCAGGCTTGCGGGAATCGCAGACGTGGCCTCAATCATAGAGCAGCAAATCGCCACCCTCGCCGCCTACCGCAAATCCCTGATCCACGAATGCGTCACCGGCCAGCGGCGAATCACGGAGGCGGACCTGCGGCGCGTCACATCCGGCGGAGATCCGGCCGCCGCCGATTCACGTGATTGCGAGACAGCGGCATGACCCGAACACCCGGCAGCGATCTGGAACAATCAGGTGCCGTTACCCCACCACGGCCCCTGCTCGGCGATCTGCGCGAGTTGATCCTCCAAGCACGGATCAGCGTCGCCCGCGCGGTGGATTCCGGGTTGGTGACGCTTTACTGGCACATCGGCCGGCGAATTCGCGAGGACATCTTGGGGCAGCAACGCGCCGAGTACGGACAGGAGATTGTCTCCGCACTGGGGAGACAATTGGGGCTGGAGTTCGGGCGGGGATTCGGACCGCGCAACCTGTTCCGCATGATCCGCTTCGCCGAGGTCTTCCCTGATGCCGAGATTGTGTCCGCACTGCGGACACAATTGGGCTGGACCCACTTCCGTGCCATTATCGCCCTTGATGACCCGGTGAAACGGGACTTCTACGCCGAGATGTGCCGGGTCGAGCGTTGGAGCACGCGCGCCCTCGAGAAAAAAATTCAGTCGATGTTGTTCGAGCGCACCGTCCTCTCCCGCAAACCCGCGGCGCTGATCGAACAGGAGATCAAGGCGCTGCGGGAGGAAGACCGGCTCACGCCCGATTTGGTCTTTCGCGACCCCTATATCCTGGATTTTCTGGGCCTCAAGGACACCTACGCGGAGAAGGACCTGGAGGTGGCGATCCTGCGCGAGATCGAGGCGTTCATCCTGGAACTCGGGGTCGGCTTCTGCTTCGTTGCCCGGCAGCAGCGGATGCAGATCGATGCCCGTGACTATTACCTGGATTTGCTCTTTTATCACCGCAAGCTGCGTCGGCTGATCGCGATGGACCTGAAGATCGGCGAATTCGAGGCCGCCGACAAGGGTCAGATGGAGCTCTACCTGGGCTGGCTCAAGCGTCACGCGGTCGAGCCAGGGGAGGCCGAACCATTGGGAATCATCCTGTGCGCGGGTAAGAGCCAGGAACACATGGAACTGATGGGGCTGACCGGCGGCGATATCCATGTTGCGAGTTACTGGACCCAGGACCTGCCGCGCGCGGAGTTGGAGCGCAGGTTCCACGACGCCATCCGCCTGGCCAGGGCGCGCCTTGAGCAATCCGAGGACTAGGCAGTGACCAAGAAGAAGCCGCCGGAACTGGCCTTTCAGGACCACATCGCGGCCTTCCTGGTCCGCGTGCACGGGTACGCGGTGCTCAATCAGTCTGAGATCACGGACACCGGGCACGGCATCGCGGAGGATCATCTGTGGTCCTTCCTTACCGATACCCAGGCGGATACGCTGAAACGCTTGGCGGAGGACTATGGCAGCGACGTCCGCGGCGAGGTCTTTCGCGCACTGCACTCGGAACTGACGCATACACCGCTGTGGGTGCTGATCCGCCATGGACTGCCGGTACGGGGCCTCAGGCTGCGGCTCTACTATCCCAAGCCCCGCTCCAGCGAGAGCGATGCGATGCTCAACTACCCGCAGAACCGCATCGCCTTCCGCCCGCACTATTACTTTGGTGACAGGAGCCAAGAGATCGATTTCGTTTTTTTTCTCAACGGCCTGCCCATCGTGGACCTGGAGGTGAAGCACGAGAAGAACCAGAACGTCCATAACGCGGTAGCGCAGTTTGCGGCCCGTGATCACCGTCTGAAGATCTTCCGCCATCCCTTCCTCTATCTGGCCGCCGACACCAGTGAGGTCATGGCCGCGACCGATCCGCGCCGGGCGGAGAACTTCCGTTGGTTCAACACGGGGCTGACCAATCAGCCACAGACGCCAGGAGAGTACCCGGTGGAGTTCCTGTATCGGGAGGTCCTGTCACGGGAACACCTGCTGGAGGCCCTGTCCTTTTTCCTGGTCTATGCCCCGGCGCGCGAGGCCGCCGCGGATCGGCCCGCGCGACCCGCCTTCACCCTGTTTCCGCGCTATCACCAGAGTCGCACCGTGCGCCGGGTGGCGGACGCGGTGGTAGAGCGGTTCATCGCAACCGGTGAGATCGGCGGCAAGTTCCTGATCCAGCACTCCGCCGGCAGCGGCAAGACCCTGACGATCTGCTGGCTGGCGGACCGGCTGCACAGTCTGTTCCGGCCGGGCAGCAACGAGAAACTGGTGGATCTCGTCTTTATCCTCACCGACCGCAAGACCCTGGACAAGAACATCAAGGATGAGTTGGCGAACTTCACCCACCTCACCGACCTGATAGGCCTGGCGCGCAAGGCTGAGGATCTGCCGCGTTTCCTCGCCAAGCGCCGGCCCATTGTCGTGACCACCCAGCAGAAGTTCGCCTGGATCCTGGACCGTATCCGCGACGACCCGGCGCTGAAGTCGCTACGGGTCGCCTTTCTGATCGACGAGGCGCACCGGTCGCAGGAGGGGAGGATGGGCGTGGCGATCCGGATCCCCTTCCGCAATCCGGATGAACCGGACTTGGACGACGCCGCCGATCCGGCGGCAGCGGGCGACGACGCGGAGGCACAGATCGCGCGGATCATCCGCGAGCATGACGGTAACCAACTCTTCGTCGCCTTCACCGCCACCCCCGCACCGGCCACGCTGACCTTGTTCGGTGCCCCCTTCGACACCTATACGGAGGCGGAGGCGATCAGCGAGGGGTATATCCTGGACGTGGCCACGGCGATTCTCTCCTACAAGACCCTGTACCACCTGCACTGCCGCTATGTGCCCGACCCCTATCAGGAGCGGCTGTACCCCAAGGGCGTGGTCGCCAAGGCGCTGAAGAACGTCGCCTTCCAGGACGAGGGACTGATCCAGTACAAGGCCGAGGTCATGCTGCGCATCTTCGACGCGAGCATCAAGCCGCTCATCCAGGGGCGGGCCAATGCGATGATCGTGACCAGTTCACGGGTGGCCGGGCTGCGTTATTTCGAGATCATCAAGGAGAAGCTCAGGGAACGCGGGGCGGACTACCAGGTGCTTTATGCCTTCTCGGACTTCACCCATCCGCAGACCAATCAGGCGATCAGCGAGCACGCGGTCAACGAGCTCAAGGACGGCGAGCAGATCGAGGACCGGTTCGAGGGCGACGACTACCGCTTGATGGTGGTCGCCAACAAGTTCCAGACCGGCTTCGATCAACCATTGTTGGCCGGGATGTTCCTGGACAAACCGGTGATGGACCGCAATGCGGTACAAACCTTGTCGCGCCTGAACCGCTGCCACGCGGACAAGCAAACGGTGGTGGTGGTGGACTTCACCAATAATGCCCAGGCGATCCTGAACGCCTTCGCGAAGTACCGGCAGGGGACGCCCTTCCAGCCGGATGCGCCGGATGAACAGGCGTGCGTGCGCCTGCATCGGCAAGCCCTGGCGTTCGGCGTCTTCAACCAGGAGGATGCGGGCGCGTTGGTCAAGCTGCTGGCGACGGGCAGCGATGCCCAGATCCAGTTCACCGTGAACGGGCTGCGCAAACGCTTTCAGGACCGGCTCGCCGGGGCGGACGAGCGCAAGGCGTTTGTCTATCTGCTCGCCCGCCTGGTCCGCAGCTATCATTTCCTGACCTGTTTCTTCACCTATCCGCCGGAACTCGGCGCGTTCGTCGCCTTCGCGGAACTGGTGGGGCCGCAACTCATCAAGGACGGGCCGGTGTCCGAGTTGATGCGCCAAATTCGGGCGACGGAGGTCGTCAAAGCGGCAGTGCAGTATCAGGGGGAGGTCAACCGCCCCGGCCAGATCCGGCTCAGGCCCGGCCAGGGGACTCCGGGCGCAGGGCCAACAGTCCCAAAGGTGTCGGTACAGGATATGATCGACGCGATCCGCGGGCAATTCGCGATCTCCGACGAGGAGGCCCTGTGCATCAAGGAGGTCACTCAGGAAAAAACCGGGGACGCGGAGATTCGGGAGACGGTGCTCACCCACCGCCAGGACCTGGTCTATCTGGAGGGGTCCTACCAGGGGCAAGTCAATGGACGCATCCAGGACGCCTATGCGCTGCGCGGACGCTACGACGAACTGGCGGACCGGAAATACACGGACACCGGGGCCATCTTCGACATCATGGCGGTGACGGTCATCCGGCACCACCTCGCGCTGGCGGCCTGACGCCATGGGGCGGACCATCGGTCAGATCCCGAAGGCCGACCGGCCGCGGGAAAAGTTGCTCGCCCGGGGTGCCGCGGCACTGAGCGATCAGGAGTTGCTGGCCGTGCTGCTCGGCAAGGGCACGGCTGGGGTCGATGTGATGACCCTGGCGAGGCGCCTGGCGCGAGTGATGGACGACCGCGGTCTGGAGGTCCGGGTGGAGGATCTGACCGGATTGCCGGGCGTAGGTGAGGCCAAGGCCACGTTGATCCTCGCCGCCATCGAGTTCGCCCGGCGGCGGATCAAGCCCGCAGGGATCAAGATCGGGACACCGGCCGATGTGCTGCCGCTAATTCGGCATTATGCCGACCGGCGGCAAGAGCACCTGCTGGCCGTTACCATCAACGGCGCCAACGAGGTCTTGAATGTGCGGGTGATTTCCATCGGACTCATCGACCGCAGCCCGGTCCACCCGCGCGAGGTGTTTGCCGACGCGGTGGCGGATCGCGCGTCGGGGCTGATCCTGGCCCATAACCACCCGGAGGGCGGCGTCACTCCATCGGCGGCGGACATCGACGCCACGCGGCAGATCCGGGCGGCGGGCGCCGTGCTCGGGATCGAGTTACTCGACCATATCATCTTCGATCGCAGCGGCTATTTCAGCTTTTTGGAGGCTGGCGTTTGATGTCACACTGCGGTTCGATGACCCAAACCTGAGCAGCGCCGACGCCCAATCAACCGAAACGAACGGCTGACGCCCCGCCAACCCCCAATGACCCTGATTGACCCCGACTGACCACGATGACTGAACCGACCGACAGCCCCACCCTTGATCGTTACGTCAGCTTCCTCGGCCTGGACTGCGACGCCAAATCGCAGCAATTTGTCGACACTTTGCGTACTGCGATGGCCAAAGACGGACGGCAAGAACCGTTCTGGGATTATTTCGCCGCCAAACTGGACGGCACCCAGGGGCCGACCCATCATGATGCGCTTTACCATATCCACTGCCACCTCAACGATCTGCGCGACCTGTTGGAGCGCTGGGACGAGGCGGACCTGGCCACCATGCTCGAATCAATCGAGATCGAATGCTGTTAGCAGGCCGTTCCGTTTGGTCTCGTCGATCAGCACTGGCTGAGCGTTCCCATCCCTGGCCCTGGTTTCCGGCATCCTGCCGGAATGGCGGGGGTGGTCTTGCGCGACTCAAGGTATGGTCTTCCTACCTGATATCCGGACAGACCCGCGGTGTGGAGGCGGGTTTGAAACCCGCCCCTACGTCCGGTTATCACGTCCGATGGCTATATAACGCGGCACGCATCGGTTCAGCCCACGCCGCCGTTCAATGACTTACCGATTCAAAGACCCTATGCCGACAGAACCAACGATTTCAGCCATCGCCCACGTCATTCAGCTCTCGGTCGCACCGGTCTTCCTGCTCTCGGGGATCGCGGCGATCCTCGGGGTCATGGCGGCCCGCCTGGCGCGCGTGGTCGATCGCGCCCGCGTGATCGAAGAACAGGTGATGGCCCAGCCGCTTCCCCCAGGCCCGCTCCATGAAGAACTGGCGGCCTTGTCGCGGCGGGCACAGATCATCAGTCTGGCCATCGGACTATGCACTACCACCGCCCTGCTGATCTCGGCGGTGATCGCGGTCCTGTTTCTCAGTGCGTTGTTTTCTTTCGAAACCTCACCGGTCGTCGCGAGCCTGTTCGTCGCCGCCATGTTGACCTTGATTGCCGCGCTGATCCTGTTGTTGCGGGAGATTCTGGTCGCCACTGCCGGTTTACGCTTCGGGCCGCGTTAGCGCGCCGGTCCTCGTTACTTGACGCGGCGACGCCGCCACAGCAGGAACAGGCCCGCGGCCAGAAGCCCGAGTGTGGCCGGCGCCGGGATGGCCTTGATCGCTCCTTGCGATCCGGTACCCGCGTCCTCGGCACTGAGCACACGCAGGGCCGCGGCGCCGTCCGCGAAGCCCTGGACCCAGGTCACTTCGTCGACACCGGCCGCCAAGGTAAAAATGCCGACGAGACGGTATTGGCCGACCAGTGGGCCGCTGATCCGATCCCGCTCGAACGGGCACTCCAGACCGCCAAGCCGGGTGCCCGGACCCGTTGATTTCACCGAGCCGTTGAGTAATTCAACTTCCGGACGGGCCGCCAAGGCCGGCAGGCTGCCGAAGGCATTGAAGTCCGCACCACGGAAGTCACCAAAGCGATCGGTCTTGACACCAAGATGCAGGGAGCCCCGCAAGGGCTCATGCGCCGAATCCGCACTGCCTTCGCCCAGGCCCGGGTCGGCCACGGCGCTGTCGACGGGCAAGGCGTAGCTCCCCGGGTCGGGCGAATACTCCAAGTCGTCACCGACGAAGGTGAAATTGGCCAAGGTCCGCTCCGTCGTCAGGAGTCCGGCGGCGAGCGGCATCGCGCAGACAAGCAGGCTGCACGCGAGCCAGACACCGAGCACCTGCAAACTGCCACAGCGCTTACCAGGCAAGCGGTCACCGGCCATGAGATCGCGGTGACCTCAGAGCAGTTTTTCGATCGCCTTCTCGATCTTCCCGCCGTCCGGCGCGGTGAAACTCACGTAGTGATCGACCAGATTTCCCTGACGATCGATCAGGTATTTGTAGAAGTTCCACTTGGGGTAAGGGGCCCCGGCAGCGGCGAGTCGCTCGAATAGGGGGGTCGCGCTACCCTTGGTGACGCTGACCTTCTCGAACATCGGGAACTCGACCGCGTAGGTCAGGCGGCAGAATTTCTGAATTTCCTCTTCGCTCCCCGGCTCCTGACTCATAAAATCATTGGACGGGAAGCCCAGCACGACGAATCCCTGATCCTTGTATTTGCGGTAGAGTGCCTCGAGTCCCTCGTACTGGGAGGTAAAGCCGCATTTACTGGCGGTGTTGACGACCAGGATCACCTGACCGCGGTAGGTCTCGCAAAGGTTCACCTGCTCATCCCCCGCCAGCCGGCGCAAGGTGACGTCCAGCAAGGGCGGACAGGGTGTGGGGTCGGCGCCGGCGCTGACCGCGGCAAGGCTGAGGGCGAGTAAAGCTGTTTTCACGTCGAATCTCCGGTTATAAGGGACAGGAAGCGGGCTTGGGAGATAGTGCGCTCACTGCGGAATGCAACCAGTCCCCGCCTTGCCGCGGCCAGGGGTGCCGGTGGTTTGAATGCGGATGCCGGAGGACCAATGTCGCGGATGGCGGGGTGCATCGGATCGGCGCGCCCCGCAACCCCTTATAATCAGCAACTCCCCGATGTGAACGGAACAAAAATGAGCGAATGGGTCAAAGGCACGGTCGTCGGCAAACACATTTGGATCGACGGGCTTTACAGCCTACAGGTCGACGCCCCGATGGCGGATTTCACGGCAGGTCAGTACACGAAAATCGCCCTGGATATCGGCACTGATCGCGTGGGACGGCCCTACTCACTGGTCAACGCACCCCAGGACCGCCCCTTGGAGATCCTCTTCAACGAGGTGCCGGGAGGACCGCTCACGCCGCGCCTGTCGGAACTAAAGATCGGCGACCCGGTGTGGGTCGCGGCCCAGGCCGGGGGCATATTCACCCTGGAGTCGGTGCAGCCCACCAACACCCTGTGGCTACTCGCCACCGGGACGGCGATCGGGGTTTACCTGTCGATGCTGCGCACGACGGCCCCCTGGGAGCACTTCAAACGCGTTATTCTGGTCCATGGCGTTCGGGCCGCCGCCGATCTGGTCTATGGTGAGACCCTGGCGTCGATCGCGGCCCAGCGCGGGCCGCAATTCAGCCTGATCCCGGTGATCAGTCGGGAAACGCAGGCGCACGCCCTGCACGGGCGCATCACCGACCTGCTGACCAGCGGCGCGCTGGAAGAGCGGGCGGCCGCCCGGATCGATCCGGAGTCCAGCCACGTCATGCTGTGCGGCAACTCCGCGATGATCAAAGATGCCAAGCAGATCCTGGAGGCGCGCGGGCTGGTTCGCCACCGCCGCCATGCCCCAGGCCATTACTCCGCCGAGCAGTATCACTAATCGCAAGCGCAGGGCGTGACCGGGCCATGAACGCGGATGTCATCATAATCGGCGCCGGCTTGTCCGGCCTGGCCTGCGCCGCGACGCTGCGGGACAACGGCCTCGAACCCCTGGTGCTGGAGGCGTCCGACGGCATCGGCGGGCGCATCCGTACCGACCAGCGCCAGGGATTCCTGCTCGACCGCGGGTTTCAGGTACTGCAGACCTGGTATCCGGATGCGCGGCACCTGCTCGATTACGACCGGCTCGATCTGCGGCCCTTCTATCCGGGTGCGCTGGTGCGCGTCGGCGGGCGCTTGCTGCGAGTGAGCGATGTCTGGCGGCGACCGCTGCGGCTACCGGAGATGCTGGTCTCGCCGGTCGGCACGCTGGCGGATAAGTTACGGCTGCTGAGGCTGCGGCATCGCTGCCTGCGCGGCGACCTGGAAGCGCTCTACAACCGCCCGGAGACCCAGGCCTGCGCCGACCTGCGCGCCCTGGGCTTCTCGGCGCGGATCATCGATCGCTTCTTCAAGCCGTTCTTCAGTGGGGTGTTCTTCGACCCGGAGCTGGCGGTCTCGTCGCGCGCCTTCGAATTCGTCTTCCGTGCCTTCGCCCTCGGGGATACCGCACTGCCGGCCCGCGGCATGGGCGAGATTCCGGCGCAACTCGCCGCGCGGCTGACCCGTGCCCAAGTCCGCACCGGGTGTCGTGTCGACAGCATCACCGAGCGGGCGGTCACACTGGCCTCCGGCGAGCACCTGCGCGCCCGCGCCCTGGTGATCGCCACCAGCGCACCCGCGGCCGCGCGCCTGCTCCATCCATCCGACGCCCCCACGGCGGCCACCGCGAGCCGCGGGACCACTTGTGTCTATTTCGCGGCCGTGCGGCCGCCCATCGAAGGGCCTTACCTGGTCCTCAACGGCGAGGGCCACGGACACATCAACAGCCTGCTGTGCCCGAGCAACCTATCCGGCTATTACGCCCCGGCGGGTCAAACGCTGGTGAGCGTCAATTGCCACGGAGCGGAACACAACCCGGACACATTGGAAACCATCCTGCGCCGCGAACTCGCCGGCTGGTTCGGCGATCAGGTGCGGGGCTGGGAGCGGCTTGCCGTGTACCGGATACCGCAGGCCCTGCCGCTCCAGACGCCGCCGGTCCCCTATCCGGGCGACGCCGGGCAACGCGTCGCCGATTGGCTCTGGGTGTGCGGTGAATACCGCAGCGCCCCCTCGATTCAATGGGCGCTACACTCCGGCCGCCGGGCGGGAGCCGATGTCGCACGGTCACTGCTCGGCCGGGTGGCCGCGCACAGCACCGCCGGGCTGCGACTGCCGAGCGCCCCGCCGACCCTCAGCGGGAACGCGGTCCAGAAACCCTGAGCGCGCACAGTTGTAGCCGATGCGTCGGCTCGCGTATGCTCCCGGCGGTTCATGGCCCGGACCTCCGGTTCGGGGCCGAGCGCTTCACACGCAACACAACCGCCAGTCCAGCAGACGCCGCATGACAGAGTACGCCCTGATCCTGATCAGCACGGTGCTGGTCAACAACTTCGTGCTGGTCAAGTTTCTCGGCCTGTGCCCCTTCATGGGTGTCTCCAAGCGATTCGAGACGGCGCTCGGCATGGGCCTGGCCACCACCTTCGTCATGACCCTGTCATCGGTCTGCACCTGGCTGGTCAACACCTATGTGTTGACGCCGCTGGAGATCGAATACCTGCGCACCATCGCCTTCATCCTGGTGATCGCGGCGGTGGTGCAGTTCACCGAGACAGTCATGCACCGCGAGAGCCCGGTCCTCTATCAGGTGCTGGGGATCTTCCTGCCGCTGATCACCACCAATTGTGCCGTGCTCGGTGTCGCCATCCTCAATACCCAGGAGGCGCACACGCTGGCGGAGTCCGCCGTCTTCGGGTTCGGCGCCGCGGTCGGCTTCTCGCTGGTGCTGATCCTGTTCGCCGGCATCCGCGAACGGGTCGCGGTAGCGGACGTGCCCCAACCCTTCCAGGGCAGCGCGGTCGCGCTGATCACGGCCGGCCTGATGTCGCTCGCCTTCATGGGCTTCGCCGGCCTGGTCACGGAGTGAGGAGCGGTCCGTGGTGCTGACCGCCATCCTCGCCATGACCGCGCTGGCTGCCGTCTTGGGCTTGCTGCTCGGCTATTCCGCCATCCGCTTTCGGGTCGAAGGCGATCCGGTGGCCGACCAGGTGGACGCCCTGCTTCCCCAGTCGCAGTGCGGTCAGTGTGGGTTTGCGGGCTGCCGCCCCTATGCCGAGGCGGTGGCTCAGGGCACCGCTACGCTCAACAAGTGCGTCCCCGGCGGCGAGACGACAGCCCGCGCCCTGGCTGATCTGCTCGGCCGCGAACCCGAACCGCTGGAGGCCGGGGTACAGGCACCCACGGTTGCCCTGATCGATGATCAGGCTTGTATCGGCTGTACCCTGTGCCTCCAGGCCTGCCCGGTCGACGCCATCCTGGGAGCGCCCAAGCAGTTGCATGGCGTTATCGCCGCCGAGTGCACCGGCTGCGGACTGTGCGTGGCGCCCTGCCCGGTGGCCTGTATCCGCATGGTCCCGGTGGGTACCGATATCGCCCACTGGCGCTGGCCGGCCCCGAACCAGCGGCTGGCAGCCTGAGCGGATGAGCCGTCCCGACCTACCGACCCCGCAGCTCTGGACCTTTCATGGCGGGCTTCACCTGCCCGATGAGAAGGCGCTGTCCAGCGACCAGCCCATCGAACTACTGCCCCTGCCGCCGCTGCTCATCATTCCGTTGCGGCAACACATCGGCGCCCCGGCCCGACCCGGTGTGCGGGTCGGCGACCAGGTGGGCAAGGGTCAGGTGATCGGCACGGCGGACGGCTATGTCAGCGCCGCCGTGCATGCCTCCAGCTCCGGCACGGTGATCGCCATCGAGGAGCGACTGATCCCGCATCCATCGGGACTGCCCGCACCCTGTGTCGTGATCGCGACCGACGGACAAGACGCCTGGGCGCCGCTGCCCGCGCCCCTGACCGACTACAGGCACCTGGACCCGGCGCTGCTGCGCGAGCGGGTGCACTGGGCCGGCGTGGTGGGGCTCGGCGGCGGTGCCTTCCCGACCAGCGTCAAGCTCAGATCCGAGCGGCATATCGAAACCCTGATCATCAACGGCGCCGAGTGCGAGCCCTACATCACTTGCGACGACCGGCTGATGCGCGAGCGGTCCGTCCAGGTCCTGGAGGGCGCACGGATCATCCGCACGCTGTTGGGGGCCGAGCGGGTGCTGATCGGCATCGAGGACAACAAACCCGCGGCCATCGCCGCCCTGTCCGCGGCCCTGGCCGACACCGGCCCGGACACGCACATCCGGATCATTCCAGTACCGACCCTCTACCCGAGCGGCGGCGAGCGCCAGTTGATCCGCATCCTCACCGGACGGGAGGTTCCGACCCGCGGCCTCCCCGCCCAGATCGGGGTCGCCTGCCAGAACGTGGCCACGACGGCGGCGGTGGCCGATGCGGTCCTGCTGGGTCGGCCGCTGATCGCGCGCGTGGTCACGGTCACCGGACGGGCGGTGGCCCGGCCGGGCAACCTGACGGTCCCCATCGGTACGCCGCTGTCTCATCTGCTCGCATACTGCGGCGGCTTTCGTGAGGTGCCGCGGCGACTGCTGTGCGGCGGCCCCATGATGGGTTTCACGCTCAGCGACCTGGAAATCCCGGTCACCAAGGCGTTCAACTGCCTGCTCGCCCTGACCGCGGCCGAGGCCCCCGACCCCGGCCCGGCCCTGGCCTGCATCCGCTGCGGACGCTGCGCCGAGGTGTGCCCGGTGCGGCTGCTGCCGCAGCAACTCTATTGGCACGCCCGCGCCAAGGCCTTCGATCGGGCCCAGGCTTACAACCTGTTCGACTGCATCGAATGCGGCTGTTGCGCCCAAGTCTGTCCCAGCCATATCCCGCTGGTCCAGTATTATCGGTTCGCCAAGAACGCGGTCTGGGCGCAGGAGGAGGAACGCCGCAAGGCCGATCAGGCCCGCGCCCGCCATCAGGCCCGGCAGGCCCGCCAGGCGCGATTGGAGCAGGAGCGTCAGTCCAAATTGCGCAAGAAGCGGGAGATACTGGATGAAACGACCGCGGCGGCCGTCCCTGGCGGCGTCGCAGACGGCGACCTGGACGCGCGGCGCGCGCTGATCGAGGCCGCCAAACAACGGGCCGCGGCCAAGAAAGCGGCAGCCCAGTCCAGCACCGAACCCGTTGACCAGGGCTGACCCCCGGTTCGCCGCCGCGCGCCCGCTACCGACCGATAGACCAGAACCATGGCCCCAGAGAACGCACACAGCCGCCCGCCGCCCGCCGCGGTCCTCTCATCGCCGCACGGCCCGCGCGCCAACCGGGTCGATCAGGTGATGCTCCAGGTGCTCCTGGCCCTGATCCCCGGCGTGCTGGTCGTGACCTGGTTCTTCGGCTGGGGTCTGCTGATCAACTGCGTGCTCGCGATCCTGTTCGCGACGGCCGCCGAGGCCCTGGTGCTGCGACTGCGCCGCCGCCCGGTGTTGCCGACGCTGGGAGACTACAGCGCGGTGGTGACGGCGGTCCTGTTCGCCTGCGCCATCCCGCCGACCCTGCCCTGGTGGCTGACGCTGCTCGGCATGGTCTTCGCCATCCTGCTGGTCAAGCAACTCTATGGCGGTCTGGGCTACAACCCCTTCAACCCGGCGATGGCAGCCTATGTCTTCCTGCTCATCGCCTACCCGCTGGAAATGACCAACTGGCTCGCGCCGCACCTGTTGACGCAGCACCACCTGACGTTGGCGGAGTCCTGGCGCCTGATTCTGTTCGGCGCGCTGCCGCCGGACCTCTCCTGGGACGCCTTGTCGGCCGCCACGCCGTTGGAGGCCCTGCGCACCCAACTGCGCGAGCATCAGGTGATGGATGCGATTCGCGGCGCACCCTGGTGGGGCAGCCTGGGCGGCCGCGGCTGGGAATGGGTGAGCAGTGCCTTCCTGGCCGGCGGGCTTTATCTCCTGTGGCGGCGGGTGATCACCTGGCGGATCCCGGTCGCCATGCTCGGTTCTCTGCTGCTGCTGGCCGGGCTGTTCCGGCTGATCGACCCCCAGCACTATCCGGACCCGGCCTTTCATCTGTGGAGCGGCGCCGCCATGCTGGGCGCATTCTTCATCGCTACCGACCCGGTGACCGCCAGCACCACGCCGCGCGGCCAGTTGATCTTCGGGGCCATGATCGGTGTGCTGGTCTTCGTGATCCGCACCTGGGGCGGGTATCCGGATGCGGTCGCCTTCTCGGTCCTGTTGCTCAACATCGCCGCCCCCACCATCGACCACTACACCCAGCCCAGCGTCTTCGGTCACGGCCGTAAGTCATGAATCCAAAGCCTATTTTACTCGCTTCCCTGGTACTCGCCGGGTTCGCGGTCGCCGGGGTCAGCATGGTGGCGGTCACCAACACCGCCATGGCGGAGCGCATCCTCGCCAACCAGCGGCTGGCGATGCAGCGCAAACTGGAGGCCATCGTCCCGAGCGGCGGGAACAATGACCCGCTGGCGGACCGGATCGAGGTCAGCGACCCCGCGCTGCTGGGGAGCCCGGTGACCCGCGTCTATCGGGTCCGCCGCGATGGTGCGCCGGTGGCACTGATCCTCGACCCGGTGGTCCCCCGCGGCTATGCCGGCCCGATCAAGCTGTTGATCTCGGTTTTGCCCGACGGGCGCATCGGCGGGGTCAGGGTGCTGGCGCACCATGAGACCCCGGGTCTGGGCGACAAGATCGAGGAGGGTCGATCGGATTGGATCTACGGATTCAACGGCACGTCGCTGGAGCAACCGACACCCGAGCGCTGGGCCGTCGAGCGCGACGGCGGCGCCTTCGACCAGTTCACCGGGGCGACCATCACCCCGCGGTCGATCGTCAAAACAGTGAAGAACGCACTCGGCTATGTCCAGTCACAAGGCCCGCGGCTCTACAGCGAACCGCCGGTCACACCGCGGCACGCGAAGGAGTCATCCTGATGGCAACACCACCAAGTTATCGGCGGATCATTCGTGACGGGCTTTGGAGCAACAACCAATCCCTGGTCGCGCTGCTCGGACTCTGCCCCTTGCTCGCGACCACCACCTCGGCCACCAATGGGCTGGGCATGGGGATCGCGACCACCTGCGTCCTGACGGCCTCCAACGTCAGTGTCTCGCTCATCCGTCATCTGCTGCGCCCGGAAATCCGCATCCCGATCTATGTCGTCGTCATCGCGTCTTTCGTGACCCTGGTCGAGTTGACCATGCAGGCCTGGTTCTTCGACCTCTATCAGATCCTGGGACTCTTCATCTCGCTGATCGTGGTCAACTGCATCATCATCGGCCGGGCCGAGGCCTTCGCCTCCAAGCACCGCGTGGACCGCGCCTTCCTGGACGGCGTCGCCATGGGACTCGGCTCAACCCTGGTCCTCGTGACCCTCGGGGGCCTGCGCGAACTGATCGGACAGGGCACCCTCTTCTATCAGTCGCACCTGCTGCTCGGGGACTGGGCGAAAGGCTTGAGCTTCAGCCTGGGCGACGGCTACCACGGGGCACTCATCGCCATGCTGCCGCCCGGGGGCTTCATCGGGCTGGGCCTCTTGATCGCGCTGAAAAACGTCCTTGGCCGGCACTTAAAAGAACGCCTGATTCGTCTGCGTGAGGCGCGCGGTGCTCAGGACAGGCCCCTTCAGCCAGCCGTGTCGCTGCGCGATGGTGCATGATCTGACGGAAATCGCCTGTCGCTACTGGGTCAAGGCCAAGACCCCGAGCAGCATGATCAGCGCACCCAGCAGCTTCGGCGCCAGATGCCCTTCGTTGAAGAACCAGCGCCCGAGGAAGACCGAGAACACCCCGGCGGTCCGCTTCACCGCCATCGCGTAGGACGCCAGCGTCAAACCGAGCGCGATCTGGTCGGCGATCCGCATCAGCGCGAACAGGACCCCGAGCAGGAGCAGCGGACGCAGCTGCCGACGCACCTCCGGGGTGATCAGCCGGGTATGGAATCGGTGATCCCGCAGGGTGAACAACACCCAAAGAAGCAGCGGATTGATCATCGCCACCATCACCGAGAAGGAGAGCGGGTCGCTCAACTGGATGCCGATCCGGCCGAACACGCTGGCCGCCGCGAAGCACGCCGCGGCCACCATCGCCAGGATGCTGCCGGGCTCCAGCCACAGCCGCTTGAACGGGAGATACCAGCGCGGCTCATGCTCACCCAGGCTCAGGATATAGCCCCCCGCCACCAGCATGGCGACGCCAAGCAGCCCGATCCGCCCCGGCAGAGCGCCGGTCAGAAACCATTCGATGACGATGGCGAAGCCCGGCGTCAGGGTCATCACCGGCCCGACCAGCGAGACCTCGGTCCGATGCAGGGCCGCGTTGAGCGCCCACCCGCCCAGCCCGGACAGGACCCCGCCCGCCGCCACCGCAAGCAGATAGTCAGAGTTCTCGTAAGGGAAATCGTGATACCAGATCACCAGCGGCAAGGTCACGACCAGGCTTGCCACGTTGACGTAGAAGGTCAGCGCCTCGGTTGAAAAACTGAGACTGAGATGCTTGGTGACCGCCAGCCGCGAGGCATGAAAGAAGGCCGAGGCCAGGGCGAACAGGACCCAGAGGTGGACGAAGGGGAAGAGATCCATGGCGCGGGCGTGCAGGGCTCGGTGACGCGGGGAATGGGTACGGATTCGGATTCGGTGCCCGTGCCGCGGACAAGTCGGTCAGTCTGACGCGTCGATCAGGATCACTCAACCTGAACAACGCAGATCTCCCCAGGCTCAGGCCTCCCGAAACATCCTTGTCAAGGTCGCTCTGGAAGGGGTTTCGCACAACCGATCATACGAGATCGACATTGTGAGTTTGGCAAAATCTGCACTATCCTGACGCCTGGGGCCAATGTGGTCTCCCTGATGCCCATAAGGCCCGGTGAAGGCGATATCCTCACGATCAAGCATGCTCGCGCACTTGGAACGGCTGGTCGACGATCTCGCCGCCCTGCACAGCAAGCTTGTCCTGCTAATCGGGCCGCCCGGAAGCGGCAAGACCGCACTGCTGCGGGCCTTCGGCGACCGCACCGGGGCCTCGCCGCTGAATGTGGGCGCGACGTTGGGCCGACGGCTCGCCGCGCTGCCGTACCGCGAGCGCCAACTCCAGGCGGGCAACCTCCTGCGCGAGATCGCGAAACCCCACTGCCGCGGCGATCTCCTGCTGATCGACAACATCGAACTCCTGTTCGATGCCTCACTCGCTCTCAATCCGCTTGATCTGCTCAAGCGCCAAGCTCAGGGCCGGCGAGTCGTCGCGGTCTGGCCGTCCGCGTTGCGGCACGGCGGCAACGGGCCGCGGCTGACCTATGCGGAGATGGGGCACGCGGAATATCGTGACTATAGCCTTGATGGTTTGGTTGCGCTCGACCTCGAACAATAGAGAAAGAGACAGGAACGCATGCGCTACGGGGATCTCATCCAATTCGAGCCGATTGAATCGGTCATCCAACTGCTTGACGCGAACCGTGCCGACGAGGGGCAAAAGCTGGTCTCGACCTACGTTATCTCCGACGACATGGCCGAGCGCATCGCAGGTGCCATGATCCCGCAACTCTCCTTCGACGAGTCCGTCGACCACAAGGGCGTGCTCGTCGTCGGCAACTACGGCACCGGCAAATCACACCTGATGTCGGTGCTCTCGCTGGTGGCGGAAGACGCCAGCTACCTGTCGATGCTGCGTCATCCCAAGGTCGCCGCGGCGGCCGGCGCGATTGCCGGCCGGTTCCAAGTCCACCGCACCGAGGTTGTAAGCGAACTGTCGCTGCGCCGGATCGTGACCGGCGAGTTGGAGTCCCTGCTCAAGCGGATCGGCGTGGACTACCGCTTCCCGTCCGCAGACCTTGTAGTCAACAACAAGGCCGCCTTCGAGGCGATGATGGCAGCCTTCGACGAGCGCTATCCGGGCCAGGGCGTCCTGCTGGTGGTTGACGAATTCTTGGAGTATCTGCGCTCGCGCAAGGACCACGACCTGGTGCTCGAGCTGTCCTTCCTGCGCGAGATCGGTGAGGTCTGCAAGCATCTGCGCTTTCGCTTCGTGGCCGGCGTCCAGGAAGCGGTCTTCGACAGCAGCCGTTTCCTGCATGTCGCAGACAGCCTGCGACGGGTGAAAGACCGATTCACCCAAGTGCTGCTCGCGCGCCAGGATGTGAGTTTCGTGGTCGCGGAACGACTGCTGAAAAAGTCCGCCGACCAGCAGGACAAGATTCGCACCTATCTGCGGCCCTTCGCTCGCTGCTACGGCACTATGAACGAGCGGATGGATGAGTACGTCCGCTTGTTCCCGGTGCATCCGGACTACATCGGCACCTTCGAGCGTCTGATTTTCGCCGAAAAGCGCGGCGCGCTCGTTACCATCCGTGATCAGATACAGGCCATGCTTGCGGATGAGGTCCCCGTCGATCGACCTGGACTGCTCGGGTATGACCGCTTCTGGGACACCGTCACGGCCAACTCGGTACTGCGTGCCGACCCCGCCATCGGTCCCGTGGTCAAGGTCTCCGAGGTGCTGTCCGGACGGGTCCAACAAGCCTTTGCCCGCCCGACCTACAAGCCCATGGCCCTACGCCTGATCGCCGCACTGTCGGTCCACCGGCTGACCACCGGCGGCGACATCTATATTCCCATCGGGCCAACGGCTGAGGAATTACGCGATACCCTGTGTTTGTACCAGCCGGGCATCGAGGACATGGGCGGCGACCCGGCAGCCGATCTCCTCTCACTGGTCCAGACGGTGCTCCGCGAGACCCTGAAGACCGTCAACGGACAGTTCATTTCCAAGGCGCCAGGCACCGATCAGTATTACCTCGATCTCAAGAAAGACATCGACTACGACGCGCAGATCGAAAAGCGCGCCGATGCCCTGTCCGACGATGCGCTGGATCGAGCCTACTTCAGCGCGGTGCGCCAGCTCATGGAGCGCACCGACGAGACCACCTACGTCTCCGGCTTCCAGATCTGGCAGTATCAGATCGAATGGCAGGAGCGGCGGGTCGAGCGCGTTGGTTATCTCTTCTTCGGCGCCCCCAATGATCGCCCCACGGCGCAGCCGCCGCGGGACTTCTACATCTACTTCATCCAGCCCTTCGACGCGCCGCGCTTTCGCGACGAACACCTGGCGGACGAGGTGTTCTTCCGCCTCAATGGGCTCGACGACGACCTCAAGCACCACCTGGCCACCTATGCCGCGGCCCTTGATCTCGCCTCCACGGCCAGCGGCAACCCAAAGACCATCTATCTCGGAAAGAGCCAGGATGCCCTGAAGGCCATGAGCAAGTGGCTCCAGGAAAAGCAGATGACCGCCCTGGAAGTCACCCACGCCGGCAAGACCAAGCCCCTTGCGGACTGGGTGCGCGGGGTTTCAATGCGCGACAAGGCCCGCCTGGGGGCCGATGACCGCATCAACTTCCGCGATATCGTCAATGTGACCTCCGGGCTCGCATTCGGCCAACAGTTTGCCGACCTCGCCCCCGAGTATCCGACCTTCTCGCTGCTCGTTACCGAGACCAACCGCAAGCAGCTCGTGGTGAGCGCGTTGCGGTGGCTGGCCGGCGGCCCGCGTACCAAAGACGCCGTGGCGATCCTGGATGCCTTGGCAATGCTCGACGGTGACCGCATCGACGCTGCTCGCTCGCCCTACGCCCAGGAGGTGCTGGCCCGCCTCAAGGCCAAGGGTCATGGCCAAGTGCTCAATCGCGGCGAGCTGTTGACCGGCGCCTACGGAGCCGAGCACTTCGCCCCCGCCCGGTTCCGCCTGGAGCCGGACCTGTTCGCGGTCGTCCTGGGCGCCCTGGTCTACAGCGGTCACTGCGTGCTCGCCATCACCGGCGACAAGATCGACTCCGGCAAACTCGCCCAACTGGCCGAGCATTCGCTCGACGAACTGAAGGCGTTCAAGCACATCGAGGCCCCGAAAGCACTCGACGTGGAGGTCCTGCGGGCGCTGTTCGAACTGCTGGGCCTGTCACCCGGATTGGCCCAACTGGCGACCCAAGGCTCAGAGGAGCCCGTCAAACAGTTGCAACAGGGCGTCGGCGAGCTGGTCAACCGCGGCCTCAAGGCGACGACCGATATGCCGGGCCGCCTGGCCTTCTGGGGCCAGTCACTGCTGCGCGATGAGGAGCTACGCGACTGGCGCACGCGACTCGACGCACTCAAGACCTTCACCGAGGCCCTCTCGCCCTACAACACCGTCGGCAAGCTCAAGAACCTGCGCATTGGTTTGGAAGACATCGCAGCCCAGCAGCAGAACCTGGAGGTGCTCTCCGCCGGCGAGACCCTGCTGGCGCTGGTCGCCGAACTCGGTCCCACGGCCGCGTATCTGTCCCAGGCCGAGATCGTTCTACCGGGCGACCACCCATGGATCGCGCAGGCCCAGGCCGATCGGGCCGCAACCATCGCCAAGCTTAGCGGCGCCCGCGGTAAGACTCCCGATGCGATCAAGTCCGGCAGCACCAGCGGTCAGATCGCCGCCGACTGCCGCCACGCCCTCGCAAAGTTGAAAAAGGACTATGTCAACGCCTATATCACGAGCCACAGCAAGGCGCGCCTGGGTGTCGCTGAAGATAAGACCAAGACCGCCCTACGCAAAGACCCCCGACTGGTCGCCCTGCGCGCCTTGGCGGAAATCTCACTGATGCCGACCAGCCAGCTTGCGGCCTTCGAGGATCGGCTGGCGAATCTCAAGAGTTGCTACCAGCTCACCGAGTCCGAACTGGTCGCAAGCCCCATCTGCCCCCATTGCAGCTTCAAACCGGCTAATGAATCGCTCGCCTTCGGTCCCGCCGCCAATGCCCTGACCAAGCTCGACGATGACCTGGATCGTCTACTCTCTGCCTGGCAGCGGACCCTGCTCGACAACCTGGACGACCCGATCATCCAGGCCAACTTCAGCCTTCTCAAGCCAGCCGACCGCCACACCATCGAGGCATTTCTCGACGCCCAAGTCCTACCGGAGCCTATCCCCCCGGGGTTCGTGGGTGCGGTCCAAGAGGCCCTATCGGGTTTGGAACCAGTGACCGTGACCGGCGAAGACATCAAGCAGGCGCTACTGGCGGGCGGCTCGCCGGCCACTCCGGACGAACTGCGCAAGCGCTTCGAGACCTTCATCAATGACCGCTGCAAGGGCAAGGACGCCGGCAAGCTGCGGTTTGTGTTGGAGTAAACGGGACCATCCAATGTTGATCCATGCCATCAGACTCGACCGCTTCTTGAGCTTCGGAACCAGTACGGAGGCAACGCCGTTACGCCCACTTAATCTGGTGATAGGCCCGAACGGCTCCGGTAAGTCCAACCTGCTCGAAGCCTTCGACCTGCTGCGCAACGCACCGCGGGACTTGCAGAAGCCGATCCGCGAAGGCGGCGGCGTGCGCGAATGGCTCTGGAAGGGACCCACGGGAGCCCGTGTCGCGAATCTCGACGTCGAAATCGCGTACCCAGGAGGACCACACAATCTGCGCCATGACCTCGCCTTCACTGAAACCGGACAGCAATTCGCGTTGGTCGCGGAAATCATTGAAGGCAGCGGTAGGAAAGACGGGGCACCCCCACCCTCTCCCTACTACAGCTACCAACCCGGACGGGCCGAAGCTTCCAACGTGAACCGGCAGTCAAAGCCCGCGTGCTGGCGGCCCTGCGCAAGCTTTACGACGCCATCGATGACTACGGTATTCAGATCGAGGGCGGCAGCGTCCAGGTCTTTATTCAGGAGGGCGATCGGATCATCCCGGCGGCGCGCCTTTCGGATGGCACCCTGCGTTATCTGTGCCTGCTCGCTATCCTCTGCCACCCCAAGCCGCCGCCCCTCATCTGCATTGAGGAGCCGGAGCTTGGCCTGCACCCCGATATCCTGCCCACGGTCGCCGACCTGCTGAAGGAGGCAGCGGAGCGCTGCCAGCTCATTGTTACCACGCATTCCGATGTGTTGGTAGACTGCATGCACGATGAACCGGAGAATGTACTGGTCGCCGAGAAGGACGAGAATGGCACCAGGCTGAAGAGGCTTAAAGCGGACGAACTGAAACCTTGGCTGGAAAAATACCGCCTCGGCGAGTTGTGGATGAGCGGCGACCTTGGAGGGACACGATGGTAGATGTCACCGTATTTGTCGAGGGCGGCGGCGACACCAATCATCTGCGCGCGGCCTGCCGTGAGGGCCTGAGGACCTTCCTCACCAAGGCCGGCGTGACGGCTCGCCCTGTCATCAAGGCCCGGGGCAGTCGGGACAAAGCTTACGAGTCTTTCTGTATTGCCGTCATCGACGCCTCCGGTTGGGCCGAGCGATTTATCGACGAGCTCAAGCGTCGCATGGGGCTTTGACTTGCAGGGCCACATCGATCCTTCCGTAGGGTGGATAAGCGCAGCGCATCCACCATCCGGGCGTCGGGCTAACCCGACAGCTACAACTGGCCACTCCGCAATACAGAGGACAGAGTGATGTTGACCGAAGCCGCGATCAATGAAGCAGTCCAGCGGATAGCCGCCACTGCCCGTGAGCCACTCAAGGTCATCGTCTTCGGCTCTTATGGCCGCGGCGATGCCGATGAAGGCTCGGATCTGGATCTACTCGTCGTCGAACGGGAGATACCCGATTACACACAGGAATATCTGCGTCTGCATGGTGCCCTGGACGGGCTTGGCGTCGGTGTCGACCTGCTGCTGTTCTCCCAGAGTGAGTTCGAGAAACGGCGAGACTGGTGGACCACACCGGTTTACTGGGCGGCACGGGAAGGTAAGGTTCTCTATGAACGCCAATAAAGAACAGGCCGAGGCCATGTTGGCAGCAGGGCTGCGCGATCGGCTGACGCTACGGCTCTTGCGGGAATCGGGTGAGGCGCCGGAAGAGGTGATGGGCTTTCATGCGCAACAAGCCTGCGAGAAGTTCCTCAAGGCCGTGTTGGTGATGCATGGACTAATATTCGAGCGCACCCACGACCTTGCCGTGTTGTTCTCATTATGCGGGAGTCGCCAGATCCAAGTCCCTGCCGCCAGAGACGCACTGCGCCTGCTGAACAACTACGCGGTGCGATTCCGCTATGAAGCTTGCCCGGTTCCCCTGATCGACGAGTCGGAGACTGCGGTCTTGGTCGAGACGCTCAAAGACTGGGCTGAGCAGGAGATCAAGCGGCTGTCATGACCCCGCCCGATAAACCCCGCTCCAGCAAGCAGCGCTACCAACTGCCCGAGCGCGGGACAGCCTTGCTCGCCGGGCAACAACAGAAGGATACGGCCCCATGAACGACCTGTTTGATGGTCAGACTGCCGCGGCCAGCGGTCCGGTCGACTGCCTGGGCCAGACCTTCCCGAGCGACGCGGTGCGTCGGAAACGGATGGAGACAGCATGAATCGCGATGAACTCCTCACGCGCCTGCGCTCAATCGAATGGAACGATATCGAATTCAAGGAAGCATCCTATGCGGTTCCTAAAGATGCGTTGTCCACGGTCAGCGCCTTTGCTAACACGGTGGGTGGGCACCTCGTCTTTGGTGTCAGGCAGGAAAACAGCCAATTCGCGATATCCGGTGTAATCGACGTCGATAAGGTTCAGAACGATTTTCTCGGCCAAGTACGTGACCGCAATAAGATCAGCGTTTTTCTCCCCATCGAGGGCCAGGTGCATCCCCTTGATGAGAAGACCGTTATGGTTTTCTATGTACCTGAAGCACAGCGAGGCGAGAAGCCGGTGTTCTTAGATGGTAACCCAACAAAGACCTATATCCGTCGTGGTGGCAGGGATGATACCTGCACCGGCGAAGAGCTGATCCGCTTTATTCGCGATGCTTCCAGTTCGCCCTACGACAGCGATCTGTTGCCTGATTTTAACGTCGAGCACTGTTTCGACGAAACAACGGTTCGCTGGTACCGGCAACGCCATTCAGAACGCCATCCCGGTCGCTACGAGCAGATCTCGGACATCGCGTTTTTGCAACAGATGGCTTGCGTTGCCGACCAGCAGCATCAGTTGATTCCCACGCGCGCAGGTATCCTGATTTTCGGCACTGACGCGGCCTTCCGCCAAATCCTCAAAAGGCCGATCGTCGATTTTCAGGTCTACCGCGAAGCCAAGGCGAACTATTCCGCCCAGGCTCGCTGGGCGGACCGCATGACGCCCGTGCCGGAAGAAAACCTCATCAAGACCTGGCAAGCGGTGGTCAACTTCTACACCCGCCATGCTGACCATCCCTTCGCGATCGACCCCGGCAGCCTGCGTCGCGCGGACGACCCGCCGGATTATGTTTCCTTCCGCGAGGCCACCATCAACCTGCTCATCCATCAGGATGTCGGCGACCAGACACGCTGGCCAACGATTCTGTTTTTTCGCGACCAGTCCGAACTCTTCAATCCCGGCGACGCCTTTGCTTCGCGGGAACAACTGATCGACCCGGGTCAGAAACCCGTGCGGAACCCCAGCATCGTTGCAGCATTCCGTCGTATCGGGTTGTCCGATCAAGCCGGCTCAGGCATGGGCGCCATCTTTGAGGGTTGGCGCCGGCTCGGCAACGTCCCACCGATCATCGAGAACGACAAGGTGGAGAAGACCTTCCGGCTCATCCTACCCAAGGACCGGCTGCTCACCGAGGCCCAACTCCTTGCCCAAGCCAGCTTGGGGGTGAACCTGTCGGAGCAGGAAGCCGCTGTTTTCGCCTACCTCACCCGCAAGGGCCAGATCGACTTGGCCGATGTCAAGGCGCTTACTGGCCTGAACGGACCGGGAGCACGGGGACTTGTTCAGCGGTTGACTGTACAAGCCCTTCTGGCACCGGCCAGCGAAGGCGGCTCCCTGTTCTTTCTTGCGGAACATCTGCGCGTCAGATTCTCGTCGGCGGGAGCCGCAAAAACATTACAAGAACAGCCTCTTACGACGAAAGACACCAGTGGAAACGCGACTGAACAAGTCACCGTACAAGTTGCGGCCGATGTCACCGAACAAGTGCCCAGGCTTGTACAGTTGAGCGCCGTCCAGTGGGTGATTGTCGAACACGCTGACACCCCGCGCACACTCAACGAACTGCTTGCCATCAGCGGCTATAAACAACGGCCCCACTTCAAGGCCCATCATCTGGAGCCGCTGCTGGCGGGTGGCGTGCTACGCATGACCGTGCCGGATAAGCCGACCTCATCCAGACAGCAGTATGTGCTGACGGAAACCGGAATAAAGCTAAGAGCCATGTATGGGCAGAAATAGGCCATAACAGAACAGGAAGCTGAATAATGAAAACATCTCTTTCACTTTTTCCGGACGAGCCGAAGTTGTCCGGACCGGTTGACTGCTTCGGCCAGACATTTCCGAGCGACGAGGCACGTCGTGAGCACTATATGGCTCGCCTTCGCGACAAGCTGAAAGACCCAGCATTTCGCAACATTGAAGGATTTCCAACTGGAACGGATGAAGACATCCTTGCCCTATCGGATCCCCCGTATTACACCGCTTGTCCGAATCCTTTCATTGAGGACTTCATTCAGCATTACGGCACACCGTATGATCCACTGGTTCCATACGACAAGGAACCGTTCGCGGCAGACGTAAGTGAAGGAAAAAACGATCCGATCTACAACGCTCACAGCTATCACACCAAGGTACCGCATAAAGCCATCATGCGTTACATCCTGCATTACACTCAACCGGGAGATGTGGTTTTTGATGGGTTTTGTGGCACAGGTATGACCGGTGTCGCAGCTCAGCTTTGCGGTGACCGTAAAGTATTGCAGTCTCTGGGTTACCGTGTCGAGGCTGATGGAACAATCCTGACGCAGGAGCAACAGGATGGGCGCGTCATTTGGAAGCCGTTTTCCAAGCTCGGTGTGCGCTACGCGATCCTAAATGACCTATCTCCAACAGCGACATTTATTGCCTATAATTACAATACACCTACAGACACCTACGCGTTCAAGAAGGAAGCGCAAAAAATACTAACCGCAGTCGATAAGGAATACGGCTGGATGTATGAGACAATTCATTCTGACGGAAAGACAAAGGGTAAAGTAAACTATACCGTATGGTCTGATGTTTTCGTTTGTCCTCATTGTGCGGGCGAGATGATATTTTGGAATGTGGCAGTAGATAAAATCGGTGGCGCGGTTCGGGAGCGGTTCTTGTGTCCGCATTGTTCCAAGGAGCTTACAAAACGTAGCTTAGAACAAGCTTTATTGACAAAGTTTGATTCCTCGATCCAGGATTTTGTTAAGCAGGCAAAACAGGTTCCCGTGCTCTTAAATTACACGGTTGGGAAAACTCGCTTCGAGAAGTTTCCAGACCAATTTGATAAGTCGCTGTTGGAGAAAATTGACTCCATGACGGTCGACTATTGGTTTTCATCAGCCAGAATGATCGAAGGAGGAGAGTCGCGGCGAAACGACCCAATTGGAATAACTCACACACACCATTTCTTCACGCCAAGAAGTCTTGCTGTTTTTTCAGCTTTATACGATCATAGCACGACTCCATTAACTCGACTCGCTATACTTGGCGGCTATACCGTTGGTTTGAAGACAGCGCGATTCTTGCCGCTGCGATGGATACAAAAGGATACGGGGCCGATGAAGCCGCATACAGCGGGCACATTGTATGTACCATCAATCTCTGGAGAACAGAATTGGCTTAATATTTTTGAAAACAGAATCGCTGCGACAATACGCGGAGCCGCAATTTCTGCATCTAATAGTCACCCACTTATACTGACCGGCTCAGCGGATGATATCCGAGGAGCGCCTAATAGTATTGATTATCTGTTTTTTGATCCGCCATTTGGCGCCAATCTATGGTATTCGGAGCTTAATTTTTTATGGGAATCATGGCTAAGAGTAGTAACCAATAGCCAAAGTGAAGCCATCGAGAACAAAGAGCAAGGAAAGAGCCTTGATACCTATCGAAAGTTAATGACAAAATGTTTTCAGGAGGCTTATCGCCTCTTGAAACCGGGTCGATGGATGACCGTTGAATTCTCAAATACTCAAGCTTCTGTATGGAACGCCATTCAGACTGCATTGCAGGAAGCCGGGTTTGTTGTGGCGAATGTTTCAGCCCTCGATAAAAAACAACATGGTTTTAAGGCCGTCACCACGCCTACTGCCGTCAAACAAGATCTGGTTATTTCTGCCTATAAGCCGAATGGCGGCTTGGAAGATCGACTCACTAACGTCGGAGGCAATGAGGATTCTGCATGGGATTTCGTTCGCACACATCTGAGATACTTACCTTCGGTCAAGATGAAGGGTGATCAAATTGAATTCATCGCAGAGCGCGATCCTCGTATCATCTTTGACCGACTGGTGGCCTGGTTTGTGCGACATAATTTTCCGGTGCCGCTTTCTAGTCTGGAATTTCAGGCTGGTTTAGCACAACGCTTTGCAGAGCGGGACGGAATGGTTTTCTTGCCCGAGCAGGTAACAGAATATGATAAAAAGCGCCTGCAAGTCGCACGTGCCCCCCAAATGGAAATGTTCATTGCTGACGAGCGCTCAGCCATCGACTGGTTGTCGGACTTCCTCAAGAAGAAGCCATCAAACTACCAGGAAGTTCACCCTGAGTTTCTGAAACAACTCGGCGCCGGTTGGAAGAAACATGAGGCGAAACCAGAACTATCGCAGCTATTAGAAGGCAATTTCCTCTGTTACGACCGCAACACCAGCGATTCTCACGAGGTACCGCCGCAAATTCATAGCTATCTGTCGACCAATTGGCCAGACCTGCGTAATCTGGAAAAATCAGACCCACGCCTCAAGGCCAAGGCTACCGATCGATGGTATGTGCCTGATCCAAACAAGGCGCGCGACTTGGAAATGGTTCGGGAACGCGCATTGCTAAAGGAATTCGAGACCTATCGTGCGTTTACCGGCCGCCGCTTGAAAGTCTTCCGGTTGGAAGCCATGCGGGCCGGTTTCAAGCACGCGTGGGGGAACAAGGACTATGCGACCATCATTGCTATTTCCCAAAAAGTTCCCGAGGACGCCCTGCAAGAAGATGAGAAGCTGCTGCTCTGGTACGACCAGGCCCTAACCCGCTTGGAGTCCGAGACATGATTACTGGGATGACACTGCGCAACTTCAAGGGCGTTCGATCGTTGGACGCCCCTAGGTTAAACGCCCCTAGATTGCCCGCCCGTCCAGGGGTGGTGCAATTTCACTTTCCTGTCGATCCTCTCGTGGGAGCGGCGTTGCCGCTTTCCCGTTTTCAGGTTCTAGTAGGACCCAATGGGGTCGGCAAGACAACGGTGCTCGATGCCATTGACTTCGTTCGCGACTGTTTGGCCCATGGGCCTGGTGCGGCAGCGGAGTCGCGCGGCATCGCGGATTTCAAAGACCTGACGTGGATGCGCTTGGGCGGCTCGGTCGAGATCGAACTGTGGCTCGACCTGTCTGCTGAGTTACCCGCACTCTCGGACAGTCTGCTGCAATATCGCCTCGCCATTCGGCAGGACGCCAAGCTCGGCGTCTGCATCGAGGACGAGGCCCTGCGTCAATACTCCAAGGCGCGGTTGCCCAAGAGCGGGGAACTGCGCTTCAGCCCATCCGTCAAACCCAAGCGTTTGCTTGGAAAGACGTCGAAGGGCACGGACTACTATTCGCGTGAAACGAGCAGCTATCAGGATTCTTTCAACTTCGGGCTCGATAAGTTGACCCTGGCCCTCACCCCCCCGGACGAGGAACGCTACGCAACGGCCAACGCGGTACGTCGCTTCTTGATGCAGGGGGTGCGCTATATCCAGCTCAACAGCCAGGCGATGCGGCTGCCGTGCCCGGCGACACGGGGCACTGACCTGGATCTGGACGGTACCAATATGGCCCGTGTGGTTGGTCGGTTGCTGGGCACCAATGGCGAAACTGGACCCCGCTGGGCAACTCCAAGCTCGGCGGTCGCCCGTTGGGTGGAGCATCTGCGTTACGCCTTGCCCGATCTGGTCAATATCGGCTGGGACCGGCGCCAGGCCGATAACGCCGAGTTTCTGGTACTACGCTACGAGAATGGCCTGGATGTGCCGAGCTGGCTCTTGAGCGATGGCACCCTGCGCATGTTGGCCTTGACCCTGCCCGCATTTCTCCCCGCTGAGTCTGCGCTCTACATGGTCGAGGAACCGGAGAACGGGGTCCACCCCAAGGCCCTGGAGATCATCCTGCGCTCGCTGTCGACCATTCCGGGCGGACAGACGTTACTCGCCACACATTCACCGTTTGTGGTGCAGCAATGCGGCATCGAGTCCTTGCTCTGCTTCTCGCGCGACCAGTCCGGGACTCATGTAACCCCCGGCCCCAAGCATCCGATGCTAAAGGAGTGGGACGGCATACCCGATCTAGGGGTGGTATTCGCCGCCGGACTCTTGGAATAACGACCAAGACAATGAAGGATTTACTGGTCTACACAGCGGACGCCGATGCCCTGGGCCTGATGCGCGCAGTGCTCGGACGGCCTGATGCGCTTGGCATCCGCGCCATCGCCTTCGATGTCGAGCGCCACCCCCAGCGCGATGCCGGGATGGTGCAAAGCGGCGCTGAACTGGCCCGGATGAAGAAGGGTGGACAAGGCGCTGTTGCTTTGGGATTTCGCCGGTTGCGGTCGCGAGCATCGGATGTCTGCGCAAGAACTTGAGATAGAGGTTCAAGCGCGGCTCGACAGCTACTCCTGGTCCGGGCGAAGTGCCACGACCGCCTTGGTCCCCGAGGTCGAGGTCTGGCTGTGGTATTGCGAGGCAGCACTGGCCAAGCATTGCGGAGTGACGGCGGACGCGATCGGTCCCTGCCTGCAAGCCTTTGCGCTCAAGCGGGGTAAGCCGCTGGAGACATTGAAGCAGGAGCAGCCAAAAGAGCTGTTTGAGTACCTCATGCGCGAGCACCTGCGCCGCACCATCTCGCCGCGCGACTTCGAGGAGATTGGTCGGCAGGCCAGCATCAAAGGTCTCCGGAAATGTCCCTCGTTCGAGCGGATCGTCGGTATTTTGCAGGGCTGGTTTCCACCATGAGCGCCTGGGTCGATCGCATCCTCGGTGAGTTTCCGTCCGACCTGGCTCGTCTGTGGATCGCAGCGGACCCCGACGCGGTGCTATTGGATGAGCGGATACTGGCCGGGTTGCGCGCTCGGGGGTTTGAGGTGCTGTCCTTCGAGGACCCGATAGCCTTTCGGGCCGACTACGAGGAGCACTATCGGCAGGCATGGGACCGCGGTGAGGATGGGCGGGCCTTGAGCCTGGTGTTGCATCTGCGTTGCGCGGAGCCGGACGCGCTGCCCTGGGATTATCTGCGTCAGGCGCGGACGGTTCACCTGAGCCTGGCGAACCTGTTTCCTTCTTTAGGCTACGGCGTCGTCAGGCAAGTGGCCGCGGAGCATCTGGACGCATTGTTCGATGCGCACGCCAAACATGCTTCCCAGCCGCTCGGTGAGGCGGCGACCATGGACTTCATCCTGACCCATGCGTTCCGCCTCGCCCCGCACCTGATCAGCCGCTTGGATGACCTCTGGCGGGAATTACTGCGGCTGCATCACCGGGGTCTGGTACTGCCCCCGGTCCTCATTGAGCACATGGCCCGGATCATCAAGGCCAATGACGCCTTCACAGGCTTGCCGATCAGCGAGCTATTGTCATCGAAGGCGAGCACACTCCGATGTGTTCAGGATGCCTGGTATCGGTACCTGAAGGACTTAGGAATCACCGGCTCGCGCATCGCGGAGGCAACGCTGCCGGGGCACGGGGTCAGGATCGACATTCCATTCGTTCATCCGGATATTCGGGGCCTGGTTGATGCGATGTTCCTGGACGGGACCCTTCATCCCCTGGCCGTTCACTATTTTCCCGTCGACCTGCCGGCCACTGTCTCGAAAAGCATCGCGATTGGGATCGTCAAGGACCCCGCCGCACTGCGCAATCTGGTCGTGGACGGCTTGAAGGCCCTGGTCGAGACACTGCCGACCACAGAGGCCACGCACCGGGACTGGGGGGCTTTCGCGCGACGGTTCGGCGAGGCCCTCGCGCGTTTCCACAGCCTTGATACCGCCCGCGCCCAGGGGCTCAGGGCAGAGGTTTCGCAGTTGCAGCGCCTCGCGGATGAACGTCTGCTGGCCTGGATGACCGAACACTATGCGGACCTGCCGTCACTGCCGATGGCGAATGCGCCAGCCATGGTGCACCAGATCCCGCGCTTCCTGGCCCTGCGCCGCAACGCCGGGGAGCCACGGGTGGCGCTGCTGGTGTTCGATGGGCTGGCCCTGGACCAGTGGGTCCAAATCCGCGAGGCGGTCACGGCACGGGCACCGCGGTTCGCGTTTGCGGAAGGGGCCTGCTTCGCCTGGCTGCCAACCCTGACCGCCATCTCTCGGCAAGCCCTGTTCGCCGGGTTACGGCCCCGAGAATTTGCGGACTCGCTGGAAACCACCCACCGGGAGCCAGCCCTGTGGTCCCGCTTCTGGCAGGACCAGGGATTGCGCCCAGGTGAGGTGCTCTACCGCAAGAGCGTTCGCCACGTCGAGCAGCTCGACGCGTTGGGGGTCGCCCTGGCGAACCCGGGCGTCCAGGTGGCGGGAATCGTCGTCGATACCATTGATGAGATCGTGCATGGGGCCATCCTGGGCAAACGGGGGATCGCGAGCCAGATCGCGAGTTGGTGCGAGTCCGGCTTCGTCGATGGGCTTTTTGCGCTGTTGCTCGACCAGGGCTTCCAGGTCTACTTGACCGCCGATCATGGCAATTGCGAAGCCGTCGGGATCGGGCGGCCGAATCAGGGGGTGATCGCTGAGACCCGCGGCGAACGGGTGCGGGTCTACCGGAGCGCGCTGTTACGGGCCGAGTCCGCGGGGCAGTTCCCCGGAACCTTCAGCCTTGAGGTTCCGGCTTGGCCTCGCGACTTCCTGCCGTTGTTCGCCGCTGGCCGGACCGCCTTCGTCACGCCCGGTGAAGCGCTGGTGTCGCACGGCGGCTGCTCGATCGAAGAGGTGATCGTCCCCTTCGTGAACGTGAGTGACGGGCGTTGAACATTACGCCGGCCACCGCGCCCCGGATCGGTTTCGATCGCTTCATTCCGCTCGACTGGGCGACGTGCGCACTCGAGGTGCGCGGTGGGGCTCAGGACCCTGAGGCGATCGACGCACTGTTCGATGCCGCGGGGTTCGGGCGGCCGTCTAAGCGGAATACCCGTAGCGTTATGAATGGACTATGGCTCAACCCGCGCGCCGAGCTGATGGCCTTTGCCGAGCGTGGCATCGGCATCCGGCATGAGTTCCCCGCGGTGCCCGTCCCAGCCCTCTGTTGGGGGATGGCCATCGCCGCCTATCCCTTCTTCGGCAAGGTCGCCGAATTGGTGGGCCGACTCACGACCATCCAGGGTGACTGCACCGCCGCCGAGATTCATCGCCGCCTGACCGAGACCTACGGCGAGGGTGAAGTCACCCGGCGCGCCGCCAACCGGGTTCTCCAGACCCAGGCGAGTTGGGGCACCTGCGAGCGGGTCGACAAGGGGCGACGTGTGATCCGCAAGCCGCCCACGGCCATGACCAACGAGGCGTTGATCGCCTGGCTCATCGAGGCCGCCATCCGCTCCACCGGCCGTGCCATCAGCGTTTCCGGGCTTGCGTCCGCGGCCGTGCTCTACCCGTTCCGGTTGGAACACTCGCTCACCCTCGTCGTGTCGCGCAGCCCGGTGTTGGAACTGCGCTCCGAGGGGTCCGGCTCACCGCTTGTGATGCTTCGGTGATTGGCCCAGGTCAGCAGCCTGCCGGAGATTCACTCGAAGGAGGCGACGCCGGGGGCTCCGCCGCGGATCGCAGGTCGAGCGCGTCGAGCCGCCGCGCCAGGTCGCCGTACAGTGATTCCTGCGCCGCGAGCCGGGCCTGGAGCCCGCACGCGATTCCCTCCTGCGTCGCCAGGGCCTGCCGTAGCGCGCGCTCCTCGGCGACCAGCGCCGCGCGCGCCGCCTCGGCAACCGTCAGCTGCTCGGCCAGCGCGGCTTGTTCGGCTTCCCGTCGCGCCTGGCTGGCGACGAGATCGTCGCGGGTCTGCCGGGTCACGCGCAGGGTCTCGTGGGTCTCGCGCAACTCCCGACGCGACTCGGCGAGCTCGGCGGACAGCCGGGCGGCGTCCTGGCTGAGCCGGGTCACGGCGTCCTGCTTGGCGACCAGGGTCTGAGCGAGCTGGCGCAGCTCGGCCTGGACCTGCTGGACCTGGGTCTCGTGGCGGCGCTGGTCCAGATCGCGTTGATCTTTCACCGATTGCCGGTAATGCTCCAGGGCATCGCGCGCATGTCGGTGTTGCTCTTCCAGGGCGGCGCTGTGCCGTGCATGCTCTTCCAGCCGCACGGTGAGTGCCGCGTTTTCGTTCGCGGTCGTCGCGCTGCGGATACGCTCCTGCTGCAAGGCCCCTTGAGTCGCCGCGTGCGCCTCGCGCTCGGCGTCCAGTGCGGCGGCGAGGTGCCCGGCCTGCGCCTGGATGTCGCCGAGCGCCTGCGCCAGCCGGGCGATCTCGGTGCGTTGCGCGCTTGCCTCGGTGGTATGGCGCGTCTCCGCCGCGGCCACCACGGCGCGGGCTTCGTCCAGCAGTTGCCGGGCCAGCCCCGCGACGGTGGTGCGCAGGGTCTCACTCAGCAAGGGCTCGTCGTCGAGGCGCGTGCCGTCTTCCCGGGCCAACTCCTGGAGATAGCGGTGCAGTGTGCTCTTGGAGCCGGTGTTGCCCAGCTCCACCCGAACCGCGTCGATCGAGGGGTTTTCACCGCGGGCGACCAGCGCATCGCGGGCCTGCTGTACCCGAAATTTCGAAATACCCGCGCGCGCCATCGGACCTCCGGAAACATCATACCGTAGTACATACGGGCGAATTACAGTCTATCATGCCAGGGTCCGAGCGTCGGCCCTGGTCGGCGGATAACATGCGATAATCTCCGCTCATTGCATTGATCATCGAGCGATACGCCGACCGATTGTTCTGAGGACCACCCATGGCTGACCTTGAGCGTTATGTCGCGGCGGCAGAGCGTGAGCACACCCGCCGCAGTTACGCGTCGGCTGTCCGTCACTTTGAAGAGACCTGGGGCGGCTTCCTCCCGGCGACCGCCGAGGCGGTGGCCCGGTATCTGGCCGCACATGCCGAGTCGCTGGCGCTCAACACACTGAAGCTGCGGCTGGCCGCGCTTGCGCAGTGGCATCGCGATCAGGGCTTTGCCGATCCCACCAAGGCGCCGCTGGTGCGCCAGGTACTGAAAGGGATCGGGGCCTTGCACCCGGCCCGCGAGCAGCGCGCGCTGCCGCTGCCGCTGGCGGAACTGACGCGCATCGACGCCTGGCTCGCCGCGGAGATCCTGCGTACGGCCGACGCGTCGGCGCGCGCCGCTCAGTTGCGGGCGCTGCGTGACCGCGCGCTGATTCTGCTCGGATTCTGGCGGGCTTTTCGCAGCGACGAGCTGAGCCGGCTGTGCATCCAGGACATCACGGCGGTGCCCGGCGAGGGACTGACACTCTATCTGACCCGCACCAAGACGGATCGCGGCTCAGCGGGCACCGCCTTCAAAGTCCCCGCCTTGTCGCGCCTGTGCCCGGTGCAGGCCTATGCGGCGTGGATCGAGGCGGCGCAACTGACCGACGGACCGGTCTTTCGGCGCATCGACGCGCATGGTCACCTGGGCCCGACGTCCTTGCACCCGAATAGCCTGGTACCGGTGTTGCGCCACTGCTTCGCCGCGGCCGGCGTGCCCGAACCCGACCGCTACAGCGGCCACTCGCTGCGGCGCGGTTTCGCCACCTGGGCCAGCGCCCATCAATGGGACGTCAAGGACCTGATGGAGTATGTCGGGTGGAAAGACCCCGCCTCGGCCCTGCGCTACATCGAGCGCGACGACGCCTTCGGCCGCCGACGCATCGAGCAGGGCCTGGCGGGAGATGCCCCCGCGAGCATCTAGCCCGCGGCGCGACTCCCGAATACCCGCGGCTGCCACCGGGTGTTCTTTGTCGCGTGCAATCGCACCCGCTGTGATAAAATTCAATATCTTGGCGAACATCCTTACGGTCGCCTGTGTTTATTACGCGTGTTGTTCGGTTGGAGGTCAACGTGAAGGGGCGTTCGTTTGCGATTCTTGGTTGGTGCCTGCTCGGCATCGGGTTACTGTCCGGTTGCGCCGGGAACCAGTTGGTGTCCGATGGCTTTGATGCGACCAACCGTCCACAGTTGTTCTTCCCCGGAGCCAACCGCGCTGAGGTCAAGGGCCTGGCCATGGGTGCGGCACGGACCAAGGGCTGGAGCATCGTCCAGTCCAGAGATGATCGGCTGGTCATGCAGCGCCCCGTCGACCCGTCCTCACCGTCGGCACTCGCCCTCGCGCCGGCCACGAGCAGCGTACCGCCGGTCATCGAGGTGACATCAGCGTTCATTGAGCAGTCCGGCGGAGTGACTGTCGCCTTGGGCGCCGCCCTGATCAGCCAACCTCCGGGCGAAAAAGCACCCAAACGGATCGACTACACCGAGAACTACCGGGACGCGCTCACGCAATCACTCGAATCACTTCGTTCGAACTGGACGGCAAACCGGCAGCGGGTGGCCAACGCGATGCCGACCCTCTCCCCGAAGTCCGACCCGGTTCCCAATACCGCCGTGGAGAACAACCCGCTGGTGCAGGCATGGGGTGAAACTGTCGCGGCGACGACGACTTCAGGAGCAAGCGCATCCGAGAGCACCGACGTGCCGACGGCCGTGGTGGAGCGCACCCCGACGGAAGCGGCGTCGGCACCTGAGCGCGCCCCGGCGTCGCTCACCCCCACGCCGGAACCCACGACTCCAGCCTCCTCGGGATTGCAGTGGTCGACCTCAACCCCGGCACCGGTGGTTGACGGCAGCAGTGCGCTCGCCGGCAGCGACCTGATGGCCGCCCCCACCCCGGTGCCCGTGGCGCGCGCGATGCCGCTGCCGCAGCCGGTACCTGAGCCGACGACCGTACCGCAGGAAGCCAAAGTCGCCAAACCCGCGGCAACGACTGCCAAGACCCCGGCGAAGACCGCGGCGCCCGCGGCAAAGGCCGCCAAAGCCGAGCCGCGGACCGCAATACCAGCGGCGCAGACCACGAAGGTCGCGTCGAAACCGGCAACGCCTGGCACAAAAACCGCTAAGAGCGACGCCAAGACTGCCAAATCAGAGCCAAAGAGCGTCAAGACCGAGTCCAAGGCGACCAAGCCCGCCGCGAAGATCGCCAAGACCGATCCCAAGGCAGCGAAACCCGAGGCAAAGATTGCCAACGCCGATACCAAGACGGCCAAACCCCCGCCAAAGAACACCAAGACCGACTCTAAGACAGCCAAACCCGACGCAAAGAACGTCAAAGCCGATACCAAGACGGCTAAACCCGAACCAAAGAACGCAAAGACCAATAACAAAGCCGCCAAACCCGAGCCAAAGAACGCCAAGACCGATTCCAAGGCGGTTAAGCCGAACGCGAAGAGCGCAAAAACCAACAAGTCCTGATCGGGGCGGCGCAAAGGGTCTGCCTAGATTCGGCATTCGCTCACACCCATCCTCGTTCGAAATCGACAAAACGGCGGATCGGCAGGGCAGCGGTGACCGCATCCGCGCCCGGCGCATCCCGATTGAAACAGGCGAAGGCGCGCTGGAAGCGGGCCCGCTGCTGCCATTGCGCCAAGCTGAAGGTCCCCTGACCGCGCAGAATGCGCACGCTGGGCACACCGCCCAAGGTCAGCAATCCGGCCCCGCCGATCCCGGAGAACAAGCGGGGCTGAATGATGAGATGAACCACCGGCGCCTCGGCAAGACCGTGGGCGGGCGACCGGCAGCGGGGAGCATGGAGATTCAGCGCATAGGCGGGATGGTTGAGGGTCATCAGGTGCGTCCGCACCGCCGGGGATGCGCGCGCCAGCCGGGCGGCCGTGCGCGGCGCGAGCGGACGCAAAGCCGCGGCCAGGCACTCGAGCCCGTCCCGAACACCTGAAGTGAAAGGGCCGGCGAGGATACGCGCGCTGATCTCGCGCCGCGGCAGTAAGGGGTGGCGCTGCCAGGGCGGCGGCGGCTCCCGCTCACCGGTGAAACACTCGAGCAGGTCGGCCGCCAGCGTCGCGAGTCGGACATGGATGCGGCGGATCAGCACCTCGAAGTCCGGCCCACCCAGCACCGACCAGCCGGGGAGCCTGATCACGCAGCCCAGCGGGCGCTTGCCGACAATGACGGCCGGGTCGTCGGGAGGCAACAGCCCCGCCCCGGGAAGGCCCAGGTCCAGCGCGGACAGCGCATCGCAGATCAGGCGCGCGCCCAGGAAGCTGATCGGGTCCAGGGCCTGACGGCGCAGCCGCGCGTCGCGCCCGCGCGCCAGTGGTTCGGCACCGGCCAGGGGCGCCAGGGCGGCCGGCGTCCAGCAGAGCAAGTGCAAATGGAACTGCTTGGCGGCCTGTACGCTCTCCCGGTCGACAGTGTGCGGATCGCAGTTCAAGGCCAGGTGCAACTCGCCGCCCGCAAGCCCGAAGTCCTCCACCACCCGCGACTGCGAGCAGAATCGCACGAAGTTGCCGCCGGTTCGCCAGAGCGCGCGGCCGGTGGCCGCGGCGACGTCAACCGGCGTGGATTTGGCAACGGCCGAGACCTCGGTCAGCATCAAATCGAAGAGACTATGCGGCGACGCCTTGTCCACCAGCGCCAGGGTATCGCGTCCGTCGGCACAGGGCATGCACGCCACGATCCGCCGGGCGAAGCGGACGCGCGGGTCCGGATGGGTCAGTTCGACACCGCGCAACTGGTAGGCGGGCAGCGGTCCCGGGATGGCGAGTTGTCGCCAGGCGACCAGCATGTGCTCCAGACCCGCCGGATCGAGGCCGGCGAAGCGGTTGGGATGCAGCGGCTCAGTCATGGGGTGATGGCTGGCCGCTGGCCGCTCCCCTCACGGCCGCGCCGCTCCGTGCAGGCGCGGTTTGACGGACTGGAGATCGCGCACCACCGCGGCCGCCAACCGGGCGCTCAGCCGGTTGAAGGCCGCGATCATGGCGTCCGGCGTGGCGGCGTCGACCGGCTCCTCGCCGCGGTAGTCCCGGGTCGCGACGACGCTACGGTCATCCGCCCGCACCAGGGCCAGCTGGAAGGTCGCCGCCACCCGCGGCGGCTGATCGGTCGGCAGATGCTCGAAGCGTTCCAACTCACCGCCCAGCAGATAGTCCGCGCGTGCCCGCTCGGCCGACACCACGACGAACTCGAAGACCCGCGCCGCCCGCAGCGCGGTCACCAGCGCGCGCGCCAAGGCCCGCGCGGGCGGCTCCTCCCACAGCAGATCGTCGTAGCGCTGAGCGACCAGGGGATCCTCACGGGTGCGGAAAGGGATGGCGCGACTCCCCAAGAAGCCGCGGGCCGCCAGGTCGTGCACCATGAGGATCGCCGGAACCGGGGCGCCCGCCGGTCCCTCCAGCACCGCCGGGTCCAGGCGGAAGAACCGATCGGACTTGATCGGACCGGATGTGCCGCACCCGACGAGGCCCGCCAGGGCGAACAGCAGGGCGATCCCGATGCCCGCCCTGATCATTTGAACCACGGCGCCTGTTCCTTGACCTCACGGCCCTTGATGAGGGTGGCCGGATCGCGCCGCAATTCGCGCGCGAGGGCCGACAGATTGTGACTCATGTCGTCGATATTGCTGAGGATCGGAGTCAAGGCGGCAGAGACCTCCTGCAACAGAAATTGGGTATCGTCCAGTGAGCGTTGCAGGGCCGGCTTGTTGTCGCGCACGACCCCCCGGATCTCCTGTGCCAGTTCGCCATAGTGCCGCACCGCGCCCGTGACCGCCTCCGTGCTGCCGCCGAGCGTCCCCGAGACCTCGCTCAGATGCCGGGACATCTGCTCGACCGAGTCCAGAATCGCCGCGATCTTTTTCGGGTCCACCGCCGACTCCATGGCCGCGCTCAAGCGCTGCAGGCTCGCGAAGGCGCCGGCCAGGCGCTCGCGGTTACCCTCCTGATCCGCACCGGTACCAAGCAGGGCCTCAATGGTCTGGATCTGGGCCTTGATGCTGGCAAGCGCCGGGGCGATGGTCTCCGTGACCACCAGAGCGAGCCCATCCGTCAGCTCACTCAGCTTGGCCAGCAAATCCGCCTCCCGGCCCTCGGCATCAATGATGGCGCCGTTGGCCAGCAGGGACGGCGAGGCGCCGGGATGGATCTTGACGGCATCGCCCTGGAGCAGACCGGCCGCACCGATCCGGGCCAGGCTGTCGACCGGCACCGGCCAGTCGTTCTTGATGCGCAGTGAGGCGCGGAAACACGGCAGGGCCGGGGAGCGCGACGCGCCCGTCGGCGGTGCCGGGCAGTGATCCGCCGCGGCGTCCCGCCCCGGAAAGAGCGGGGAGACGCTCTCCACGATACCGATGACATAGCCTTCCTGGATCACCTGGATGCCCTCGGTGAGTCCCTGCGCCTCCAGAAAATAGGCCTGCAGCCGATAGGTTCCGCCAAAGAACCCGGGCATCACCAAGGCCAGTGCGGCGATGGCGATGGCCGCCATGGCGATGACGAACAGCCCCGAGTAAAGGAGGTCGCGGCGGCGCCCGCGCGCCTGGCGCTTGCCGGGTGCGCCGATCTCCGGGGGCGAATAGAGTCGTTCCAGGCGGCTCATCGCGGCGGGCTCACGGACTATTGAACAGGTGCGCGCAGAGTAACCGAAATTGCCCGGGCGGCGGCCGGCTTCGGTGCGCCGGTGCTGGACAGCCGCGCCGCCCGGCAGCATCCTTCGCCCACGCACACCACATCAACGGCCTTGCGCCCAGCGCGGAGACGGAGCATGAGCACGACACACCCGGCATTGCAATCCCCGGACCTCGACGGTATGGGCAAGGTGGTCACGGCGCGCGCGGCGGTCCGTCTGATCCGGACCGGCGACACCCTGGCGACCGGCGGATTCGTCGGCATCGGTTTCGCCGAGGGTCTGGCCGTCGCCCTGGAGGAACGCTTCCTGGAAACCGACGAGCCGCGCGATCTGACCCTGATCTACGCCGCCGGGCAGGGCGACGGCGGCGAGCGCGGGCTCAACCATCTGGCCCATCCCGGCCTGCTGCGGCGTGTCATCGGCGGCCATTGGGGACTGGCCCCCAAGCTCGGCCGACTGGCCGCGGCAAACCAGGTGGAGGCCTACAATCTGCCCCAGGGCGTCATCTCGCACTGGTTCCGGGAGGTGGCCGGCAAGCGTCCGGGGGTGATCTCCCGGATCGGCCTCGGCACGTTCGTCGACCCCCGCAACGGCGGCGGCAAGCTCAATACCCGCACCACGCAGGACCTCGTGGAACTGATGAGCATCCACGGTGAAGAGTACCTGTTCTACCCGAGCCGGCCGGTGAATGTCGCGCTGCTGCGCGGCACCACCGGCGACGCCGACGGCAATATCACGATGGAGAAGGAGGCCCTGTTCCTGGAGGCACTGGCCATCGCCGGCGCCGCCCACAACTCGGGTGGCCTGGTCATCGTCCAGGTCGAGCGGCTCGCCGCGCGCGGCACGCTGCCGGCCAAGGCGGTCAAAATCCCCGGCATCCTGGTGGACTGCGTCGTGGTCGCGCCGGCCGCGGAGCACCATTGGCAGACCTTCGCCACCCCCTACAACGCCGCCTTCGGCAGCGAGGTCCGGGTGCCGATGCAGTCGATCGCCGCCATGCCCATGGGCGCCCGCAAGATCATCGCCCGGCGCGCCGCCTGCGAACTCAAGCCCAACAGCGTCGTCAACTTGGGGATCGGCATGCCCGAGGGGGTGGCCAGTGTCGCCAACGAGGAGCGCATCCTCGAACTGTTGACCCTGACTACCGAACCCGGAACCATCGGCGGGCTGCCTGCCGGGGGGCTCAACTTCGGCGCCGCCACCAACGCCCAGGCGATCATCGATCAACCCTCCCAGTTCGACTTTTATGACGGCGGGGGGCTGGATCTGGCCTGTCTTGGTCTGGCCCAGGTCGACCGCGAGGGCAATGTCAACGTCAGCAAATTCGGGCCCAAGCTGGCCGGGGCCGGGGGCTTCATCAATATCAGCCAGCGCGCCCGGACCCTGATCTTCGTCGGGACCTTCAGCGCCGGCAAGTGCCGCTACGAAGTCGCGGACGGGCAACTCCACATCGACGAGGAGAGCCACGCGTCCAAGTTCGTCCAACAAGTGGAACACCGCACCTACAGCGGATCCCATGCCGCGGCCAAGGGCCAACCGGTGCTTTATGTGACCGAACGCTGCGTCTTGCGCCTGCGCCCGGACGGACTGGAATTGATCGAGATCGCCCCGGGGTTGGACCTCGAACGCGATATCCTGGCGCGGATGGACTTCACACCCATCATCAATCAGCCGCCCCGGCTGATGGACGCGCGCATCTTCCGACCCGAACCGATGGGGATTCGCACCGACCAGCACGCGGTTCCACTCACCGAGCGCCTGGCCTACGCGCCACACGGGCACCTGTTCTTCATCGACCTGGAACGGTTGGCCATCAAGACTCAGGCGGACATCGACGCGCTGCAGGCCGCCGTGAGCACCCTCCTGACGCCCATGAATCATCGGGTGCACGCGATCGTCAACCGCGATCACCTGAGCATTCCACCCGACCTGGAGGCCGCCTACCACGCCATGACGGCGGACCTGTATGAGCGTTTCTATGCCGACATCACCCGCTACACCACGAGCGCTTTCCTGCGCCTGAAGCGCGGCCAGACTCTGGCCGTGCCGACCAACGACGCGCCTGGGTAAACCGCGCGGGCCGGGTCAGGCGGGCGGTCCGGGAGAGTAGACCGGCCCCTCCCCGCGCTTCAGGTCGAAGTTTGTGT
>JACDZJ010000074.1_pt1 | contig 49483 bp, 49 predicted proteins | sample 7365721 | NCBI WGS metagenome assembly JACDZJ01 (sample SAMN15143480, study PRJNA637477) | pond metagenome | biome: freshwater wetland ecosystem [ENVO:00000243]; feature: pond [ENVO:00000033]; material: pond water [ENVO:00002228]; isolation source: pond water containing pink berries ... | reverse complement strand
CACGGCGGCAATCGCGGATTACCTTGCCGAACATCTGCATGACGTGGAAGCGATCGAAGACGATGGCCGCGTCTGGCAACGACTCCCGCACGGCGGCGATGTAGGCCGGCCCCATGTCGAGCGCTACGGCCTCAATGCCTTGTGCGTACTCCTGCGACAGGGCGTCAAGAAACTCCAGCAGCACGGCGTACTCGATCTCGGTTTCGCACGGAAGCCCATCCAGCGGCACGTCCAGCACCGTCCGCCGCAACAAGCGATTGACCGAACCCCGCCCCCCGGTACGGTGCTCCACCGGACGACGACGTCGGTCACGGTCGCAAATGACCCGCACCCGTCCTCCGCTTGCTTCGTTGAACACAACGTCCTTGATCACTTGCCCCTCAAGCCCCAAAATCTTCGCCGGGATGACCGCTCCCATAATGTTGTACCTACCCGAGTCCTGGAAAACCCGCGTGAATACACCACCTCAGAGATGTCGGTCATCTCATTTCTCCGTAGGATTTACCGGAAGAGCCCTGTTCTGACTATTTCAATGACACTCTGGAATCATATGCCGCTGGCGTAAATGCGACCATTGGTTGAGCATTTCATGCGGGCTCCAGTTTGGCGACCGCCAGTGCCAGCCATTTGATGCCGGCGCTGCCGAAGTGGACCTGCACGCGCGCATCGTTGCCGCTGCCTTCGGCATTGACGATGACGCCGAGGCCGAATTTGGCGTGCATCACCGATTGGCCAATGCGCAAACCGCCCTTTGGTTGCGGGCGCGATGCGCTGCCAAAAGTCGGCTCTGGCGACACGGCATACCCGGCTTTACCAGCACGCGCCGTCAGGTGCTTCAGCAGGTCGGCGGGGATTTCGTCGATGAAGCGCGAGGGCAGGTTGTAGCGCGTCTGGCCGTGCAGCATGCGCGTCTGCGCGAAGCACAGGTAGAGCCGCTGGCGCGCGCGCGTGACGGCGACGTACATCAGCCGGCGTTCCTCTTCCAGCCCCTTGTCTTCGTTCAGCGAGTTTTCGTGTGGGAACAGGCCTTCCTCCAGCCCGCAGATGAAGACGATGTTGAACTCCAGCCCCTTGGCCGAATGCACGGTCATCAGTTGCAGCGCGTCGTCGCCTTCGCCGGCCTGATGTTCGCCGGCTTCTAGCGAAGCGTGCGCCAGGAAGGAGGCGAGGTCCGACGAGAGTTCGCCTTCCGCGCTGACCGTGCCCTCCTCGGCGACGAAGCTGCTGGCGGCATTGACCAGCTCGTCGAGGTTTTCCAGCCGCTCCTGCCCTTCCTTTTCGTTCTGGTAGTGCGTGCGCAAGCCCGAAAGATCGAGGACATGCTCGACCAGTTCCGGTAGCGGCAGTTGCGCGGCCTCGCGCAGCTTGACGATCAAGGCGGCAAACGCGCCGAGCTTGGCGCCACCCGCACCTGCGACATGCGGAATGGCCGAGTAAAGGCTACCACCCGCCCCTCGGGCAGCATCCGACAACTGTTCGATGCTGCGCGCCCCTATTCCGCGCGTCGGGAAGTTCACCACGCGGGAAAAGGCGGTGTCGTCGTTCTCGTTGGCAATCAGTCTCAAATACGCCAGCGCATGCTTGATCTCGGCGCGCTCGAAAAAACGCAGCCCGCCATACACGCGGTAGGGGATGCCGGCGTTGAACAGGGCGTGTTCCAGCGCGCGGCTCTGCGCGTTGCTGCGGTAGAGCAGCGCGATCTCGGCGCGTGCGTGGCCGTCGCGCGAAAGCGCCTTGACCTCTTCAACGATGAAGCGCGCCTCGTCGCCATCGGAGTAGGACTCATACACGCGGATCGGTTCGCCGGAACCGGCCGCCGTCCACAGGTTCTTGCCGAGTCGCTGCGGGTTGTTGCGGATGATGGCGTTGGCGGCATCGAGGATGTTGCCATGCGAGCGGTAGTTTTGTTCGAGGCGGATCAGGTTAGTGACCCTGAATTCGCGCTCGAAGTCGCGCATGTTGCCGACGTCGGCACCGCGGAAGGCATAGATCGACTGGTCGTCGTCGCCAACGCAAAACAGCGAACCGCCGCCGCTGGCCAGCAGCTTGAGCCAGCGGTATTGCAGCTTGTTGGTGTCCTGGAACTCGTCGACGAGGATGTGCCGGAAGCGTTCCTGGTAATGCCGACGCAGTGGCTCGTTGCGCTCCAGCAGCTCGTAGCAGCGCAGCAGCAGCTCGGCGAAATCGACCACGCCCTCGCGTTGGCACTGCGCTTCGTAGGCAGCGTACAGTTCGACGCGCTTTTTCGTGAAGTCATCCCAAGCCTCGACGGCGTTGGCACGCAATCCTGCCTCTTTCTGGGCATTGATGAACCAGGTCAGCTCGCGCGGCGGGAACTTCTCGTCATCGATGTTGAGCGATTTGAGGAGGCGCTTAACCGCGGACAACTGGTCGGCGCTATCGAGGATCTGGAACAGCTGCGGCAGGCCTGCGTCGCGATGGTGGGCGCGTAGCAGCCGGTTGCACAGGCCGTGGAAGGTGCCGATCCACATGCCCTTCACGTTGATCGGCAGCATCGCCGACAGGCGCGTCAGCATCTCCTTGGCGGCCTTGTTGGTGAAGGTGACGGCCAGCAGGCTCTGCGGAGAGACCTGGCCGGTCGAGATCAGCCAGGCGATGCGGGTGGTCAGCACGCGCGTCTTGCCCGAGCCGGCGCCCGCCAGGATCAGGGCGTGCTGAGGGGGCAGGGTGACGGCAGAAAGTTGTGGCTCATTGAGCCCGTCTAATAAATTCAATGGCTTAGGTTTTCATGGAAAAGCGCAGTCTACACGCTGGCTATTGAACTTTTACGAACCAGCCCGATCTCATGGTCTAATGTTGCAGCGCAACAAAATTGCGCTACCCTCAAGGAGCCGTTCATGAAAACGACCAATCCCAAGATTCTGCCGTGGCTGGCCCACAAGGCTGGCATTTCCATGCGGCGTGCAGAAATTCTCTGGCATGCCGCCCTGCGCCATGCCGAGCAGACCACCGGCGGCGAGACCGATACGCACGCCTACTGCCAGGCTGCCATGGACCGACTGCTCGAACTCGTCGCCGCCGAGCGACTGCGCGAAGATGCCGCGTCCTTCGGCTGGCGTCGCTGGACGCGCATCAACAACCAGATCCTGCAAGCGCCGCTGGCCATTCTGGATGCCTGGTCGATCAATGCAGCCCGCAGTTGGCGCCTGATGCAACCGTTGCATCCATTACGCTTGGGCTGAACGATCCGGGGGGGTGCGTATAATTCGACGCCTTGTCGAGATACGTGAATTTCTCCCGGCCATGCAGGAAAAATACCAACCCAACCAGATCGAGCAGGTCGCTCAGGCCCACTGGAACAAGACCCGTAGCTTCAACGTCGATTCCAGCGGCGACAAGCCGAAGTATTACTGCCTGTCGATGTTTCCGTATCCGTCGGGCAAGCTGCACATGGGCCACGTGCGCAACTACACCATCGGCGACGTACTGGCCCGTACCTACAAGATGCGCGGCTTCAATGTCCTGCAGCCGATGGGCTGGGATGCCTTCGGCCTGCCCGCCGAAAACGCGGCGATCCAGAACAGTGTGCCGCCGGCGAAATGGACTTACGACAACATCGCTTACATGAAGCAGCAGTTGCAGTCGCTGGGTTTTGCCCTGGACTGGGAGCGCGAACTGGCGACCTGCAAGCCCGAGTACTACAAGTGGAACCAGTGGTTGTTCGTGCGCATGCTGGAAAAGGGCATCGCCTACAAGAAGACGCAGGTGGTGAACTGGGACCCGGTGGACCAGACCGTGCTGGCTAACGAGCAGGTGATCGAAGGACGCGGCTGGCGTACCGGCGCCATCGTCGAGAAACGCGAGATTCCCGGCTATTACCTCGCCATCACGCAATACGCCGACGAACTGCTGTCCGCGCTCGATACGCTGCCGGGTTGGCCCGAACGCGTCAAGCTGATGCAGGCCAACTGGATCGGCAAGAGCACCGGCGTGCGCTTCGCTTTCTCCTATGAACTGGATGGCCAGCGCGAACTGATGTGGGTGTTCACCACGCGCGCCGACACCATCATGGGCGTGACCTTCTGCGCCGTTGCCGCCGAACACCCTTTGGCCACACGCGCCGCGCTGAACAATCCGCAACTCGCCGCCTTCATCGACGAATGCAAGCACGGCTCGGTGATGGAAGCCGACATGGCGACGATGGAGAAGAAAGGCATGCGCACCGGCCTCTTCGTCGAGCATCCGCTCACCGGCGCGAAAGTCGAGGTCTGGGTCGGCAACTACGTCCTGATGAGCTACGGCGACGGCGCGGTGATGGGCGTACCGTCGCACGACGAGCGCGACTTCGCCTTCGCCAAGAAGTATGGGCTGACGATTACCCAAGTGATCGCAGTCGAGGGCCAAACCTTTTCGCTCGACGGCTGGCAGGAATGGTATGCGGACAAGCAGCGCGGCGTCTGCGTCAATTCCGGCAAGTACGACGGGCTCGGCTACGCAGCGGCCGTCGATGCCATCGCCGCCGATCTCGCGGCCAAGGGCCTCGGCGAGAAGAAGGTGCAATTCCGCCTGCGCGACTGGGGTGTTTCGCGCCAGCGCTACTGGGGCTGCCCGATCCCGCTGATCCATTGCGATGCCTGCGGCACCGTGCCGGTGCCCGACGATCAGTTGCCGGTGAAACTGCCCGAGGACTGCGTACCCGACGGCTCGGGCAACCCACTGGCAAAACGCGCCGACTTCGTCGACTGCGCCTGCCCGAAATGCGGCAAGCCGGCCAAACGCGAAACCGACACGATGGACACCTTCGTCGATTCGTCGTGGTACTACGCGCGCTACAGTGTCGACGCTGCCACGCGCACGGCCAACGACAGGATGGTCGACGCCGGCACGCAATACTGGATGCCGGTCGACCAGTACATCGGCGGCATCGAGCATGCCATCCTGCACCTGCTTTACTCGCGTTTCTGGACCAAGGTGATGCGCGATGTCGGGCTGGTGAAAAAGGATGAGCCCTTCGCCAACCTGCTGACGCAGGGCATGGTCCTGAATCACATTTTCTCTCGTCGCACCGACAAGGGCGGCATCGAGTATTTCGCGCCCGACGAGGTCGATCTTGTTCGCGACGATGCGGGTCATGTCATCGGTGCCACACTCAAGGCCGATGGCTCGACCATCGACTACGGCGGTGTCGGCACGATGTCGAAGTCGAAGCGCAACGGCGTCGATCCGCAATCGCTCATCGAACAATATGGTGCCGACACGGCGCGCTTCTTCATGATGTTCGCCTCGCCACCCGAACAAACCCTGGAATGGTCGGATAGCGGCGTCGAGGGTGCTTATCGCTTCATGAAGCGGGTTTGGGCATTTGGTGTTCAGCTCAAGAGTGGCTGCGCCGGACCCGGAGCGCCAACAGCGCTCCGTCGTGAAGTCCACCTGCTACTCAAACAGGCCAACTACGACCTCGGCAAGCTGCAATTTAACACCGTCGCCTCGGCTTGCATGAAAATGCTCAATGCGCTGGAAAAAGCGCCGGCCGACCCGCATGCGCGTGAAGGATTTTCGATCCTGCTGTGCGTCTTGTCGCCCATCGCGCCGCACATCGCCCACGCACTGTGGATCGAACTCGGCTATGGTCCGGACATCCTGCAAGCCGCTTGGCCCGAGCCGCTCGACGAAGCGTTGGTGCAGGACAAGCAGGAACTGGTGCTGCAGGTCAATGGCAAGCTGCGCGGCAGCATCAAGGTAAAAGTCGGCGCTGACAGGACGGCGATCGAAGCCGTCGCGCTGGCATCGGAAGAGGCACAAAAATTCATGGCAGGGCTGCCGGCTAAGAAGGTTGTCGTCGTTCCCGGCCGTCTGGTCAATATCGTCGTCTGAGGAAAGGGAAGCCCATGCGCCGGCTGATCGTGATTGTTCTGGCCACCCTGCTGGCCGGTTGCGGGTTCCAGTTGCGTGGCAGCTACAACCTGCCGTGGGACACCCTCTACATCGGGCTGCCGGAGTTCGATGTGCTGCGCGCAGATATCAAGCGCAATGTCGAAGCCTCGTCGGTAACGAAAGTTGTCAATGATCGCAAGGAGGCCAAGGCAACGCTGGTCATCCTGCGCAATGATAGCCTGCGCAATATTCTGTCCCTGAGTGCCAGGGGCTATGTCCGAGAAGTCCAATTGACACGGGTGTTCTTCTACCGTATCCAGGATGCCGAGGGTAAGGATATCTCCGCCCCAGGACAGATCATCCTGCAGCGCGACATGACTTTCGATGACGAGTTGCTGCTGGCCAAGGGATCGGAAGAGGCCATCATCCAGCGCGACATGCAGTCCGACCTCGTCCAGCAGTTGTTGCGCCGCCTTTCGCTGGCGAAGCCGCTGCCGGACGTCAAAAAAGAATAGGGCTGGCCGTGTTGCTGCGCCCGGAACATCTCGCGGCCCATCTCGAAAAACCCCTGCAGCCCCTTTACGTCCTGCACGGCGACGATCCGCTGCTGACCATCGAGGCCGGCGACGCCCTGCGCGCGGCGGCACGGCGGCAGGGGTTCGAGGAACGCACGGTACTGGTAGTGACGCCCTCCTTCCGCTGGGAGGAGTTGTTCCATGCGGCAGGCAACCTGTCGCTCTTCGGCGGCCGTACGCTGGTCGATCTGCGCATTCCGGGCGGCAAACCGGGCCGCGACGGCAGCGAGGCCTTGCAGCGCTATGGCCAGACGCCACCCGTAGACGTCCTGACCCTGATGACCTTGCCCGAGATGGACTGGAAAGCCAGGAAGTCCGCCTGGTTTGTCGCCCTCGTCGAGGCCGGCGTGGCCATCGAATGCAACGCGCCGCCGCTCGCCCAGTTGCCGCAGTGGATTGCCCGTCGGCTTGCCGCCCAGCAACAGACCGCTTCCTCGGAGGCGCTCGAATTCATCGCCCTGCACGTCGAAGGCAACCTGCTGGCGGCGCACCAAGAAATCCAGAAACTGGGCCTGCTCCATCCGCCGGGAGCCCTATCCCTGGCGCAAGTGTCGGCGGCGGTTCTCAATGTCGCCCGCTACGACATCGACGATCTGAAAGCCGCCCTGCAATCACGCGACATGGCGCGCTGCCTGCGTACCCTTGACGGCCTCAGGGCAGAAGAGGCCGCCCCGCCCCTGATTCTCTGGGTGCTAGCCAATGAAGCGCGCCAGCGCACGCATCGTGTCGCGCTGCTGCACGCGGCACGCATCGATCGCATCATCAAGGGCGTTGCTCCCGGAGACTTGTGGGATGAATTCTTGCAACTCTCTTTGCGCCTCGTGAAGGCGTAAGATTCCGCCATGGATATCAAGAGCACCATGGAAGCTCTCGGGCGGGCGGCACGCGAGGCTTCGCGCGCGACGGCGCGTGCCAGCACTGCGCAGAAGAACGCCGCGCTGCGGGTCACGGCAGCCGACATCCGTGCCCGCAGCGCCGAACTGCTCGCCGCCAATGCCGCCGATGTGGCCGAGGCCCGCGCCAACGGCCTGGAACCGGCGCTGCTTGATCGCCTGACCCTCAGTGCCAAGGGCGTCGAATCGATGGCGCAAGGTCTCGAACAGGTGGCGACCCTGCCCGACCCGATTGGTGAAATCGCCGACATGAAATACCGGCCCAGCGGCATCCAAGTCGGCAGGATGCGCGTGCCGCTCGGCGTGGTCGGCATCATTTACGAGGCGCGCCCCAACGTCACCGCCGACGCCGCGGCGCTGTGCCTCAAGTCGGGCAATGCGGCGATCCTGCGCGGCGGCAAGGAGGCAATACGCTGCAATCAGGCCATCGCCGCCAGCGTGCGCAAGGGGCTGGCCGCAGCGGGTCTACCGGAGACGGCGGTGCAGGTGATCGAGACCACCGACCGTGCCGTCGTCGGCCATCTGGTCGCCATGCCGGAATACGTGGATGTGATCGTGCCGCGCGGTGGCAAGGGACTGATCGAGCGCATCAGCCGCGAGGCGAAGGTGCCGGTCATCAAGCACCTCGACGGAAATTGCCACGTCTATATCGACGACTCCGCCGACCCGGCCAAAGCGAAGAAGATCCTCGAAAACGCCAAGACGCAGCGGCTCGGCACCTGCAATACCGCCGAATCGCTATTAATCGCCCGACCGGTCGCCGTCTCGCTGGCGCCGACTTTATGCGCCATGTTGATGGCGAAAGGCGTGGAAATACGCGGCTGCGCGGAGACGCAGGCGCTGGTGCCACAGGCCAAGGCAGCGACCGAGGAAGACTATTACACCGAATACCTCGCCGCGATCATCTCCTGCAAGATCGTCGCCGATGTTGATCAAGCCATCGCCCACATCAATAAATACTCTTCGTCGCACACCGAAACCATCGTCACCGAGGACTACACCCGGGCGCTGCGCTTCCTGCGCGAAGTCGATTCGGCCAGCGTGATGGTCAATGCCTCGACGCGTTTCGCCGATGGCTTCGAATTCGGTCTGGGCGCCGAAATCGGCATTTCCACCGACAAGTTCCACGCGCGCGGCCCGGTCGGGCTGGAAGGCCTGACGTCGCAGAAGTGGATCGTGTTCGGCAACGGCGAGGTGAGGTCATGATCGAAGAACATCCGGGCGCCGCTGATTACGACGCCATCGTCAGTTTTCCCGGCTTCTCGCTTGGCATCTGTTGCGGGGACGAGGCCATCGAAGCGATCGACTTCCTCGAACCCTGCGACGAGCGGGGGGGGCGCGGTCACCTGGTCCAAGCGGCGGTGCGCCAGTTGCGCGTCTACCTGAAGGACCCCACGGCCTGTTTCGACCTGCCACTGGCCCCGGCCGGCACGGCCTTCCAGCAACGGGTCTGGGATGGCATCAAGGCGATTCCGGCTGGACAGACGCGCAGCTACGGCGATTTGGCCAGGGAGATCGACAGCAGCCCGCGGGCGGTGGGTGGCGCTTGTGGCGCCAACCCCTATCCCGTCATCGTGCCCTGCCACCGCGTCGTGGCGGGCGACCAAGGCTTGGGCGGCTTTGCGCGCCAGCGCGGTGGCTTTCTGCTTGAGGTAAAACGCTGGTTGCTGCAGCATGAGGCCGCTACCGGCGTCTGAGCAACAACTCATCGACGAGTTCATCGACGCGCTCTGGCTGGCCGATGGACTGGCCAAGAACACGCTGGCCGCCTACCGTTCCGATCTGTCGCTGTTTTCGCTCTGGCTGGCCGAACACCGGCCGGGTCTCACCGCTGCCGGCGAGGTGGAAATCGACGGCTATCTCGCTCATCTGCATGCTCGCGCCCAACGCGCCCGGCCGAACACTCTGCGCCGGCTGCAGGCGACGCTGCGGCGCTTCTACGGCTGGCTGATCGAGCAGGGCCGCATTACCGCCAACCCTCTGCTCAACATCCAGGCACCGGTTGCTTCAGAGCGCTTTCCGAAAACCCTGTCGGAACAGAATGTCGAGGATCTGCTCGCCGCACCGGACGTCAATACACCCCTCGGTCTGCGCGACCGCGCCATGCTTGAATTGCTTTACGCCACCGGCCTGCGTGTTTCCGAACTGGTCGGCCTGAAACTGTTTTCTGTCAGTTTCGATGATCGCGTGGTGCGCACCTTCGGCAAGGGGGGCAAGGAACGTCTGGTGCCGCTGGGCGAGATTGCGGCCGACTGGCTGCTGCGCTGGATCAGGGAAGGCCGGCTGGCCGTGCTCAAGGGGAAGACATCCGATTTCGTCTTCGTCACCGGCCGGGCCAATGCAGCAGGAACCGGCATGACGCGCCAGATGGCCTGGACGCTGATCAAGAAGCACGCGCTGACCGCCGGCATTCCGGCCGAGCGCATTTCACCGCACGTGTTGCGCCACGCCTTCGCCACGCACCTGCTCAACCACGGCGCCGACCTGCGCGTGGTGCAATTGCTGCTGGGCCATAGCGACATCTCGACCACGCAGGTTTACACTCACGTTGCCCGCGCACGACTGAAAGAACTTCACGCGAACCACCATCCAAGAGGTTAGCCCATGAAACATGACGCCCGCCCCCCCGAAACACCCGCGACGCTGTTCCTGCACAAGCACGCCATCGCTCATTCCAACCACCTCTATGCTTACGAAGAGCATGGCGGCACCAAGGTTTCGGCGCGCGAACTGAACGTCGCCGAGCATGCGGTAGTGAAAACACTGGTAATGGAAGACGAGGACAAGGAGCCGCTGATCGTGCTGATGCACGGCGACCGCAAGGTGTCGACCAAGGAACTGGCGCGCCAGTGCGGCGTGAAGAAGATTTCACCCTGCACGGCGGAAGATGCGCACCGCCACACCGGCTATCTGGTCGGTGGCTGTTCACCCTTCGGCACGAAGAAGAAGCTGCCGGTCTGTATGGAAAAAACCATCCTCGACCTGCCGCTGATCTACATCAACGGTGGCCAGCGCGGCTATCTGGTCGGCGTGCACCCGCACGACATCCTGCGCGTGCTGCAACCGAAGATCGTGGAGTGTGGGCAGGCCTGAAGGTACGCCGAGCAGCGGAGCGATTGCGGCTGGCCGCAGAGCAGTATCCCTGAATCTTGGAGGATAATCAGCCTCGTTGATACTAGGGGGAACACCATGAACCTCAGCGAACGCATCACCATCGAACCAGGCAAGTGTGGCGGGCGTCCTTGTATCCGCGGGCTGCGCATTCGCGTGAAGGACATCCTCGGCCGCTTGCTGTCGGTGCCAGCCATCAGGAAATCCTTGATGACCATCCCGACCTGGAAGAAGCCGACATCCTTGCGGCACTCAGCTATGCCGCCGAGCAAAGCGACCATATGGTCCTCCGCGCAGCTTGAAGCTCCTGATCGACAACCAGCTACCCGAGGCGCTGGCTGAATTCTTCAACGAAAATGGTTTTGCGGCGCGCCATGTGCGCCACTTCGATTTGGGTGCTGCGCCCGACGAGCGCATATGGCAATTTGCCAAGGCTTGAAACTACGGCATTATCACCATGGACGAAGACTACCAGCATCTGGCTTCGCGTTACGGCACACCACCCCAAGTCATTTGGGTCAGGCTGGGTAATGTACGGCGGCAGGCTCTCCTCGATACATTCTCGGCATTGCTGCCGGGCCTCCGCTCCGGCCTTGAGAGCGGCACATCGGTCATAGAAATCTGTCAGGATTGAATCCATGCTCATCCCCTGAGCATGGCAGCCGCTAATCTGTCGCCGTACTGCCAGCGCCGACTTTTTACTGTATGGCAAGAAGCTTGGCCAAGCCTCGCGCCATCAATCGGGCACCGTCAAGAGACAAGTGATCGTCGTCTCGGTAGAGCATCTGCCCATCTGAAATTGCCCAGCACCACTGCTTGTCGCATAGCTGTGCAGCGGCATCGAACACCTTGACTGCCGGATAGTCTTTCAGCACAGCGGCAACAAGTTCCTGGTACCTCTGGTTTCGTTCGTCAAAATCGTTACGCGGCACTGCACAAGGCTGACGTACCCGGCTAGTCAAGCGCCATGGGCGCGAATCTACGCAGGATTTTGGATCAAACCCCAACTCCGGGTTGTCGAGGACGAATACGATCCGTTTGCCTTTCGCGAGCAGGCGGTCGATTGTTTCTCGCATCGCCGTTTCCCATATCTGGTAGTGGTCTTCAAGTTCAGGGTGAGAGGCTGATTGCAGCAGTCGATCATGCCCTTTTTCATCCCCATAATCATCGGGGAAAAAGCCTTTTCCTGAAAGGTAAAGGGGGCCACGGGAAACAAGGACTACCGTGTGGATCGTCCTGCTGGTTTCGGCGATACTCAATGCTTGATTGGTGATGGTCCTGCAATGGTGGTGGCCCGGCCCATCGGTATTCCGGTCGAAACTGGTCACCTCAAAAAATGGCACGCAGCCACCATAACCTAACTGGAAAACGTTTTCTGGTGTGGTTTGCAGAATGTCCCGCATGCCTGGGTAGAGCGACACGGCATGGGAATCCCCGATCAACTGGACAGTTGGATCCCCATCCTTTGCCAAACGGCAATATCCAGCATCAATTCGTGGTGGAAAACCCTGCTTGCAACGCTCGTCCTGATTTTCTGGTAGCCATGGCGTGTTTTTGGCGCTGAACATGGCATTCCGTCGCACAGCTTCCTTGACCCGAAACTCCAACCCATTCCTCTCGTAAGCATTGAAGCCCACATACCCGACCACAAGCAGCGCCAAGCAAAAGGCCGCATTCTTCCAGACCCGCTTGGTGCCGTAGCGAACCGGCCGTTCGACCAGCCAATAGGTCAGGGTTGCGAGCACGAAACTGAGCGCTACCGCCGCAATACGCCATTCGCGCGCCGGCAAGCCGCTTTCGATGATGCGCAGAAATGACAGCAGCGGCCAATGCCACAGATAGAGTGGGTAGCTGATCAGACCAACCCAGACCAGCGGTTTCATCGCGAGAAAACGGCGGTTGATCCATGCTTGTGGGCCAGCCGCGATGAGCAGAACGGCACCAACCACCGGTGCCAAGGCGCGACTGCCCGGCCAGGGCATGTTTGCGTTGTAGGTGGCGATGCTGGCAAGGATCAGCACCAGACCGAAACTGGCGGCCAGATTGCGCAGAATTAGCGGCTGGTGGGGCGATTCGGGTATGTGCCGAAAGATGAGCCGGTTGAACACTGCCCAGTGCAAGAACCGCGTTAGGAGGTCGGGCCAGGCCTTGAAGACTTCCACGTAGGCGAGCAGGGCACCGGCCATCAGTTCCCAGAATCGTGACTGTGGCCAGTAAAACGCTTTCACCATGTCGGCATGGACGCCCTTGCGGGAAAGGAGAAATGAGACGATGGCGATCAGCGCCACGCCGGTGAGGACATTGAGACCCTTGCGCCAGAACAGCCAGACGAACAGCGGGAAGCCCAGATAGTATTGCTCCTCCACCGCCAGCGACCATAGATGCAGGAGCGGCTTGAGTTCCGAAGCAACGTCGAAATAGCCGGTTTCACCTTGCAGGGCAAAGTTCTGAACGAAACCCGCGCCGGCGGCGATGTGCTTGCCGAGCAGCATGAATTCGTCCGGCAGCAGCACAAACCAGCCGATGGCATAACAGGCGGCCAGTACCACGATGAGTGCGGGAAAGATACGGCGCACGCGATGGGCATAGAACTCGGCGAAACTGAAGTCCCCTCGCGCCAGACTGCGGAAGATGATCAGCGAAATCAGATAGCCGGAAATGACAAAAAAGATATCCACGCCGATGAAGCCGCCCGGGGCATAGCGTGGGAAGGCATGAAAAGCCACCACCGGCAGGATGGCGAGCGCACGCAAGCCGTCGATATCAGGACGATAGCGTGGATGAAAGTTGTGTTCTGGAGAGTTGTGCACGGCCAAGACTTGTTTGCCGAAAGCATAACCTATTTTGGGATATACCGAAACAGGTTATTACCGTGCGCGGATGCCAAACCCCATGCACGATCCGCGTTATGCCGCGATGCGCGAACTACTCTTTGCCGAGCGCGAACGGCAAGGTCTTACTCAGGTCGATGTGGCGGCGGCCCTCGGTAAGCCGCAAAGCTATGTCTCCAAATACGAACGCGGCGAACGACGCCTAGATTTAGTCGAGTTCGTTCTGGTGGCTCAAGCGATGTCCAGCGACCCAATAGCATTGTTGCGTCAGCTGCTTGGCAAAATCGGCTGACCGCCGTCCTGCCAACGCCGACTTTCCTGCATTTTTCACGCCAGCCGTTTGATCCGCCTGGCGATATCGGCCGCAAAGAAGGCCATGCTGTCGGGCGCAACGGCCAGTTGTTTCGCGGTGGCTTCAAAGCTGCTCACGGCGTCGACGACCTCCTGCACGATCAGTCTCGCCTGCGTAGCATTGCCCAGCCAGCGCTGGCCGACGGCGACGAGATCATCCCGCCCCGGTGTTTCGCGCGAATGACCGATGGCGAGCGTGTGTTCGCGGTTGCGGCCGAGGTCGGGAACCAGATCGAAGGCGGGCGAAAGCCGCCAGCCGCGCTCACCGTGCAGCAGCAGGAAGTTTTTCAGGTGATCGTCGGTATTGCCGATGGCGGCATTGAAAGCCATCTGACGGAAGAAGCGCTCGATGTCCTCAGGATCATCGCTGTATTTACGGATGGCCTCGGCCGGCACATCGTAGGAAAGCGCATAAAGGCCGGCCCCTTCGCGGCAGAGGGTTTTCAGGGTAATCATGTGGTGCCGGCCACCCTGGGGCGAGATGTCGAAACGCAGCACCAGCAACACACGGCGTGAGCCAAGATCAACGAGGCGAATCGCCGGTACCGCGAGTCCGGCCCGGGCTGCCAGCGTGAGGCAGACGGCCTCCAGCCCCACCACATCGTGACCGCTGTCGCCTGCCTGGCTGGGAAACTTAGCGATCCATGATTGCTGCTGCCAGGCAATGCGCGCCTTTGGCCGGGCACCGCCGGGGCTGCCACCCGCGGCGCACAGACGCTGCAGGCGGGCATCTTCCAGCGGGCGACCTGCCTCGAAATCGGCGGCAGCCTGCATCAGTTCCGTAAGGTCGAACTGGTCATCGGGGCGCGGCGGCGGCTGTCTGCGTTCCGAAAAAGACAGCGCCCCCAGCCCGTTGCCGGCTACGGCGCGCATGATCTCGTAGGGCGTTTGCCGCGCCATCGGCAGTTTCTGTTCGGCAATGATCAGGCGGCGCCCCCAGTCGTCCGGCAGGGCGTCGTCAATCACCTGCAAGGGCGGGCCAAGATGGCTGGCCGGGAATTCGCGGCCGTCGAGCGACAGGGATTGCGGGTCGGGGTTGAGCGCAAAAGCGTCCGGCCGCGCCAGCCATGTCGGGGCGTAGCGGAATGCCGTGGGGGCGGTGCCGTTTGTGCGTGGTGGTCCGAACACCAGTTCGCCGAGGGCTGCGGTTTCGCCGCCCGTCAGCGTCAGCCAGACATGCAGATGATTCATGACGCGGAAGCCTTGCTCCGGCGGGGGGCACGCTGCCGCGCGGCGGGTCGGCGGGCAAACTGTTCGAAGAGGCTTTCCTGCGGTAGCAGGAGATTGTCCAGCTCCGTCAGGCGCGAGAGCGCCCACAACGCCGCCACCCAGATGCCCGCGCTTACCCGCGGGTTGCCTTGTTCGAGATCGCGTAGCGTCGGCACCGAAATGCCGAGGCGTCGGGCGAACACGGTCTGGCTATCGCCTTTGGCAATCCGCGCCTGACGCAGGCGTTCCCCGAGGGAAACGAGGGCATCAGTAGTTTCTCTATTGGAAAACATGGATTCCAATATACGCCTTAAACATGCTTAATAGTAATTATGTATTTCTATATTCGTTCCCGCTCGATCTGTACCCCGACGCGCTTGACGCCCTTGGCGATGCCGACCTTGGCGATCGAGATCTTGACCCAGGGGGCACGGAATTCGTCGAGCAGCAGGCCGATGAGGTATTCGCCCAGCGTTTCGAGCAGGTTGAAATGGCGCGCTGCCAGTTCGCTGCGGATGCGCGTGATCACCACTGCGTAGTCGATGGTCTTGGCGATGTCGTCGTCCTGTGCGGCCTCGTCCGGCACGCCGAAGGTCAACGACAGGTCGAGTGTTTGCGGCGCGGCCCGTTCGCGGTCGTAGATGCCGACATGCGCTTCGACGCGCATGTCCTCGATGAAGATGAAGTCCATTGGGTCGTCTCAATTACAATGCCGGCCATTCTATGGAAACCCCAACTTCCCTGCTGATTTACCTGATCCTCGGTTACCTGATCGGCTCACTGCCCTTCGCGGTGATCGTCTCGAAGGCCTTCGGCCTCGCCGACCCGCGCAGTTTCGGCTCCGGCAATCCCGGGGCGACCAACGTACTACGCACCGGCAACAAGGCGGCGGCGATACTGACCCTACTGGGCGATGCAGCCAAGGGCTGGCTCGCCATGTTCGCCGCCGCAAAACTTGGCGCTGGCAGCACGGCGATTGCATTAACGGGACTGGCCGCTTTCCTCGGTCACCTGTTCCCCGTGTTCCTCAAGTTCAAGGGCGGCAAGGGCGTGGCGACCGCCGTCGGCGTGCTGTTGGGCCTGGACGGCTGGCTGGCCCTGGGCGCACTGCTCGTCTGGCTGGCGACGGCATTCGTGACCCGCTACTCGTCGCTGGCGGCGCTGGTGGCGACCGCTGCCGCACCGGCGCTGGCGTTCTGGCTGCATGGCGCGGTGGCTTCGACCCAGATGGTGCTGATGATGTGCCTGCTGCTGGTCTGGCGCCACACCGCCAACATCAAGCGGCTGCTGGCCGGCACCGAAGGCAGGATCGGCAGCAAGAAGAAAACTTAAGCAGTTGCCAGCGGCCAGCGTGGCCTGACGGCGAACGCGCCCTCTTTATTTGGAGCTTCCGCTTTTCCCGCCAGCAGGCGTTGCGCGGCTGCGAAGGCGATCATCGCGCCATTGTCGGTGCACAGTTCCAGTTCCGGATAACAGACCCGCACGCCCTGCTTCGCCGCCGCACTGTCGAGCCGTTCGCGTAGTCGCCGGTTCGCCCCGACCCCCCCGGCCACTACCAGTGTGGAAAGTCGGCGCTGGCGGCACGCCGCCAGCGACTTGGCAGCCAGCACTTCCGTCGCCGCTTCCTGGAATTCGGCGGCGAGGTCGGCCTTGTCCTGCGCCGAGAGCGTGTGCTCACGTGCAGCCGTCAGTACGGCGGTCTTGAGTCCGGAAAAGCTGAACATGAAATCGCCGCTGTTCAGCATCGGCCGCGGCAACTTGAAGCGTCCCGGCATACCGGTTTCCGCCAGTTTCGCCAGCGCCGGCCCGCCGGGATAGCCGAGGCCCAGCAATTGCGCCGTCTTGTCGAAGGCCTCCCCGGCCGCGTCGTCGAGCGATTCGCCCAGCAGCGCGTAAGCGCCCACTTGCGTCACGGCCATGATCTGCGTGTGGCCGCCGGAAACCAGCAAGGCGATGAAAGGGAAGCGCGCCAGGTCTTTCGATAACAGCGGCGACAGCAAATGGCCTTCGAGATGGTGGATCGGCAGGGCGGGAATGCCGAGCGCCAGCGCCAGTCCCGACGCAAAGCTGGCGCCGGTCAGCAGCGCCCCGGCCAGCCCCGGTCCTGCGGTGTAGGCAATGGCATCAATGCTTTCCTGCGACACTGCGGCGTCCGCGAGAACTTTCTGCAATAGCGGGGCGAGTCGCAGGATGTGGTCGCGCGAGGCCAGTTCCGGCACGACGCCGCCGTAATCCTCGTGCATCGCCACCTGCGAATGCACGGCATGGGCCAGCAGGCCCCGCGACGTGTCGTACAGGGCCAGGCCGGTTTCGTCGCAGGAGGTTTCGATGCCGAGCACGCGCATGGCGAAATTTTACTTTGACATCCCCAGGGAAATGACTAAAATCCGCACCCTTTCACCCAACCAAGTCTAGGAAATTCGCATGCCCGGTATTCGCGTCAAGGAAAATGAGCCCTTCGAGGTTGCGATTCGTCGCTTCAAGCGCACCATCGAAAAGGCCGGCACACTCACCGAACTGCGTTCGCGCGAGTTCTACGAGAAGCCCACTTCCGAGCGCAAGCGCAAGCTGGCCGCCGCGGTGAAGCGCCATCACAAGCGCATCCGCAGCCAGTTGCTTCCGCCCAAGATGTACTGATCCTTTCCGGTCGCTGGACAGAACCGCCTTCGGGGCGGTTTTTGTGTTTTTGGAGAAACGCATGAACCTCAAAGCACGCATTACCGAAGACATGAAATCCGCCTTGAAGGCGAAGGAAACCGCCCGCCTCGGTGCGATCCGCCTGTTGCTGGCCGCGATCAAGCAGCGCGAGGTAGATGAGCGCATCCAGCTCGATAATGCGCAGGTGATCGCCGTCATCGAGAAGATGCTCAAGCAGCGCAAGGACTCGATCACCCAGTACGAAGCGGCCAAGCGGCAGGATCTGGCCGATGCGGAAAAGTTCGAGGTCGGGGTGCTGATGGCCTACATGCCGCAGGCCATGAGCGCCGATGAGATGGTGGCGATTGTCGCCAAGGCTGTAGTGGACTCGGGTGCCAAGGCACCGGTCGACATGGGCAAGGTGATGGCGCTGGTCAAGCCGCAGATCGCCGGTCGCGCCGACATGGGCGAAGTCTCGAAACTGGTCAAGGCCAAGCTCAGCGGGGCGTAATGCCCTCATAATGGCTGGGTGATCCCCGAGTCATTCATTCAGGAACTGCTCTCCCGCGTCGACATCGTCGACGTGGTAGAGCGTTACATCACCCTCAAAAAAGCGGGCGCGAACTACCATGCCTGCTGTCCTTTCCACTCGGAGAAGACCCCCTCCTTCACCGTCAGCGCTTCAAAGCAGTTCTATCACTGCTTCGGCTGCGGGGCCCACGGCAGTGCCATCGGTTTCGTGATGCAGTATGCCGGCCTCGATTTCATCGAGGCCGTGGAGGAACTGGCGAATAGCCTGGGCATCGCGGTGCCCCGTGAAGTGAATGCCCGCAGTCAGGAAAAAGCCAAACAACAACCCCTGGCCGAACGCATGGGTCACGCTGCCCGTTTCTACAAGGACCAGCTCAAGGTCAGCCCGGTGGCCATCGACTACCTCAAGGGCCGCGGGCTGACCGGCGAGATCGCCGCCCGCTACGGCCTCGGTTATGCGCCCGACGACTGGCAGGGACTTCAGCAGGTATTCGGAGACTATGCCGACCCGGCCATGGTCGAATGCGGGCTGGTCATCCAGAACGAGCAGGGGCGGCGCTACGACCGCTTCCGTGACCGCATCATGTTCCCGATCCAGGATCAACGCGGCAATGTCATCGGCTTCGGCGGGCGTGTTCTTGACCAAGGGGAGCCGAAGTACCTGAATTCCCCGGAAACGCCTTTGTTCCGCAAGGGCGAGGAACTTTACGGGCTGCCCCAGGCACGCAAGGCCATCCAGAACCAGAACATGGTGCTCGTCGTCGAGGGCTACATGGATGTCGTCGGACTGGCACAGAATGGCGTCGAAAACGTTGTCGCCACCCTTGGCACGGCAGCGACCGGAATCAACGTCCAGCGGCTGATCCGGCTGGCGGATCGCGTCGTGTTCTGCTTCGACCGCGACAGTGCCGGCGACCGGGCCGCGCGCCGTGCCATGGAAGTCAGCCTGGAGCACCTCGTCGATGGCAAGAGCGTGGAAATGCTCCAGCTCGACGGCACACAGGACCCTGACGAGTTCGTCCGCGAACACGGCCAGGAGGCTTTCATCGAGCAAACCCGGAATGCAACGCGACTGAGCGACTTTTTGGTGCGCAAGCTGCTCCAGGAGAGCAACACCCGAACGGCCGAGGGTCGCGCCAAGCTCGTCAGCGAAGCAAAGCCCTTGCTGCAAAGAATTTCTGCACCCGTCCTGCGTGTACAGATCACCAAGGAAGTCGCGCGCCATGCCCAGTTGTCGCAAGCCGAACTGGAAGGACAATGCGGAATCAAACCGCTCGCCCGCAGCCGCTCATTCGGACATTCTGCACCATCGCCTGGTCGCGCCCGGCCTGCCCCCAATTCGCTGGTGCACACCTTGCTCCTCACCGTACTGCGCCGCCCGGAGCGGGCTGCCCGGCTCCCGCTCGACCTGATTGCCCGTGACAGCGCCGAGGGGGAAGCCCTGCTGGCGGTAGCCGATGCCGTCGAACACGCCGCCCTGTCGGGCAACAATCTTGGCCTGCTGCTGGAGCATTTCCGCGGCAGTCCGCATGAGGAGATCATCGCCCTGCTGGCGGCGCAAGTCGAAGCCGATGCCGGCGACGAAGGCAAACAGGAAGAAATTTTCGCCGACACACTCGAACGCCTGCGCGTCATGGCCTTGCGCCACCGGATCGACGAGTTGAATGCCAAAGCACGCTCCGGTGTCCTTACGACAGAGGAGCGGCGCAGCCTGGCCGACTTGCTGGCACGCAAGAGTCATTGATCCTGCGTGTATAATTAGCGGTTTAGCCGCGATTCGAGTCGAGCCCATGTCAAAGACACCCGCCAAGCCGACCCCAGCTTCCCGCAAACCTGCCGCCAAGCCCGTCGCTGCCAAGCCGGCAAAAGCGCCTTTGAAGGTGGAAGCTGCCAAGAAAAAACCTGCCAAGGCTGCTGACAAGATGACGCCGCAGATTCCTCCCGTGGCCCTGCCAGTTGTCGAGCCGCCCCCCGCCCCTGTGGAAGTGGCCGCGCCTGTCGTCAAGTTGAGCGCCAAGGCCAAGAAGCTTCGCGACAAGCAGATGCTGGCCGCCCTCGAACAGGCGCAGCCCACCACCGCCGATCTTGAAGCTCGCCGTACCCGCCTGAAGACCCTCATTACGCTCGGCAAGGAACGCGGCTTCCTGACGTATTCGGAAATCAACGATCACCTGCCGGATGACCTGGTCGATGCGGAGCAGATCGAAACGATCATCTCCACCTTCAACGACATGGGCATCCAGGTTTATGACCAGGCCCCGGCGCCGGAAGAAATCCTGCTGGCCGAACAAAGCACCGCGCCCATCGATGCCGAGGAAGCCGAAGAGGAAGCCGAACAGGCCCTGTCGTCGGTCGATTCCGAATTCGGGCGGACCACCGACCCGGTGCGCATGTACATGCGCGAAATGGGCACGGTCGAACTGCTGACCCGCGAGGGCGAGATCGAGATTGCCAAGCGCATCGAGGAAGGCCTCAAGCACATGGTGCTGGCCATCTCCGCCTGCCCCACGACGATTACCGAAATTCTCGAAATGGCCAACAAGGTGGCGCAGGACGAAATGCGCATCGACGAACTGGTCGACGGCCTGATCGATCCGTACGCCCCCAATGAGGACATCGATGCCAAAGCCGGCAACGAGGATGAAGACGAGGGACTCGAAGAAGATCTCGATGATGAGGATGACGAAGATGCCGCCGAGGCGCGGGTTTCAGCCTCCCTGTTGCAGCTGAAGCAGGAAGCGCTCGCACGTTTTGCAATCATTCACCAGCTTTACGGCAAGCTGATGCCGGCACTGGCGAAGCGCGGTTCGCAGGACAAGACCTACCTGCGCACCCAGAAGCTGATTTCCGAAGAGTTGATGAACATCCGCTTCACGGCGCGCGCCATTGAGCGCCTGTGCGATTCGGTGCGCGGCATGGTCGAGGCGGTACGCAACCACGAACGCAAGATCCTGCATCTTTGCGTCGATAAATCCCACATGCCGCGCCAGCACTTCATCAAGGTGTTCCCCGGCAACGAAACCAACATGGAGTGGCTCAAGCAAGAGGTGCAATCCGGCAAACCCTACGCGTCCACCCTGATGCGCGCCGCGCCGGCCATTCTCGAGCAGCAGCAGGCGCTGATCGACTTGCAGACCCGCATCGGTATTCCGCTCAAGGAACTCAAGGACATCAACAAGCAGATGTCCACGGGCGAAGCCAAGGCGCGCCGCGCCAAGCGCGAAATGACCGAGGCCAACCTGCGCCTCGTCATCTCCATCGCCAAGAAATACACCAACCGCGGCCTGCAGTTCCTCGACCTGATCCAGGAAGGCAATATTGGCCTGATGAAAGCGGTGGACAAGTTCGAATACCGGCGCGGCTACAAGTTCTCGACCTACGCCACCTGGTGGATTCGCCAGGCCATCACCCGCTCGATTGCCGATCAGGCCCGCACCATCCGCATCCCGGTGCACATGATCGAGACCATCAACAAGATGAACCGCATCTCACGCCAGATCCTGCAGGAATCGGGGCAGGAACCCGACCCCGCCACGCTGGCCATCAAGATGGAAATGCCCGAGGACAAGATCCGCAAGATCCTCAAGATCAGCAAGGAACCGATCTCGATGGAAACGCCGATCGGCGACGACGACGATTCCCACCTGGGCGATTTCATCGAAGACCAGTCGACGCTGGCGCCGGCCGATGCGGCGCTGTTCGCCAGCCTGCGCGAGATCACCAAGGAAGTGCTCGACAGCCTGACACCGCGCGAAGCCAAGGTGCTGCGCATGCGCTTCGGCATCGAGATGAACACCGACCACACGCTGGAAGAAGTCGGCAAGCAGTTCGACGTCACGCGCGAACGCATCCGCCAGATCGAGGCGAAAGCGCTGCGCAAGCTGCGTCATCCGTCGCGCTCCGAGAAGCTGCGCAGTTTCCTCGACGGCAGCGAATAAGTTTCATCCAACCTGGTGGGGTGGTGATCCCTGCCAGGCTGCGGGCCTGTAGCTCAGTTGGTTAGAGCAGAGGACTCATAAGCTTTTTTGATTTGTCGTTTTCAGGGCTCTTAGCTCAGTTGGTCAGAGCAGGCGACTCATAATCGCTTGGTCGCTGGTTCAAGTCCAGCAGGGCCCACCAAATATGGGATTGCGGGCGACGGTCCCGCAATCCCGCCCCCTTCGGGTTATGACTTTGGTTATATCTCGGCGTGTTTCCCCCCGGGGGACGTGGGCGGGTCGGAAAAAATCTCGCTCCTTTTTCGCTCCCCCCTCAAGGCCCTTTGGGGCCGTTTTCGCGCTTGGAGGACGGGATGGTTTTGCGGATATACACGGACGAGGAAATGGCCTTCCTGAGGCAGGTCCCCTTGGTGGATTGTTGCGCTTCTTCGCGCGCATATCTTGAAGGTTCTCCGCTTGCGTACCCAGGTACAGATGCGCTGGGTTAACGCAATTCCGTCCATGCGTGAACGATGGCCGCACCCCATCCCATGCTGTTGGTCGCAAAGATGGCCGTAGCCGATAGTGTGGAATCCTGCGGGGCAAACGTAGGGGTATGCATGCAGAGGGTCGCTCTTTGGAACTCGATGAAAACCCTCAAAGCGCTTCACCAATTCCACGGCTTGGCTTTTAAGGTAATGGTGGACCGACTCGGTATTTCACCCAGATCAACCCGAATGGGCTTGTTTGGTTCGGAAGCTGGTTCGGTGACGAGGCAGGCAAACCTTTAGTCTTGGAAACTTTGCTGCCTTTCTTCGCAGTAGCGAGAAACCCGGCGCCCCCAGGGCTATTCTCATAATCTGTTGGTGCTGGGTTCGACTCCCGGGGGAGCCACCATCCTTTTCCAACTGTATTGAATACAATGGGTGCATGACGAATCGCGGCATGTCGCCTGAATCGGCCCTGGCACCAAGCGCGGAAGAAGAGTTGCGCCGGATGCGGGCGCGTCTTGAAGCGGAGATTGCCACCCGCCAAGGGGTCGAGCAGCGGTTGGCGCAGGTGCAATCAGCCTACGCCCGTTTCGTCCCCCCCCAGCTGCTTGAACTGCTGGGCAAGGAAAGCATCCTCGACGTTGACTGGGGCAACCAGGCCGAAAAGAAGATGACGATCCTGTTTTCGGACATCCGCGGTTTCGCCTCGATGTCCGAGCGCATGTCGCCCCAGCAGTGCTTCGACTTCATCAATGCCTACCTGAGTTTCATGGAACCGATGGTGCTGGCGCATGGCGGTTTCATTGACAAGTACATCGGCGATTCGGTCATGGCGCTGTTTCCGGCTCGGGGCGACGATGCCTTGCGCGGCGCCCTCGGCATGCTCGCGGAGCTCGAACAGTTCAATACCCAGCGTTCGATCCTGCAGGGCGAGTTGGCATTCGACAATCCGGAACGCCGCAATGCCGGCGACGTGCATATCGGCATCGGCATGAATTCCGGCCTGCTGATGCTGGGGGTGATCGGCGGCAGTAACCGCATGGAAGTGACGGTTATCAGCGACGCGGTAAATCTGGCCTCCCGGGTCGAGACGCTCACCAAGACCTACCAGACGCCGATCCTCATTTCACAGCACACCCTCAACAGCATTCGTTACCCCGCTGAATTCTCGATCCGGTTTCTCGATCGCGTGCGGGTGCGCGGCAAGCACCTGGCCCAGTCGATCTACGAGGTGTTCGATGCCGACCCGGTGCCGCTCAAGGCGGCCAAAACCGCAAGCCGTGACATCTTCGAGGATGCGCTGGCGCACTACCATTTCCGGCGCATGGATGAAGCGCTGGCTCTGTTCAGCGACTGCCTCGAACACAGTCCGGGCGACACGCCGGCCTCGGTCTACTGGCAGCGCTGCCGCCAGGCCAACCGCAATCACTCCGGCGAGGCGGGTGAAACCGACAGCGGGGTGGTGTGGCGATCGGAATACCTGCTCGGTTTCTCGGGTCTGGACGAGATGCATCAGGTCATCTTCAGCCATATCGTCGCTCTCTCGGAGGCTCTGCTGCAGGAATCATCGGGCCTGGCCGAACAACTGGTCGTCAAGCTGGTCGAAGTGACCAAGGAACATTTCGAATCCGAGGAACGCATGATGGACGCGCATGGATATGCCCGTTCGCCGTCGCTCGAACATCGTCAACAACATCAAAAATTCCGAGAATTCGAGGATGCGCTGGCACTGGACATCCATGAGGGCCGGATTTCCGGATTGCGCTTGGCGTTTCGCTGCCAGTTCATGTTGCTCGATTGGTTCATCAGCCATATCAGCATCACCGATCGCCACCTCGAACGCTATCTGGCCGGACGTCTGGGTGAGGGGATCGCCTGAACCAGGCATCCATTAGAATGCGCCGGTCACTCTTCGGGAATCTGCCATGAACATCGTCATCGTCGATGACACCCAGATCAATGTCACGCTGATGCAGGCGCTGGTGAACCGGATCGAGGGCTGCAAACCGGTCTGTTTTACCGACTCGGCCGCCGGGCTCGACTGGTGCCTCTTGAACCAGCCGGACATCGTCATCGTCGACTACATGATGCCAGCGCCCGACGGTATCGAGTTCATCCAGCGCTTTCGTGCCGCGTCGGGCACCGCCGAAGTGCCGGTGCTGATGGTGACGGCCGATCACGAGAAAGATGTGCGCTATCGGGCGCTGGAAAGCGGCGCCAACGATTTCCTGACCAAGCCCGTCGATCGCATCGAGTTCACCTCGCGCGTCAAGAACATGCTGGCTCTGCGCCGCAGCCATCTGGCCCTGACCGATCGGGCCGCGCTGCTGGCGGACGAAGTGCATAAGGCGACGGCCGAGATCCGCGAGCGCGAGCGCGAGGCAGTGTTCCGCCTGGCCCGCGCGGCGGAATTCCGCGACCCGGAAACCGGCGCCCATATCCAGCGCATGGCGCATTACTCGCAGTTGATCGCGCGCGGCCGGGGCCTGGATGAGGCGCAGCAGAAACTGATCCTCGAAGCAGCGCCGATGCACGATGTCGGCAAGCTGGGCACACCCGACATGATCCTGCTGAAGCCGGGCAAGCTCACCTCCGAAGAATTCGCCGTGATGAAGCAGCACGCCACCATCGGCTGGGAGATCCTGCGGGATTCGTCCGCGCCTACCCTGAAGGTGGCCGCCGAGATCGCTTACACCCATCACGAGAAATTCGATGGCTGCGGCTACCCGCGCGGCCTGGCCGGCGAGCAGATCCCGCTCTTCGGCCGCATCGTCGCCATCGCCGATGTCTTCGATGCCCTGACCTCGACACGCCCCTACAAGCCGGCCTGGGAATTCGACCAAGCCTGGGAGTTCATTGCCGCCGGTCGCGGCACGCATTTCGATCCGCGTTGTGCGGATGCCTTTCTGGCCAATCGCGATGACGTGACCGCCATCCGTGAGCGCTTCCGCGATCCCGACGAAGTTCGGACTTAAATCAGGGGCAAGCCCGGCCCGAGCCGCTTGAGCGATTCGCGGGCAGAGCGCCACTCGGGGTACAGCGCTGCCACCACCCGCCAGAAGTGGGCGCCATGATTCATCTCGACGAGGTGCGCGGCCTCATGGGCGATCACGTAATCGACGGGTTCCGGCGGCAGGTGGATCAGCCGCCAGTTGAGCCGGATGCCGCTGCGGGCGCTGCAACTGCCCCAGCGCGTGCGTGCCGAAGACAGCGCCAGCGGCGGTATGGGCCGGCCGAGTTGGCTGACTACAGCCGTCAGGCGTGGACGAAAATGCTCCAGCGCGCGCCGCTGCAAGGCGCGCCGGGCCAGCGCGACCAGATCGCTGCCCGGCCGGGCAGCGAGCCAGAGTTCGTCGTCCTGCCATAAGGCACGATTGCCGCCGGCCGTCACGCGGATGCTGACCTCGCTGCCCAGCAGCGGCAATTTGGCGCCTTCGTGGATGCCGACATGGCGGTGCGCAACGCGCCGGGTGTAGGCCTCCAGCTTGTCCAGCACCCAGGGGCCGTGCTGCCGGATGAACTGTTCGATCTCGGCCAGCGACACGGCGCGCGGCGCTCCGACGCGCAGGCCGTGCTCGTCGATGTGCAGCGCCAGCCGGCGGCGGTCGCGGCGCAAGTCGTAGCTCACGATGCGGCCAGACAGGAGGATGTGCCGTGCCTGTGTTTGCGTGCCGGTGAAGCGCAGCGGCAAACGAAACAGCTCGAGCTGACTGCTCATCCGGCCAGAGCGAAGAGGTCGTCGCAGTGCGGCGCGGCCTGCGCCCCGGCTTGCTCGCGCGCCAGAATTTGTTCGATCACGGCCAGCGGTTGTTCGACCAGCCGCCAGTGGCAGCGGAGCAAATCGCCTTCGCGCCTGGCCCAGTCGCCGCGATTGCCGAAGCTCAGCACGATTTTCGGTGCTTGCCGTCCCGCCAGCGCCGATTTTTCCATGAAAATCCGCTGAGCCTCGTCGCGCAGCCAGCTTTCGGCGGCATCGCGAATCTGGCGCGCCGTGGCGGCCGGCGGCAGGGGCAGATGCAGTTCGCCACCGACGCGCTCCAGCAACCGGCACGCGGTGTCGAGCACCAGTATCAGTGGCGCACCGAGATAAACGATGCGGCCACCGGCGCGCCAGCGCGCGTCGTGGTCCGGGGCGGCGGCATCAAGCCGCAGCGACAGTTGCGGTGTTCTCGCCTTCATGGCGATAACGATGCGGGCTGATGCGGCGCATTTCGGCCGCGATCCATTCTTCGGCCGCTGTGTTGACCTGAGAGATTTTCCGGCCGGCCGGGTCGATCGCGGGACCGATGCTGACGGTCACGATGCCCGGGGTCTTGAGGAAAGAATTGCGCGGCCAGCATTCGCCGGAATCGAGCGCGACCGGCACCACCGGTGCGTTCGTCGCCGCCGCTAGCCAGGCGCCGCCGATCTTGAATTCCCGCTGCGCGCCCGGCGGCAGGCGCGTGCCTTCGGGAAAGATCACCACGTGGTAGCCCTCGTCCAGCCGTTGTTGGCCGCGCTCCACGACCTGTTTCAGCGCCGCCTTACCCTGGGCGCGGTCGATGGCGACAAAAGGCATCAGCTTGATGCCCCAGCCGAAGAAGGGCAGCCAGTGCAGCTCGCGTTTGTAAACGAATGAGGTGAGCGGGAAGATCACCTGCAGGGCGAAGGTCTCCCAGGCCGACTGGTGCTTGCACAGGATCACGCAGGGCTGGTCCGGGATGTTTTCCGCGCCGACGACAAGATGCTCGATACCGAGCACGTGGCGGATCAGCCACATCACCAGCCGTACCCAGGGCATCACGAAAAGTCGGCGCTGGCGGGACGGCAGCCAGAACACGCACAGCAGCGCCAGCACGATCAGCGGCGTGGTGATCGCCATCGCCAGCATGTACAGGGCGGAGCGGAGGAAGTTCATGCCGTGAGCGATTTGACGGCGGCAGCGAGATTCTGGAATACGGGGATGCCGGCCGGCAGGGCCGGGTCGAGCCGGGTCTTCATGCCCTTGCCGGTCAGCACCAGCATCGGTTGCGCCCCTACCGCGAGGGCGGACTCCAGGTCGCGCAGGCTGTCGCCAATGACCGGCACACCGGTCAGGCTGACGTTGTAGCGCGTCGCGATTTCCTGCAGCATGCCGGGCTTGGGCTTGCGGCAGGCGCACGCATCGACATTGGTATGGGGGCAGAAGAAGATGGCGTCGATGGCTCCGCCGGCATGCGCCGCAGCCTTGAGCATCTTGTCGTGGATGGCATTGAGCATGTCCATGCCGAACAGGCCGCGGCCGATGCCCGACTGGTTGGTGCACACGATGACGCGCCAGCCCCACTGGTTGAGCCGCGCGATCGCCTCCAGGCTGCCGGGAATCGGCGTCCATTCCTCCGGCGACTTGATGTAGAGGTCGGAGTCGTGGTTGATGACGCCGTCGCGGTCGAGGATGATCAGTTTCATGTGCTTAGCTTGGAAAGGTCGGCGACGCGATTCATCGCCTGGTGCAGGGTGGCCAACAAGCCAAGCCGATTTTGGCGCAGCGCCGGTTCCTCGGCATTGACCATGACCTGGTCGAAGAAGCTGTCGACCGGCGTCTTAAGCGCGGCGAGCGAAGACAGCGACTCCGTGTAGTCGCCGCGTGCGAAGGCGGCGTCGGCTTGCGGCTTTACCTGAGCCAGCGCAGCATTAAGTCCCACCTCGGCCGGCTCGATGAGTAGGGCAATGTTCACCTGCGCCGTCACGCCAGTGCCGACTTTCTTGAGGATGTTGCCGACGCGCTTGTTGGCAGCGGCGAGGCTGGCGGCTTCCGGCAGCGCGACGAAGACGCGCACTGCGGCGAGGCGTTTGGGTACAAGATTCAGGCGAACAGGATTGAGCGATATAACTGCATCCACTTCCTGCGCGGAATAACCCTGCTCTCGTAGCCAACCGGCAAAGCGCTCAAAAATAAATATCGATAAATCAGTGTGCGCTTGACCAACAAGGCCTTGCGGGAATGCGGCAAAGGCAAGATTGATCAGATCATGGAGCGAAAGATCGAGATCACGCTCGACCAGCATGCGCATCAAACCCAATGCATGGCGGCGCAGCGCGAAGGGGTCCTTGTCGCCGGTCGGCAACTGGCCGATGCCGAACATGCCAGCCAGCGTCTCCAGCTTGTCGGCGAGCGCGACGCAAGCGCCGACCTGGCCGCGCGGCAGCGTGTCGCCGGCGAAGCGTGGCTTGTAGTGATCTTCGATCGCGTCGGCGATTTCCTGCGGCAGGCCGTCGTGCAGCGCGTAGTAGCGGCCCATGATGCCTTGCAACTCGGGGAACTCGCCGACCATGTCGGTCAGCAGGTCGGCCTTCGAGAGTAGCGCCGCCTGGTCAGCCTGGCGCGCAAGAGCTTCGCCGCCAAGCTGCATGCCGATGGAAGAGGCCAGCGCGGCGACACGCTGGGCGCGTTCGCCCTGGGTGCCGAGCTTGTTGTGATAAACGACTTTCGCCAGCCCCGGAATGCGGTCGGCCAGCGACTTCTTGCGGTCCTGGTCGAAGAAGAACTTGGCATCGGCCAGCCGCGGGCGCACCACGCGCTCGTTGCCCTGAATGACGGCAGAAGGGTCGGCAGGGTTGATGTTGCTGACGACGAGGAACTTGTTGGTCAGCTTGCCGTCCTTGAGCAGCGGAAAATACTTCTGGTTGGCCTTCATCGTCAGGATCAGGCATTCCTGCGGCACGTCGAGGAATTCCGGCTCGAACTGGCAGGTCAGAACGTTCGGTCGCTCGACCAGTGCAGTCACCTCGTCGAGCAGAGCGTCGTCGTCGATCGGCTGCAGGCCTTCTTTCGCAGCCGCCGCCTTGATCTGCTTCTCTATCTCGGCACGCCGTGCGGCAAAGCTGGCGATCACCGCGCCTTCGGTTAGCAACTGCTCGGCGTAGGAATCGGCGTCGCGGATCGAGACAATCGGGTTGGCGGCCTCGAAGCGGTGGCCATGCGTTTCGCGGCCAGCGGTGAGGCCAAGTACGCCGATCGGCACGATATCGCTGCCGTATAGCGCAACAAGCTTGTGCGCCGGGCGCACGAAGTTCACGCTGGTCCAGCCATCGGCGAGTTGGTAGGTCATCACCTTGGGAATCGGCAGATTCGACAACCCGGCAAGCACCACAGCTTCGAGAACAAAAGCCAACTCTCTTCCCGGTGCGACTCGCTCAAGAAACACGAACTCCTTGCCGTCCTCGAACGCTCTTGTTGCATCCTTTAGCGTGGCATCCTCTTTATCAAGGCGTTTTCTCAGTGCGGCTGAAGGCTGGCCTTGCCGATCAAATGCGATGTCAGCAGGGATAAGTTTCTTTCGAACTGGAACGTCTGGACATCTCTCACGCACTCCACTGATATGAGTGGCAAGCCGTCGCGGCGAAGCGTAAGGAGTTGTAACACTATCCGACTCTAGATAATCAAGCCGACGTAGTTGGGCTGTAAGGTCATTAGCAAATGATTCGCCAAGCTTCCTCAGTGCCTTGGGCGGCAGTTCTTCGACAAAGAGTTCAATCAATAGATTTTTCATAATTGATTTTGTTTCCATTCTCTCGGACCGCTTGCGGACGTCCCAAGAAAAACACTTGCGGCCGCTGATATAGAGCTAAATTCCGTATCCTGCCTTAGCCGGAATACGGTCACTCCCCCCTTATCTTCCGGGACTAAATTTTTCTGATTTATCAGATCACGATAAAGCGGGTAGTACCCGCGGTCATCCTTAATGAAGCCAGGACTTGGCTCGGCAGCAAGAGAGTTTTGCAAAACTATGAAGCGGCCTGAGGGTAGAAGTTTGCCTTGGGCATCGGTACCTCTTTTACCAGAGAGAAAAAGCAAACCCGGTGGTGCGGCCGAGGGAATGGTTCTTGACGAAGAGTGTGCAGCACTATTGGGGATAGGTCGCTCTAATTGGACAGAAGATTGTCCGCTGGATGCAATCGAGGTGTACCCTGTGATTGCTCGATGTTTGTTCTGACGAACAAATGCAATTGCTTCCTCTGAGCTACAGCTAACCCCGCGCTCAGAACAGCGAATTAGAAAACATTCAGCAAGACTTCTCGAAGGGTCATCTTCAGCGTCTCGCAGTGCTATAGGAAGAGCGTCAAACATAACTCTTTGGGCATCTGTTCGCTTGAGGTAGGCACGTGCCTCGTCAACTGCCTTTCCACTTTGGAGTGCGGATTTCGCAAGGAAAGCGTCGAGTGCAAGCTCTACATCATCGAGCGCGCAGTCTTCACTCAATAAGTCAAACTTTTCAAAACACTTTTGACTAAATTCACCAGATGCGCTTGCAAGGTAAAACCGCCACAGTTGTCCATCAGTAAGTACCGAAATTTCTGCTTGATTATTGCGGTTATAGTCTCGAAGCTGCCGCTCAGCTAAATCAATAGCATTAGTTAATTTCCCGACAGACTTTACTTCGATGAATAGTGCAGGTCTGAGGTAATGGGGTGGCATGAAGATCGCCAGATCGACACGCGATGCGTCTTCAGATCGAATCGCGGAAAATTCCGAATAAACCTCCACTGGGTTCCAAATGTCCCAGCCGAGCGCATCAAGCAATCTCACGACGATGGCAACCCTAACGTGTTCCTCGTTCTTGTAGTCGCCATGCCGCAAACGGCTAACGATGTCTTCCAGAGTATTACGCATTAGCGATATCTCCACCCATTACGCGATTAGGCTACCCGTTTTGCTGACTGTTCGGTAAGTCTTGCCAGCACTTCATCGGCCCAAGCCTTCGGTGCCATCGGGAAGCCCAGCCGCGCGCGGCTGTCGAGATAGGCTTGCGCGACGCTGCGCGCGAGGTTGCGGATGCGGCCGATGTAGGCGGCACGCTCAGTGACCGAGATCGCCCCGCGCGCGTCGAGCAGGTTGAAGGTGTGGGCGGCCTTGAGGACTTGTTCGTAGGCCGGCAGGGCCAGCTTCTGTTCCATCAGGTGCCTGGCGTTGCCTTCGTGCGCACCGAAGGCGGTGAGCAGGAACTCGACGTTGCTGTGTTCGAAGTTGTAGGCGCTCTGCTCCACCTCGTTCTGGTGGAAAACGTCGCCGTATTTCAAGCCCGGTGCATAGACGAGGTCGAAGACATTCTCGACGCCCTGCAAATACATCGCCAGCCGTTCCAGGCCGTAGGTGATCTCGCCGGTGATCGGCTTGCAATCGATGCCGCCGACCTGCTGGAAGTAGGTGAATTGCGTCACTTCCATGCCGTTGAGCCAGACTTCCCAGCCGAGACCCCAGGCGCCGAGCGTGGGGTTTTCCCAGTCGTCCTCGACGAAGCGCACGTCGTTCTGCTTGAGGTCGAAACCGAGCGCTTCCAGCGAACCGAGATAGAGTTCGAGGATGTTCGCCGGCGCGGGTTTCAGCACCACCTGGTACTGGTAGTAGTGCTGCATTCGGTTCGGGTTTTCGCCGTAGCGGCCGTCCTTGGGGCGGCGCGAGGGCTGCACGTAGGCGGCCTTCCACGGCTCGGGGCCGAGGGCGCGCAGGAAGGTGGCGGTGTGCGAGGTGCCGGCGCCGACTTCCATGTCATAGGGTTGCAGCAGGGCACAGTTCTGCTGATTCCAGAATTCCTGGAGGCGCAGGATGATTTCTTGAAACGTCGGCTTCATCTTGAAATGGCAAGGATTTTCGAGACGACGATTTTAACGGCTTCGTCGCCGATAAGCCGCCAAGAACGCAGGCAAAACGGCACCAATCGCCAGCAGCAGGGCCAGCGCGTTGCCCCAGCGCGCATAGGGTGTCGATCCGGCAAAGCCTTGCGCCTCGATACGCAAGGCGCCAGCGGTGAAGGGCGGCAAGCGGCCGAGCACGCGACCATCGGGTGCGATGGCGGCCGTGATGCCGGTATTGGTGGCGCGCAGCATCATGCGGCCGGTTTCCAGCGCGCGCATGCGGGCGATCTGCAAATGCTGCGGCTGGGCGAGCGAATCGCCGAACCAGGCGGTGTTGGACAGATTGATCAACAGCGTGGCCTGCGGCAGCGCTGCGAGCAGTTCTTCACCGAACAGATCTTCGTAGCAGATGTTGGGCGCAATCTGCTGGCCGGCAATCGCCAGCGGCGGCTGCCCGGCCGGGCCGGCGGAAAAGTTCGACATGGGGATATGCACAAGGTCGAAAAACCAGGAAAACCCCGGTGGAACGAATTCGCCGAAGGGGACCAGGTGGCGCTTGGCGTAACTCTGAATAGTCGGCGCTGGCAGGACGGCGTCCTTGGCGATGGCGAGCGCGCCATTCACGTAGCCGCCGTCGCGATGCTGCACCGCCATGCCCAGCAGCAGGTCGCCCTGTTGCGTCAGCGCAGTCAGCGTCTCGCGCGGCAACTGGTCGAAGAACAGCGGGATGGCGGTTTCCGGCAGCACGGTCAGCGCGGCGGGATGTTGCTGCGCCAGGCGCGTGTAGGTATCGATCGACAACAACAGCAGGCTCGGTTCCCATTTCAGGCTTTGAGCGATGTTGCCTTGCAGGAGGCTGACCTGCAGCGGCTTGCCGGCCGGCTGCGTCCAGTCCATGTTGCGTAACAGGTTGCCACTGGCCAGCAGCGCGACGATGACGGCCCAGCCGGCCTTGCGTCGCCAGTCGAGTGCGGCAAGCGCCGCGATCAGTGCGACGAGAAAACCGATGCCATAAACGCCGATCACGGCCGCATGGCCGGCCAGCGGGCTCGGCGGCGTCTGGGCGTAGCCGAGCGCCAGCCAGGGGAAGCCGCTGAACAGCCAGCCGCGCAGCCATTCGGTCAACATCCAGAGTCCGGCCAACAGCAGGGTATTCCTTAAAAAGTCGGCGCTGGCGAGACGGCAATAAAGATAGCCGGCCAGCGCCGGGAACAGCGCGAGATAGGCGCAGAACAGCAGCGTGGCGATGGTGGCCAGCGGCGCGTCCATGCCGCCGACGTCATGCAGGCTGACATAGACCCACGACACGCCGACGAGGAAGAAACCCAAGCCGTAGGCGAAGCCCAGCCCGGCGGCGCGCCAGGGCGAACCGGCCTGCGACCAGAGCCAGAACAGAATGGCGAGCGCGATAACGGGAAGCGGAAACCACTCGAAGGGGGCGAAGCCGAAAACACTGACGGCGCCGAGCAGTACGGCGAACAGGAGCGGCCTCATGCGGCCGGGTCGAGCGCCAGCCCCTTTTGCGGGTCGACCAGCAGGGTATGCACGCGCCGGCTGTCGGCACGCAGCACCTGCAGGCGCAGGCCGTCGATCACGACCACCTCGTTGCGCCGCGGCAGGCGGCCGAGCTGATGGATCACCAGTCCGCCGACAGTATCGAAATCCTCGTCCGAAAAGGCTGTGCCGAAGGTGGCGTTGAAATCCTCGATCTCGGTGGTGGCCTTGACGCGGTAGTGGCCGGCGTTGTCGAGCACGATGTTGCCGGCCGCCTCGTCGAAATCGTATTCGTCCTCGATGTCGCCGACGATCTGCTCCAGCACGTCCTCGATGGTGACGAGACCGGCGACGCCGCCATATTCATCGACGACGATCGCCATGTGGTTGCGCGAAGCCCTGAACTCGCGCAACAGCACGTTCAGGCGCTTCGATTCGGGGATGAAGACTGCCGGGCGCAGGCTGTCGCGCAGGTCGAACTCCTTGCCGGCGAAATGCCGCAGCAGGTCCTTCGCCAGCAGGATGCCGACCACGTCGTCTTTGTGGTCGCCGACAGCGGGGAAGCGCGAGTGGGCGGTTTCGAGGACGAAATCGACCAGCTTCTCGGGCCGATCGGCAAGCGAAATGACATCCATCTGGGCGCGCGGCACCATGATGTCGCGCACCTGCATTTCCGAAACGGCCAGCGCGCCCTCGATGATCGACAGGGCGTCGGCATCCATCAGCTTGCGTTCGTGTGCCCCGCGCAGGAGTTGCAGTAACTGCTCCCGGTCTTCGGGTTCCCCCATCAGGAGCAGTGAAAGACGTTCAAACAGCGAGGGGCGACTGGAAGGTTCCATGGGTCAGGTGTAGGGATCGGGAATGCCGAAACGAGCCAGGATTTCACGCTCCTTCGCTTCCATTCTGGCGGCGTCGCGCGGGCCGGTTTCGTGGTCGTATCCCTGCAAATGAAGCATACCATGCACAACCATGTGCGCCATATGGGCTTTTAGCGGCTTGCCCTGCGTCCGGGCTTCCTGCGCCACGACCGGCAGGCAGATGACCAGATCACCCATGACGACCGACGCACTCTCATAGATGAAAGACAGCACATTGGTTGGGACATCCTTGCCACGATACTCGTGATTGAGCTTCAGGCCTTCATCCAGAGCCACGAAGCGCACGGTGGCCTGAAGCGCCTGTTCCTGGGCGGCGCACACCCAGCGGCGTACCTGCGGGCGTGAGGGCAGGCCGTTCCAGGTGCAGGCGTACTGTACCGCCAGCGAAAGTTCAGGCTTTGGCGACATTGGCACCATTGGCTTCATAGGCTACGACGATGCGCGCCACGAGGGGGTGACGGACCACGTCGCCGGCATCGAAATCGGTGAAGGCGAGCCCGCGCACGTTGGCGAGGATGCGCCGCGCCTCGATCAGCCCCGACTTCTGCCCCTTCGGCAGGTCGATCTGGGTGACGTCGCCGGTCACCACCGCCTTCGCGCCAATACCGATGCGTGTCAGGAACATTTTCATCTGTTCCGGCGTGGTGTTTTGCGCCTCGTCGAGGATGATGAAGGCGTGGTTCAGCGTGCGCCCGCGCATGTAGGCGAGCGGGGCGATCTCGATGTTCTGCTTTTCGAACAGGCGGGCCACCTTGTCGAAGCCCATCAGGTCGTACAGCGCGTCGTAGAGCGGACGCAGGTAGGGATCGACCTTCTGCGCCAGATCGCCGGGCAGGAAGCCGAGCCGCTCACCGGCCTCGACCGCCGGGCGCGTGAGGATGATGCGCTGCACCTGGTCGCGTTCAAAGGCATCGACGGCGCTGGCGACGGCCAGGTAGGTCTTGCCGGTGCCGGCCGGGCCGACGCCGAAGGTGATGTCGTGTTCCTGAATCTGGCGCAGGTATTCGACCTGGTGCGGCGTGCGCCCGTGCAGATCGGTCTTTTTTGTCAGCAGGCCGGCCGAAGTCGCTGCGGCAGGCTGACGGCTACGCAGTTCAACCAGGCCGAGCTGGATGTCATCGACGGATAGTGGCGCGGTGGCGAGCGCATAGAAGTGCTTGAGGGCGTTGGCGGCCTGGCGTGCCTGGGCCGGGTCGCCATCGATGCGACAGTGTTTGCCACGCCGCGACAGCGTCACGTCATAGGCCATCTCGATCTGGCGCAGATTCTCGTCGAGTGCGCCGCACAGGTTGGCCAGCTGCGCGTTGTCGAGCGGCTCCAGGCCGACGGACAGGCTTCTGGTCTTCAAACCGCCTCCGGTTGGGCCGTCCCGCCAGCGCCAACGTTTCTGCATCAAATCAGCGGGGCTCCGGCAGGCTCGCTTCGGTCGCCGAGAGAATCCAGATGCGGTAAACGGAGCCGGTAAAGTCCACTTGGTAGCGTACCGGCGCCGGCCCGGCGATCATCGAGGGCATGACCAGCATGTTGAGTTCGTTGCGTATCTGGGCGCCGGGCGAAAGCGGCATGCTGGTCCCGTCAATGACGACATGCCCGAAACCGGGCGAGGTCATGGTGCCCTTGCGGGTCTCCTCCGGCAGCATCCGCACGATCCCCATGGTCGGGTCGGGCGGTCGCGGAGCTACCGCATCCCCGGCAACCGAGCTGATGATCGAACTGACGACGGCGGCAACAAGTGGATCGGACATACGGCGATAATAAACCGGTTTCGAACGAAATACACTTGCATTACGAGCCCAAACATGCCAATCCAGTTGTAAGAGTAATTACGGCCCGAAGTGAATTTAATAATCAAAGATCGAGATTAAATTCTAAATATTTTTCCGGATACCCGTAATTGCAATATCATCGGCTTGAGGATTTATTCACTATAAAGGAGATATGAATGGCGCGCACTTCCGTTGAAACACAACTGGCAAAACTCCGCAAGGCCAAGGAGCTCATTGAAAAAAAAGAAAAAGAGCTTATGAATAGAACTCAGGGCAAGGCTGTTGCGCGCATTCTCCAGATTGCCGCCGAAAACAGGATCAGCGCTACGCAAATTGCCGAGGCGATGAAGGAAAGAAAACCCGCCAGGCCGAAAGGAGCGGCGAAAAGAAAGCCGGCGTCTGGCGCACGTGGCAAGGTTGCACCAAAATATCGCAACCCGGCCAATGCCGAGCAGACCTGGACCGGACGCGGCAAGGCACCCCTGTGGGCGCAGGGTCTCAAGAATGCCGGCACGCTTGATTCAGCGTTGATTATTCAGGCATAAAAACAGGCGGGCAGATTCGATGGCCATGAGCGAACTCGGTCCGGTTTGGGTGATTCTGCTCACCTTCATCCCGGCATTCGCTTGCGGTTCGCTGTTGCGAACCAAGGGACTCCTGGGCTGGCTGGCAATCGCCGGCATTATTGCGGTTGCTGCCATGCTATTCATGAACTTTACAGGCTGGCACCTCGGTGTGGGTGCGGTTGCATCATTTGTGGGGCTTGCAGCCGGAGGAAAACTTTCCGACGCCCTGGAACTTGAAAAAATGAAAAAAGCTGCTGCAACTGAAAAGAAGCAACGGGATGACCGCCTGAGAAAACATTATTCGGAATGAAATCGCCACCTTCATTTAATAATATTGCCTTTGCGCATATGGCTTATTCAGGACGGCCGGTTGGCGTTTGGTTATTTGATGCAGGTTGCGTGGCCATGTCAATAACTCGGACTGAAGGGTGGTGTGTCGGTCCGCTATGTAGAGGTTTACATAGCGACCCAAAGGGTAAGTTGCGTGTTTTCGATAGCAGACCTTCGCGCCGAGAACATAAATTGCGTAAGCGGTCGTTGAGCATGCACCAGGAATTTCTCCGTCACACCTTGCGGCCCACATGGTGTAACGACCCTTTGAATCAATCACTCTCGCGTTGCAAGCGAAGCCGTTATGTGCAAAGAAAGCTGCTGGAAGCACTGCTCGATCTCTTCTGCCGTTCGAGTATTGTCATCCACCGACCATGACAACAATTCAAAGAGTGCCCCAGCGATGTAATGGGTAGCGGCATCCCGCTCCCATCCAGCGGGAACCGTTTTCTCTAGCGAATCACCAACGAGTTGAAGCATCAACTCCCGGAAGCGCGTTTGCACAACGTGACCGCTGCGACGGCCAACAATCGACCGGAAGATGCGTTTCTGCTCAAACATGTGCTCAATCAAGCCGCGCACGAAGGGAAACGCGCCACATCCTTTGCTCAGCATACTTAACGCCTGTTGTTGAAGTCCTTCGCGCAAGTCGTTCAAGCCATTGGACAGCAATTCCTCCTTGCTCTGGAAGTGAATGTAAAACGTCGAGCGGCCAACGTTTGCGCGATCACAGATGTCTTGCACGCTTAACTCGTCCCATCCTTTCTCGGGGAGCAACTCAAGAAAGGCATTTCGCAAGGCCAGACGCGTTTTGAGAACCCGTCGATCCGTGATTTGTTCTGTTCCGATCATGTTCGCTCCTTTCTGCACAACATAAGCGTTTCTGTCTGGAAATGGGCATTCAGCGGATGCACGTTCTGTTTAACTTTATCCTCCAGATCGATCATAGACACTTGTCCAATACAGAACAAGGTGTCTGAATGATCGAGCTTGAGCACGTGAGCAAGGTATATCCGGGAAGCAATGGAAACTTCAAGGCCCTGGATGGCATCACCTTACGATTTCCCGCAGGTGAGTTTGTTGCCATTGTCGGCAAATCGGGGAGCGGCAAATCGACGCTGATCAATTTGATCGCGGGAATCGACCGGCCCAGCGATGGCGTGATTCGGGTGGTGGGAACGCCTGTGGGTACGCTTGACGAATCAAATCTGGCCACCTGGCGCGGCCGCCATATAGGCGTGGTATTCCAGTTCTTTCAACTGCTGCCGACGCTGACCATTGCCGAAAATGTCATGTTGCCAATGGATTTCTGCGCCACGCTCGAACCTCGGGCCGCTCGTCTGCGTGCCATGGCGCTACTCGAAAAAGTAGGTATTGCCGACCAGGCCAACAAATTGCCTTCCAGTTTGTCGGGCGGGCAACAGCAACGCGCCGCGATCGCCCGGGCTCTGGCCAACGATCCGCCCCTAATCGTGGCCGACGAGCCAACCGGCAATCTGGACTCGCATACAGCCGAAGCGGTATTGGCTCTGCTTGTTGGTCTGAGCAAAGCCGGTAAAACGGTTGTGATGGTTACCCACGAACGCGACCTGACGCAGTATGCCGACCGGATCGTGACGCTGGCAGACGGCAAGATTGCCAGCCAGACCACCGCAGGGCAACACACAGTCAGCGAGGTGTCCCATGCGTAAAAGCAAACGAATGTTGCTCGGCTTGATGGGAAGCATTCTGTTGAGCAGCGCAGTGGCCGAGGAAAGCCACGCGCTGGTTATCCATGCAACTGGATTCCAGAATGGGCACGGGCAGGCCATCGCCAAACTGTTTGAGGCGGGCGATGTTGTCATGGGGCCGGGACGTCTGCAGGTGGCCACCGCCATCGAAAATGGACAAGCCCGTTTGGCGTTTGCCAATCTCCCGGCTGGACGTTACGCCATCGTTGTATTTCATGATGAAAACAGCAATGGACAAATCGACCACAACGTCCTGCGAATGCCCAGTGAAGCACTGGGGTTCTCAAATGGATTTACGCTGGGGCTCTTGTCCGGTCTGCCCACTTTTGAGAGATTGGCTTTTCAGCATGGCGTAGATACTCGGATTCTGGAGATTGCCATCAAATGAGCCTCCACAAAACGCATTCCATACCAAGTATCCGCTGGTTAAAACTGGCGCGAGATTTGATGGCTGAAAAAGGCCGTATTCTGCTCATGCTGACTGCTATTACCGTAAGCATCATCGCAATCGGTGCGGTGTTGGGTTCTTACGCCGTGCTGACGCGCGAGATTGCCGCCAACTATCTGGGTACAAACCCTGCATCGGCGACCCTGGAACTTGAAGGTGATGTTGACGCGCGTATCGTTAAACTTGCCCGACAGCATCCGCAAGTACGGGAAGCCGAAGCGCGCGACGTAATTCTTGCACGTGCCAAGGTGGGTGAGGATTGGCGGTCATTACTGCTGTTCGTCATTGATGACTTCGCGGCCATGCGAATCAGCACCTTCGCGCCCATTCAGGGCGCCTGGCCGCCGGCAACAGGGGAAATGCTGATCGAACGTACCGCGACCTCGATGCTGGAGGCCACCGTGGGTGGGCATGTGTTAGTCAAAACCGCGCATGGGACAGCCCGTGAAGTTACCATTGCCGGCCTGGTCCATGATCCGGGATTGGCGCCTGCCAGTCAGGAACGCACAGGTTATGGCTACATTTCACGAGCGACGCTTTCGACACTGGGCGAACGACCGCTATTGCATGAATTGCGCATCACGGTACGCGATCCGCAGGCCAGCATCCAGGGCGTGGAGAGCGTTGCTTCCAATCTGGCAAGATCCTTGACGGATCAGGGCATTGCCGTGCATGAAATACGCGTACCGCCGCCCCGTCAGCATCCGCATCAACGGCAGCTGGTCACCATCCTGTTCATGATGCTGGCGTTTAGCGTGATGGCCCTGGTTTTGAGCGGCATACTGGTATCGGGTTCGCTGGCGGCGATGCTGGTCAGGCAAGTGCGTGAAATTGGCATTATGAAAACCATTGGTGCACGAACCCGCCAGATCTTCGGCATGTATGCGCTGATGGTTGCGAGTATCGGCATAATGGCCGTCGTGCTGGCCATACCGCTCGGCTGGCTGGGAACACAGATATTGACGAAAGCCATCGCCGGCTTGTTGAACTTCAATCTCACCGATGCGGCCGTACCCACTTGGGTTTTCGCTGTGCAGGCCTTCGCCGGCGGTGTTGTGCCCCTGCTCGTTGCGGCTATTCCCATCGCCCGGGCGAGCCGCATGAGTGTACGCCAGGCCCTCGACCACTACGGCGTCAGTCCTGACTCCTTGCGCTGGCGCACCGCAAAGCTCCCCAGGCCGGCCCGCAATGCACTGCGTCGCCCCACGCGGCTCGCGCTCACCGTTGCGCTGCTGGCGGCTGGCGGAGCGATGTTCATGACCGCACTCAACGTCTCGGCCGGATGGGACCGAAACATCGCCAAAGTGTATGAGACGCGGCACTACGACGTGGAGGTTCGTTTCCACGAAGCACAGGGTTCTCCTGTCGCCGAACGCATTCGGGCACTGCCCGGCGTCAAATCCGTTGAAGCCTGGGGATATAGCCCTGCCGCATTCGCCAAACCCGGACAGATCAACGTCGTACGGACCTATCCAGATCGTGGTCATGCCAGTTTTTCGGTCATGGGGCCGCCAGCCGATACACGTTTGATCGGGTTCCCGGTGTTAGCCGGACGCTGGTTGCAGCCAACGGATACAGAGGGCGTTGTACTCAATCACGCGGCAGCGGCTCAGGTGCCGCAGATCAGGATCGGTGATCGTATCGACCTGTCGCTTGATGGCAAACCTGCCTCCCGGCGTCTGGTGGGCATTGTCGAAGAAATCGGCTCGTCCGCTGTCGCCTACGTGACCGATCAGGCCTTTGCGCGAATCGTTGGGACTCAGGTTGGTGCGCAGGGAAGCGCACGTCTGCTCAGGATTGCAACGCATGCGAATTCGCCTCAAGGGCGCATTGATGTCATCCGCACCATCGAACAACGCCTCTCGGACGATGGCGTCAGTGTCGAAACCGCCGTTCCGCTCGCCGAGTTGCGCACCGCCATGGCTGATCACATCGTGATTCTGACCCGGGCACTTCTGACCATGGCCGTTGTAATGGCCACGGTCGGCACCCTGGGTCTGGCTTCAACGATGGGCGTCAGTGTCGTTGAGAGAACACGCGAGTTTGCCGTCATGAAGACCGTGGGGGCAACGCCTCGGCGCATTATCGTGCTCTTGATTGCTGAAGCTCTTTTTATTGGCGCGCTCAGTTGGATCATTGCCTTGATTCTGGCGGTTCCGCTGACCGGGTTAGTGGATACCCTGGTTGGCCGGCTGGGATTTGTTGCACCACTGCCGTTTATCATGTCTCCGGTCGCGGCGCTAGGGTGGCTGGCGCTGCTTGGCGGGGTGTCGCTGGTGTCCACGATTCTTCCGGCAAATCGTGCTGCTCGAATGTCTGTAGCGAGGGCTCTGGTAGCGCTTTAGTTGGCATCTGGAATTCTCACGCCACCTCAAGGCTTTGACGAGCATCGGTGACGGGATAGCACCATGCCGTCACCGATTGGAGATCAATCGTCAGGAGATAGCTTGTTGCAACCAAACCGAGTTTCCTGCCCGATAGCTCTTCTTGGTATGTCTCCGGACAATAATCGAAGAAACTGTTCAAAGAATGTTGGAGAGTCTGGCTAGGGGTCGAAGTACAGACCGTTACGGACAATAGTATCTACGTGCTGCTGGGAATCAGTGCATTTACGCCTATCGAATGACGATTTCCGAGAGATCGAGCCTCGTCAAAGGCCGGTTTGGAGGCGCTGAGGCTACGACCGTTGATGGCCGAACTCGGTAGTTCAGTAGTGACCGCAATCGGGTAGTCCATCGATATTGCAATCGATGTCGTAGCAGCATCCACGAGTCGAATACCGGACGTGAAAAGAGCCCGCATCGCTGCGGGCTCTTTATTTTGGTGGTGATGGGTGGACTTGAACCACCGACCCCCGGATTATGAATCCGATGCTCTAACCGACTGAGCTACATCACCAATTCAAGGGGCGTGATTATCCCGGCGCAGCCCCCGACTTGTCAAGATCGGCGTCGGACGCCACAATGCAGGCATGGATTACGATCTCATCATTGTCGGAGGCGGTCTGGCGGGTTTGGCGCTGGCTGTGGGACTGCGCCGTAGTCGGCTCCGGGTTGCCGTGGTGGAGGCGCGTGCGCCAGTCCGGCCTACGGGTTGGGATTGGGATGCACGCATCTACGCGGTCAGTCCGGCCAACGCCAGGTTTCTCGATACCATCGGCATCTGGCAACATCTGGACAAGGGGCGCATCGCCCCGGTGCGACACATGTCGGTACAGGGCGACGGCGGCGGGGCGCTGGAGTTTTCCGCCTACGCCAGCGGTGTCGGCGAACTCGCCTGGATCATCGAATCCGGACAACTGCAACACGAATTGTGGGAGACCGCCAAGCGCCAGGGCAATGTCGACCTGCTCTGCCCGGCCACCCCGGCCAGCCTGACACTCGGCGATGATGCAGCCACGCTGGAACTCGCCGACCGGCGCACATTGACGGCCAAACTGGTCGTGGCCGCCGATGGTGCCGATTCCTGGACCCGCACGGCGGCGGGCATCGAGGTGGCATTCCAGCCCTACGACCAGATGGGCGTAGTCGCCAATTTCGCCACCGAACGTCCGCATCACGGCACGGCCTGGCAATGGTTCCGCCCCGACGGCGTGCTGGCCTATCTGCCCCTGCCGGGCAACCAGATCTCGATTGTCTGGTCGACGCCCACCGGGCATGCCCAAGAACTGCTGGCGCTGGAGCCGGCGGTCTTTACCGAGCGCGTCGCGGTCGCCGGTCACCTGCAACTGGGCCGGCTCGATCTGATCACCCCGCCGGCGGGTTTTCCCTTGCGGTTGATGCGCGCACCGAAAACGGTCTTTCCCCGGCTGGCACTCATCGGCGATGCCGCCCATACCATTCACCCGCTGTCCGGTCACGGTATCAATCTCGGGTTCCAGGATGCGCGCAGCCTGGCCGAAACACTGGTGGAGTGCCCGGCGCATGTGGATTGTGGTGACGCGCACTGGCTGCGCCGCCATGAGCGTGCGCGGCGCGAGGAAGTGGTGGCGCTACAATCCGTCACCCATGGCTTGCAGCGCCTGTTTGGTGCGCCGCAGGCGCCCGTGGCTGCTTTGCGTAATTTCGGCATGAACTTTGTGGACCGTTTGCCGGTCATCAAGGATGTGCTGGTGCGCTATGCCATGGGCTAGGCTTGGCGCCAGTTATTCAATTCCATCTCTGGAGATTCCATGAAATTCAAAGCTGTTCTCGGTGGTCTGGTCGCCTTGCTCATCGCCCAGGCAGCGCTGGCCGACGAAGCCGATGTCAAGAAGGCCATCGGCCCCGTCCTCGAACAGATCTTCGGGCCTGGTGCGAAGCCCGAGGCCGTACGCAAGGCCGGTGTGCTGAATCTCTATGAAGTCCAGGTTGGCGGCGAATTGCTTTACACCGACGAAAAGGTGAACTATCTCCTCACCGGCAATATCATCGATGTGAAAGCCCGCCGCGACCTGACCGAAGAACGTAAACTGAAACTGGCCCAGATCAAGTTTTCCGACCTGCCGCTCGATCTTGCCGTCAAGCAGGTCAAGGGCAACGGCAAGCGCGTGCTGGTCACCTTCGAAGACCCGAACTGCTCCTATTGCCGCAAGCTGGCAAAGGAACTGCAGGGCGTGAATGACGTCACCATTTACACCTTCCTCTACCCGATCCTTTCACCCGATTCGAGCGAGAAGGCGAAGAACCTCTGGTGCGCGCCCGACCGGGCCAAGGCCTGGAACGATTTGATGATCGACGGCAAGGCGCCGGCCAGTGGCAACTGCGACCATCCCACCGACAAGGTGGTGGCCCTCGGTCGCAAGCTCAACATTCGTGGCACGCCAACGATGTTCTTCGCCGACGGCACGCGCACACCGGGCTACATGCCGGTCGCGATGCTGGAAAAAGCGCTCGACAAGGGCAGCGCCAATCTGAAATAAGTGCCGTCCCGCCAGCGCCAACTTTTCGATGAGCCACGACCTGTTGTTGCGCGAACTGTTCACTGCGGCCATCGCGTCGGCCCAACCGGCTGCTTGCGTACCCCCCCACCTGCCTGTCGCGCCCAAGGGTCACCTGGTCGTGATCGGGGCTGGCAAGGCTGCGGCGGCAATGGCTCGGGCGGTCGAGGACCACTGGCCGGCCCCGCTGTCCGGCGTGGTCGTGACGCGCTATGGCTACCGTGTGCCCTGCCAGCGCATTGAGGTCATCGAGGCCGCTCACCCGGTGCCTGATGTTGCCAGTGCAGTGGCAGCACAGCGTCTGCTTGCCGCCGTGGCGGGCCTGACACCCGATGACCGCGTGCTGTGCCTGATCTCCGGCGGCGGTTCAGCGCTACTCGTCGCCCCCGCCCCCGGCCTGACGCTGGCTGACAAACAGGCCGTCAACCAGGCTCTGCTGAGCAGCGGCGCGACCATTGCCGAGATGAACTGCGTCCGACGCCATCTCTCGGCCATCAAGGGTGGGCGACTCGCTGCCGCCTGCCATCCGGCGACAGTGTTGACCCTGCTGATCTCCGATGTGCCCGGCGACCATCCGGTCGACATCGCCTCCGGCCCGACGGTGGCGGACCCGACCACCTGCGCCGATGCACTGGCGATCATCGATCGTTACCGTATCGATCTTTCTCCCAGGGTGCGGGGTGTGCTGGAAAGCGGCATGGGCGAGAGCATCAAGTCCGGCGACCCGCGCCTGGCGGGCGGCGAAACCCGCATCGTGGCCCGGCCGCAGATGGCGCTCGAAGCTGCAGCGGAAGTGGCCCGGCGCCACGGCATGGCGGCGCACATCCTGGGGGATAGCCTGGAAGGCGAGGCGCGCGACATGGGCACTGTGATGGGCGGCATCGCCCGCCAGATCAGCCGTCTTGGTCAGCCCGTCAGGCCACCGTGCGTGCTGCTGTCGGGGGGTGAAAGCACGGTGACGGTGCGCGGCACGGGTAGTGGTGGCCGCAACGTCGAATTCCTGCTCTCACTCGGCATTGCCCTCGATGGCCTGCCTGGGGTCCATGCGCTGGCCGGGGATACCGACGGCGTTGATGGTCAGGAAGAGGTTGCTGGCGCGGTGCTGCGCCCCGACACCCTGGCACGCGCCTGGGCGTTGGGCATCAACCCGAAGCAAAGCCTCGGCAACAACGATGGCCACGGCTTTTTCGGTGCGCTCGGTGATGCGGTGGTCACCGGGCCGACGCTCACCAACGTGAATGACTTTCGCGCGATCCTGATTGAATCGCCCTTCCCCCAATAAGACGGTTGGTTGTCTGTTGCGAACTGGTTTTCGAACCCTGCCGGAGAAACCCGGTGCGCACATCCATGGCGGCTGGCCAGACGCTTGTCCCCGCGCCGAGATTCAAGAGGACGATTCGAGCCAATGCTCCAAAGCGACAGTCAGGGAGGCATATTCTCTCTGAAGCTGAGTGAGGGTGTCCGCATCCAGCCCCTCACCCTGCTTGAGCCGCTCTTCCGTTGTTTGCATCAGGCCGGCCAGCTTCAGTCCTCCGATCTGGGCGGCAAGACCTTTCATGATATGCACGGGCCGTTCAGCAGCTATCCAGTCAACCGCCTGGCACGCCTGCACGAGTTGGTCGAAATACATCGGGAAGTCACTCGCAGCCGAATCGATGATCAGCCGAGCCAACTCGCGATTGTCGCCCAGGGGGTCAAGCAAGGCTGCTTCGACAAAAGTCGGCGCTGGCGGGACGGCAGCCGATGCAGACCGTCCACCCTCTGCCCCGGCTGTTTCTGACGTGACATGCGGAGCCAACCAATGCCGCAGCAGAGAGGACAGTGCGGCGATATCGATGGGCTTGGTCAGGAAATCGTCCATGCCCGCGTTAAGACAGCGCTCCCGATCCTCGGCAAAAGCATCGGCCGTCAGAGCGACGATGGTGCGATGAGGCTCGCTGAGTTCGCGTTCGCGCTGACGAATATGCAGGGTCGCAGCAATCCCATCCATGACCGGCATGTGCAGATCCATGAGGATCAGGTCGAAGCGCTCGCCACGGTCGATTCGCTCCGTGGCCTGCTGTCCGTTATCGGCAATAACGGCGGTGAGACCCAGGCTATCGAGCATGGCCAGGATGACCTTCTTGTTGGTTGCATCGTCTTCGGCCACCAACAAACTGCCGCACAATTGCGGCGGAGCACCGGGCGATTTCTGCTCGCCCGTCTGGTTGATATAGGTAGCCCGGCCTCGCTGCCGTCTTTCGGTGCCCGCATAGACGTCGGCCCGGATGCGCAACCAGAATCGACTACCCTTGCCCGGTTCGCTATCGACGCCAACATCCCCGCCCATCAAACAGGCAAGGTTTTTGACGATCGACAAGCCCAGACCGGTGCCGCCGAATTGTCGCGTAGTCGAACTGTCCATCTGGCTGAATGGCTTGAACAACAGTTCCTGCTTCTCGGTGGGGATACCCATCCCCGTATCGACAACCGCAAATTCCAGCAGGGCGACGTTGCCGGTGCGTTCGATTTCGGCAGCTTCAATGCATACCTGGCCGTGGGCAGTGAATTTGATGGCATTGCCGGTCAGGTTGAACAGCATCTGGCGCAGCCGATGCGCATCAGCCTGATAGGTGGTGTGTTCGCCCTGCCATTCGGCCTTGAGTTGCAAGCCCTTGCCGCGCGCAGATTCGGCAAACAGCGATTGCACCTCCCTCACGATTTGGCGAGGATCGAACACCACTTTTTCCAGTTCGAGTTTGCCGGCCTCGACCTTGGAATAATCGAGGATATCGTTGAGCAGATTCAGCAGGCCCTGGCCACAGTTTAGGATGGTTCGGGCGAAATCCCGACGTTCGCTATCGTTCACCTCATGCACCAGCAGCATCTGCGCCATGCCGAGGATACCGTTCATCGGTGTGCGAATTTCATGGCTCATGGTGGCAAGAAAACGGCTCTTGGCGATGCTGGCGGCTTCGGCCGCCTGTTTGGCCTGCATCAGGAGCGTGACATCAATCCGGAATCCGACGATGAAGCCTTCCGGCGTGCGACGCTCCAGAATGCGCAACCAGCGTCCATCATTCAATGGCTGGATGAGATCGGTGTTCGCAGAATGGTGTTGTGTCAATCGTCTTGCCAGCCATTCCTCCTCACAGCCAATTGCCTCTGCATACTGGCCGTTCTCAAGGCCATAACGAAGAATGGCTTCAAAGGTATTACCTACTTGAATGGCGGCTGTCGATGATGCGTAAACCTTCCGGTATTGCTCGTTACACAGGTAGAGGCAGTCATCCTGATCGTAAATGACGAACGGCTCTTCGATAGTATTGATGGCGGAAAGCAAGAGAACTTCCGCGCGGCGCAGACTCGCTTCTGCATGTTTTGTTGGCGTGATATCCGCTCCGGTACCGCGATAGCCGCAAAACCGGTTTTGCGCATCGACGACTGGCACACCGCTGACGCTGAACCAGCGCCCACCAAGTTCATTACGGACGTGGTACTCGAAATTCCGGAATGCCTGATGCGCTGCCAACGTCTTGAAATGAGCCTCCCACTTGTCGCGCTGCTCGAGATCGTCCAGGTCGGCCACTTCATCTCGCCGGCGGCCAAGGAGCATCTGTGGCTTGACCCCGAGCACGATTTCCGCTCGGTCGGAAAAATACGAGAAACGCAGATCAGCATCCATTTCCCATAACCAGTCTGAAGATGCCGTCGAGTAGTCACGAAAGCGCTGTTCGCTTTCTTCAAGACGGCGCTGCTGGGCCAGCAGTTTTTCGTTTGCAGCCTGCTCGCGGATACGAGACCGCCCAAGGCGCAACAGCACGGCCAGCACCGGTATGCCGAGGAGCAGGAAAATTCCAGTCACAATCTGCGCCTGACGGTTCCGGTCGGCCAGGACTTCACTTTCGGCAAAGGCGACCTGGACATAGTAAGGAAACTGTTCCAGCACGCGGAAACTGCCGATGCGCCGAACGCCATCTTCCCGGTTGAGCGTGCCATCAGCGGATCGGAAGAGACACTGGTCAGCCTCGGATCATCTCGCAGGACGTTGAAATGCGGACGGTCGACGTTATTGAACGGTGTTTGGGCCGGATTCGAGGAAAGTTGCAGTTGATCATTCGCATCGAATACAAGTGTTTCTGCCACCGCCGGGAAGTCGGCAATCAGGCGGGCGAGCCGGGCACTTTGCGCTACGCGCTCGGCCGGGGATAGAGACGACAGGCGGGCAGGTTGAAACTCTCCGGCAGCAATTCCAAGCAGAGCATCGAGTCGCTGAAATTCGCTGGCTACCCGGGTTTCAAACAGTTCAGCCGGCGAGGACGTTGCCCGCTCGGCCGAGCGAATGGCCTCTTGCTGTGCTTGCCACATCAAGTAGGCCAGCCCGGCCAGTAACAATAGCAGGAGCCCCCCGGCCAGCAAGAGGGAGGGGCATCCCGAACCTCGTCCGGGACGAAAAGGTTCTCTGAGGGCTGTCATGATGTGGCATCCGCATTATGTGCTGCTGCAATTAGCACGAGCATCTGCCCCCCATGTTGATAACAACCAGAGAGGTATCGTCGTGATGGCTGTAGCGACTATTGTTGTGACTAATCTGACTGAGGATTTCGTTGGGTTCGCAGCTTGCGATAAAGGCGTTCAAGTCGCTTTTGTCCGGGCGAATCGCCTCATCCCAGGTTTCGACGAGGCCATCTGAACAACAAATCACCCGATCACCATTACCGAGTTGGTTCGCTTCACAGCGAAACTCCTCATCACAAAAAGCATCCATAAGGCCCAGCGCCAAGTGGGAAGAATCCACGCGTCGCAAAGTCACCCCTGCGAAAGAATGGCGGACGGGGGGTGGCGTTGTTAAAACTCGTCCCATTGCTCGTCTTCTTTCACAAGTCGGGGTGGGGTTACCGCATCGAGGGTCCTTGTCGAGGCTGCAGGCATCGTCCGGGATGTTGTTCCCTGGCGGGGGCCGGTACTGCCAAACTTGTCCCGGAGACTTTTGATTTCGGCAATCGTCATCGTTGTCAGGCGGGTCAGTTCCCCACCGAGCATCCCGGCCGCCTTCCGCTTGTCCCCCTTCAAGTGTGATTGGACAATCTCGCCGGCACAGCGGTGGAAATCGGCGTGGCAACTGCGCATGCGCTCGAAATCGCTGTCACCGTCGAGTTGCCGGCCTTCGCCGTAGATCCATTGTCCGAGGGCACATTTGTCATCGCGACAGACCACGGCAGGATCGAGTTGCTCATGGCTACCGCCGATGAATTCACGCAGCCGTTTCCGCCAGGCGATGTGTGCCTGCAGGATGCCGTCGAAGTCCAGTCCTGTCGGGACCGCTGCACCACCCACTTGGTAGCCCAGCTGCTTCGGCGTCGCATCCCGGAGCGCCGGGCCCGGCAGGTTCGTCCGCC
>JACDZJ010000073.1_pt1 | contig 49672 bp, 41 predicted proteins | sample 7365721 | NCBI WGS metagenome assembly JACDZJ01 (sample SAMN15143480, study PRJNA637477) | pond metagenome | biome: freshwater wetland ecosystem [ENVO:00000243]; feature: pond [ENVO:00000033]; material: pond water [ENVO:00002228]; isolation source: pond water containing pink berries ... | reverse complement strand
AGTAGTGCAATCCGTTCAATTCTTTGCTTGCACGGATTGTTGCTGTCATATGCTTTAGGGCTCCACAAAACAATTAAGAAGTGATGTTTCCATTTTGTAATATTTTATTCAATTTGAGTGTATTGAGGGCTGTTTGGAGGGGTAACTGATAAAATCAATTAACTCTATGAAATATAATAAGAAAACGAGATACGGTTGCACTGGCATTGTTTTTGCTATTCATACTCCAACCAGCACGCCCCAGAAACGGCCACGAAAGAGAGATATGGCCTGGTGCCTGTGCTGCGGGGCAGGTTCATGATTACCTTACAGAAAAGCCCCATCACACCATTGGAAGAGAAAAGGAGATCAACCATGGAAGGAATGCTTGCGGAACGACAGGATCAGGTTCATCGTACCGGTGAACAGCCCTTTACCCTGGTGTGTAATAAAGACAGTCTGGCCGGAGCGGTGAGTCAGCGGGCCTGCGTTTTCTGCGGATCGCGGGTGGTGCTCTATCCCATTGCCGATGCCCTGCATCTGGTGCATGGGCCCATTGGCTGCGCGGTGTACACCTGGGATATCCGCGGCTCCCTGTCCTCCGGCTCGGAGCTTTTCCGGCTTTCATTCTCCACCGATTTGCAGGAGATTGACGTTATCTTCGGTGGCGAAAAAAAACTCTATCGGGCCCTGATTGAACTGATTGACCGCCACAGCCCCAAGGCTGCCTTTATCTATTCCACCTGTATTGTCGGGATCATCGGCGATGACCTGGAGGCAGTCTGCCGTCAGGTGGAGGCGGAAAAAGGGATACCGGTAATTCCGGTGATGTCGGAGGGGTTCAAGGGCAACAAGCGGGCCGGCTACACCGCCGCCTGCAATGCCATGGCCCGACTGATCGGTACCGGAGATACCGCCGGCATCTCGCCCTATTCCATCAATATCCTGGGCGACTTTAATCTGGCCGGGGAGATCTGGATCATCCGCGAATACTTCGAGCGCATGGGCGTGGAGGTGGTGGCCAACATCACCGGTGATGGCAGGGTTGACGATCTGAAACGGGCGCACGGGGCCGCCCTCAATGTGGTCCAGTGTTCCGGCTCCACCATGGATCTGGCCAAGATCATGGAAGAAAAATACAATATTCCCTCCATTCGGGTCTCCTACTTTGGAGTCGATGATATGGCCCAGTCCCTCTATGATGTGGCCAATCATTTCGGCGACAAGGAGATGCTGGAGAAAACCAAAAAGTTAGTCCAGGAAGAACTGACCCGGATCATGCCGCAGTTGCAGATGTATAAAAAGGCCCTGGCCGGCAAGAAGGCCGCCATCTATGTGGGCGGCTCGTTCAAGGCCTTTTCCCTGGTCAAGGCCTTTCGCCTCCTCGATATGCAGGTGGTGATGGTGGGGTCGCAGACCGGAACCGAACAGGAATACCGGGAGCTGGCCGAGATCACCGATCCCGGCACGATCATCGTGGATGATACCAATCCCCTGGAGCTGAGTTCCTTTCTTGAGGAAAAAGAGGTGGATATCCTGGTGGGCGGGGTCAAGGAGAGGCCCATTGCCTACAAACTGGGAGTCGCCTTCTGTGATCATAACCATGAGCGCAAAGAGGCCCTGGCTGGTTTTCAGGGGATGCTCAACTTTGCCAGGGAGGTTTATTCCTCGGTGATGAGCCCGGTGTGGCGGATCAAAAAATAGAGGTCTCTGGCTGAAGCATGATGGGGGGAAGTCCCTCAGCTCGAGACCAGGTCGCATGACGCACGTTTAATAACAGTTTCCAATGGAGATTATCATGTCCAAGAAAGCACCGAACTATATCTCCACCACCAACGCCTGCAAGCTGTGCACACCCCTTGGAGCCTGTCTGGCCTTTAAGGGGATCGAGGGCGCTGTTCCCTATCTGCATGGATCCCAGGGCTGCGCCACCTATATGCGACGGTATATCATCAGTCATTATAATGAGCCCATTGATATCGCATCCTCTTCGCTTTCGGAGAAAAACGCCGTTTATGGGGGTGGCCCCAATCTCAAGCTGGGGCTGGTGAATGTGACCCAGAAGTATCAGCCAAAACTTATCGGGATCGCCACCACCTGCCTGACCGAGACCATCGGCGACGATGTGGGCCGCTATCTCAACGAATTCATGCGAGAGACCGAGGGAACCATGCCGATCATGGTGCGGGTCTCCACCCCCAGCTACAACGGCACCCACATGGAGGGATTCCATGCCGCCGTCACCTCGGTGGTGGATCAGCTGGCCGAAGGCGGCGAGACTCTGCCCGGCAATATCAATCTGCTGCCCGGCTTTATCTCACCTGCCGATAAACGCTACCTCTCTGAAATCCTCGATGATTTTGGTCTGGAGTCAACGATCCTGCCCGACCTCTCCGACACCATGGACGGGCCCGCAGGCACCACCTACAAGGAAATTCAGCCGGGTGGAACGCCCATCGCCGCCATTACCAGCATGGGCCGGGCCACTGCCACCATCGAATTTGGTCGTACCATCGGCGACAAGAGCGGCGGGGCGGTGCTTGCCGACAAACACGGGGTGAAGCGCATCGTCCTTGGAACCCCCATCGGTATTGCCGAAACGGATGCCTTTTTTGCCTCCTTAAGCAGTCTCAGCGGCAACCCTGTACCCCTGAAGCATACCTTGGAACGGGGCCGGTTGCTGGACAGTTATATCGATTGTCATAAGTATATTTTTGGGAAAAAGGCCATTCTTTACGGGGAAGAGGATCTGGTGGTGGGGCTTACCGCCTTTCTTGCCGAGATCGGGATTGTGCCTGTGCTCTGTGCCTCCGGGGGCAAGAGCGGCAAGCTGGCGGCAGCGATCGAGGACGTCACCGGTGATATCCTGGCCGAGCAGCCGCAGGTCTTTGAGGGCATGGATTTCTTTGATATCAGTGAGATGGCGGAAGGACTGGCCCCGGATCTGCTGGTGGGGCACTCCAAGGGATATCCCCTGGCCCGGAAGATGACCATTCCCCTGATCCGGGTCGGGTTCCCCATCCATGACCGCATGGGTGGTCAGCGGATTCTTCACCTTGGCTACCGTGGCGCCCAGGCACTTTTTGATCAGGTGGTCAATGCCATCCTGGCCAAAAAACAGGACGATTCCTCGGTGGGGTACAGCTATATGTAGTTTTGTTTCAACAATGAACTTTTTCAGCTTTCAGCCTGACTTTCCGGACGGCGCATGGAATTCTAACAAACGACAAGGAGCATATCATGGCCATAGATTATAATCGGCATCCCTGTTTCAATCCCAAGGTTCAGGGCCAGTTCGGCAGAGTCCATCTGCCCGTGGCCCCCAAGTGCAACATCAAATGCAACTATTGCAACCGCAAGTATGACTGTGTCAACGAGTCCCGCCCCGGGGTCACCTCCACCATTCTTTCCCCGGAGCAGGCCCTGGTCTATATGGAGAAGGTGCTCATTGCCGAGCCGCGCATCAGTGTGGCCGGTATTGCCGGCCCTGGCGATCCCTTTGCCAACCCCGATGAAACCCTGGGCACCATGCAGCTGCTGCGCAAAAACTATCCCGACCTGATTCTCTGTCTGTCCACCAACGGCATGGGCCTGTACCCATATATTGATGAGGTGGCCGAGATCGGGGTCTCCCATGTGACCGTGACCGTGAACGGCATTGATCCTCAGATCACCAAGAATATCTACAGCTGGGTCTCCGACGGCAAGATCGTCTATCAGGGGGTGCAGGCGGCAGAGCTGCTCCTTGCCCGGCAGTTGAAGGCCATTGAAAAGCTCAAAAAATGCGGGGTGACGGTGAAGGTGAATTTTATCGTGGTGTCGGGAGTAAACGACCACCATGTGGAAGAGACGGCCAAATTCATGGCCGGGATGGGGGTGGATCTCTTTAACTGTATGGCCCTGCTGCCCACCGAAGACACCCTCTTTGCCGATGTCGTTGAACCAGACAAGGAGACCATGGCCCGTCTGCGCGGGGCAGGGGAGAAATATCTGCCGCAGATGCGCCACTGCAAGCGCTGTCGGGCCGATGCGGTGGGGCTGCTGGGAGCTGACCGCTCCGGCGAGATGGCCGGCTGTCTCAACGCCTGCGCTTCGCTGCCCGTCCGCCCGGCCAATGAGCGGCCCTATGTGGCCGTGGCCAGTATGGAAGGGATGCTGGTGAACCAGCATCTGGGCGAGACCACCCGCTTTATGATCTGGGAAAAGGTTGACGACACCTTCCGGATGGTTGAAGAGCGGCCCGCGCCCATGCCGGGCAGCGGTATTGGCCGATGGCAGGCCCTGACCCGGGTGCTCTCCGACTGCCGGGCGGTGCTGGCCAGTGATATGGGCGACACCCCCCGGGAAATCCTGCAGAAACAGGGAATAGAGCCAATCTGCATGTCGGGCCTTATTGAGATGGGACTTAAGGCGATTTACAGCGGCGAAGGTCTTTCCAAGCTGAAACGACGGGAAAAGAAGGCCTGCGGCACCCATTGCCAGGGAACCGGGACTGGATGCGGTTGAGATCCGGCCGGGGATGATGGATGATATGGAAAGCAAACTGATCTCATTCCATTTCCACATCAAGCGTGAATGTGAAGATAATTCCCCTCCCCCTGGCGGGGAGGGGTCAGGGGAGGGGGGAATCAGCAATGACAGCCGCCCATGGCAGCTTCAGCCACCCCCCCCCTCTCCCGTCAAGGGCGGGAGTTTTCTTGACGATTTGGAACCCTTGATGGAGAATTCGAATCAAACGTCATTCTGTTTTGGTGTATTCGGGCCGCGTGGCCCGATTTTTAAAAAAAAATAAGAGGGTACCGCCTCGGCTGTCTTTGCCATCTCCCAAATCCGGCAAGGGCAGCCGTTTTTTTTTATTTCAGAAGATGTGTCCGAGCTTTGCCGGTCAGGGCCAGGAATGGGCCGGAGCTCGATATTTCCGGTCAGGGAATGACGCTGGCCTGCCCCTGGGGAGCGTGGGGAGGATGGATGTTCAGCGGTTGGTCAGCTTCACCAGTTCCGGGTTGCTGAGGCCCTGGGCGGGCAGGTCGGAGGTGCTGCGCAGGTGGTCGCTGAGGGCGTCCGCCACGGTGTCATCCACCGGATGACCAAGGGTGGCAAGGTGGTTGACCAGGGCCCGCTTACCGCTCTTATGGCCAAAGATCATGGCCCGGGTGGCTCCGACCTTGTCCGGCGGATAGGGCTCGTAGGTGTCGGGGTTGACGGTCAGGCCATGCAGGTGGAGGCCGGTTTCACAGGTGAAGATGGCCGAGCCGACGATGGGATGATTGCCGGCGATGGTGATTCCTGTCGCCTTGCTGATGGTCTGGCAGAGCCTGGCCAGAAGGTTGATCTGATAGTGGACTTTTCCCTTTTGCAGACAGAGAAAGGCCGCGGCCTCTTCCAGGCGGCAGTTGCCGGCCCGTTCTCCCAGGCCGAGGACGGTGGCGTCAATGGACGACGCGCCGGCATCGAGGGCGGCGATGGCGTTGGCGGTGGCCATGCCGAAATCGTTGTGGGTGTGTACGCCGCAGGGAAGTCCTGACTGCCGGCGGATCATCCGGACCAGCGCGGTGATGGTGGCAGGAGAGGCCACTCCCACGGTGTCGGCCAGGCGCAGACGCTGGACGCCGCAGGCCGCCGCCGTATTGGCCAGCTGGCAGAGGAAGGCCGGGTCGGCCCGGGTGGCGTCTTCCAGTCCCAGGGAGAGAAAGGGAATCCCGGCGTCTCTGGCCTGAGCCACGGCGGTTTGCACGGTGTCGAGGATCCACTGGCGGTCCTTGCGCAGCCGTTCACTGATGTGCAGATCGGAGGCCGGGATGGACAGCGACAGGACATCGGGGCGGCAGCGCGCGGCAAAGGCAATGTCTTCCGTCCGGCATCGGCACCACAGTCCCAACTGCTGAGGGGTACCGGCACCCGCGATGATGTCGCGGGCCAGGGTGAAAAGCTCCGGCAGATGGTCGTTTTTTTCCGAGGCGATTCCCAGTTCTATCTCTTCAATCCCCACCTGGCAGAGCTGCTCAATAAGGGCGCAGCGATCTTCCTGGCTGAAACGAACTCCCGGCGTCTGTTCGCCTTCCCGGAGGGTGGAGTCGATGATGATAGAGGGGCTTAAGGTCATGGCCGTTTTGCAGCGTCGTATTCAATAGGTGCATTCAAGGGGCTGTCTTCGTCTGCCATACCCGCTGGTATCCAGGGCGTTCCTTGCAATCAGTGCCTTCCAGATTCTCTTCTTGTTTTTTTGCAGGAAAAGAATCTGCGAAAGGTACTGGTCCCGTTCATCGGGCTTAGTTGTGTTCAATCTGGCGCCGAAACGAGTTGATCTGGGCGGTGCGGATGGCCTCCATCTGCAGGTGATAGATGTCGGCTGGAAAAAGAAAATCGGCAACACCGGTGTCAAAAATACGTTTGACCTCATATTCATCGTGGGCCACATCGCGCTGGTAGATATAGTTGAGGTAGGAACGGTTGGTGTGGATGATAAATTCCACCCGCATCCCGCCTAAGCGCGCGAAAAATTTCAGCATCGGGGTTTTTCCCGAACTGCCCATGGAGGTGCCCGCGTACTCGCCGCCGGTGAGGGTGTCGGAGATATCCTCAAGGGTCATAAAGGATCCGGCCTGGACGGTGCTGCGGGTCAGGTGGCGGATAAAGCATTTCACATCGCTCACCGAGTTGACCACCGCCATCAGCCCCAGCTCATCATCCACGGCGGTGGCCGGATTTTTTTCGTTCTTGCGCAGCAGTTTGAGCACCTTTGCCGATGGCGGCTTTTTGCGGATGGTGACATAAATGGGAATCTCCCGGTCCCGGCTGGTGAAGCTGCGGCGCTTGATCAGGGTCAGCTTCTCGCCGGGGACGAGGGTTACCAGCCGGGCCTGCTCTTCGGAGAGGACGTTCACCTCCCGACAGCTGAAATCCTCAGGGTCGTGGCGACTGTGCAGGTAGCGGATCTGGAGGTCACCGATCTTGAGGCTGGGGCTCCAGACGTTGGCGTTTAAAAACCGGAGGAAATCGGAAAACTTGGTCTCAATATCGGTCTCCCGTTCCCGCTGGTCGATGGAGCCGGCCAGATTCATCAGCACCAGCTTGCGTTTGGCCTCAAAACGGGCCTTGCGGTGAAAGCGCTGGTCAAAGATGATAAGGAGAAGGGCCACCGGATTGTGGGTGGTCTCGATCTCATTGGTGGTCTCGATATGGGAACGGTAGGGGGCCAGCACCTTGGCCCGCAGGGAGTTGACCACATCGTCGGCGGTGCGGGCGTAGTCGTGGAGGTAGCGGCCGATATCATGGCTGACGCCGTTCAAGGCGAACATCTTTGCCAGAAGCCCCTGGCAGCGCAGGGTGGTCTCGGCGCGCAATGCCCGGTCTTTGAGCAGAAGCTGGATCTCGTCAAAGGAGCTGATTCCGAGAAAATCAAAGATCTGACCGCGCACGGCCCGATACTTGGTCTTCAACAACTGATTCTGGTGCAGGGTTCGGACCCAGGTTTTGGCCTCCAGGGAGAAGGGATGGGCGAGGGGAGGCAGGTCATTGACCGCGAATGGGCCATCCTGAAGCATGGAGGTGAAGATTGATTTTTCGTCCAGAAGATTCATGGGGATTCCGGTTTTTTTGGGCACTTCTGTTGAGGGCTGCTGGCAGCGATTCGGATACGATAAGGGTTATATGACGCATAACTTTGCTGAGTGCCATACTTTTTTTATCTTTCGCTCCAACTGGTCAGGGAAAAATCCGGTCGGCGCAGATTGAATTTCTTGATTCGATACCCGATCTGGCGCAGGGTCAAGCCCAGTTCCCGGGCGGCACGGGCCTGAACCCAACCATTTCTGGTCAGAGCCGCTTCGATTTCGGCCCGCTCCAGCTCCTCCAGGGAATGGGGGCCGCGGGCGGCTGCGTCCTGGGACGGAGCAGGAAGATGGCCGGTGGTGCCGCTGTTTCGTTCATGGTCGGAGTAGGATTTGCGGAAGGAGCCATTGGCCGGGGTCTTCGTGGTCGATGGATCGGTCATTTCCTTGGGCAGATCGCTTGCAAAAAGAATGCTCTTGTCGGTCAGGATAACCAGACGTTCGATGAGATTCTGCAATTCACGGACATTTCCCGGCCAGTTGTAGTGCATCAGGAAGTCGAGGACCTCCTGGGATAGTTCCACATTTTTATCGTTGCGTTCATTGCTGGCGCAGAGGAAATGGTTGAGCAGGATGGGAATGTCGCTCTTGCGTTCGCGCAGCGGCGGCAGATGAAAGGGCAGGACGTTGAGCCGATAATAGAGGTCGTTGCGGAAGGTGCCGCTGGCAACGGCATCGCCCAGGTTGATATTGGTGGCGGCGATGATGCGGACATCGACCTTCAGCGTCCGGGTGCCTCCCAGCCGTTCAAACTGCTGCTCCTGTAAAATTCGGAGAAGTTTAGCCTGGAGCAGCAGCGGCAGCTCACCGATTTCATCGAGGAAGATGGTGCCGCCGTCGGCCAGCTCAAAGCGTCCGGCGCGACTGGCCGTGGCGCCGGTGAATGCACCTTTTTCATGGCCGAAAAGCTCGCTCTCGAGCAGGTTCTCGGGCAGGGCCGCGCAGTTGATCTTGACAAAGTTTTTTTCCCGGCGCGGACTGGCCTCATGGATGGCCCGCGCCACCAGCTCCTTGCCGGTACCTGATTCGCCCAGGAGCAGGGCCGTGGCCCGGCTGGGCGCCACCTTTTCAATGGTGGTGAAGACCTCCTGCATGGAACGGGACTGGCCGATGATATAATGGCGGTTAAAGCGGCCATGCAGCTCGGCCTTGAGGGAGCGATTCTCTTCCACCAGCATTTTTTCCTTATGGTCGATGGCCTGGTGGAGGGCGAGGAACTGGCCGATAAGGGTGGCCAGGACACTGAGAAAACTGACGTCTTCCTTAAAAGAGACCTCGGGGCCGAAGAGCCGGTCCACGGTGAGTACTCCCACCGCCTTCTGGGCGAGGAGGACGGGGACGCCGATAAAGGAGAGCTGCTCCTTGTCAATGGTGGTGCGGGCGCCGGTACGATTGAGAAACAGGGGCTCGCTGTTGATGTCCGGGACAATGCAGGGTGATCCGGACTGAAAAATCTGACCGCAAATTCCCTCGGTGAGACCGTAGATCCCGCGCTGTTCCTCTTCAAAGGTGAGCCCGTAGGATGCCCGAATCTCGAGCCGCTGTTTGTGCTGGTCGAGTAGGACAAGGGTGGCCCGATCCATGCGCAGGATGTCATGGAGGATCTGGAGAATTCTGGCCAGGGCGGTGTCGAGATGAACGGCATCGCCGATGAGCTGGCAGATCTCGGATAAGGCCTGCATTTTCAAGGCCTCCAGCGGGGCGGAGGATTCGCCGGTATTGGCCGGGACTAAAAGTGGATCCATGATTGCTCCCTGATTTGTCCGAATGGATATGGTTCTGCTGTCTGGGTATCTCCATAAAAACTAGCAAAAAATATGCCAGAAAAAATATCCCTGTTATTGTATCGCGTTATGGCAAGACTGGATAGTGTGACTTTACAATTATGGAATATTTCCACTAAATGCGTTCAATTTTGATATTTCTGAGGGGAATGTTTGTGCCAGGGGATTTGCCTTTCCGGGTGGTCTTTGGAAGACCTGCGTAGCGGTGGGTTTTGGTCCCGCCGCAAGAAAGAATTTCATTTTTTGTTTGACGAAAACAAAACACATGCTATATTGAAGTTGTAACATTAATACTAAATATGGATTATTACTATGGACTGGCTGCTTCTTATCCACCAAATTCCTGCTAAACCCACCTACTTTCGGGCCAAGATCTGGCGCCGACTCCAGCAGATCGGGGCGGTGCCGGTGAAGCAGGCGGCGTATGCCATGCCCCGCAATGAGCAGGCCTACGAAGACCTGACCTGGATTGCCAACGAGATTATCCAGGGCGGCGGCGAGGCCATTCTTCTGGAGGCCCGGTTTTGTGAGGGGCTGGATGATGCCCAGGTGATCAGTCTGTTTTGTGAGGCAAGGAAACGTAACTATGATCGCCTTGCCACTGAGCTTGCCGAGTTGCAGAGGTTGTGGCGTCTGAACGAGTCCGGGTTGAGTTCCAGCTTTTTTGAATACAGGACGGGTTTGGCCAAATTGCGCAAGGGCCTTGCCGGTATTGCCGCCATCGATTTCTTTTCGGTCCCCGAACGGGACCAGGTTGAGGCGGCCCTGGCCGATATGGAGACCATCCTCCAGCAGAAACGGATCATGCCTGCCGCCCAATCCGGGAGCGAGGGGAACCGGCAAGAGATGACGGGCAAGACCTGGGTCACCAGGGCGAATCTCTATGTGGATCGCATGGCCAGCGCCTGGCTGATTCAGCGCTATATTGACCCTGATGCGGCCTTCAAATTTGTCCGCACCTCAACGTATGTCCCCGGCAGGGATGAGATTCGTTTTGACATGCCGGCGGCGGAATATACGCACGAAGGGGATCTCTGTACCTTTGAGGTGCTGGCCCGGCGTTTTGGCGGTAATGATCCGGAGTTGCAACAGATTGCCGGAATTATTCATGATATTGACCTCAAGGATGATGCCTTCAATCTCCCCGAATCGGACGGGATTCATGCCCTCTTTGACGGCATTGTCGCCGGCACCGACGACGATCTGACCCGGATTCAGCAGGCAGGCGTCGTCCTTGATGGTTTGCGGGCCTTTTTCAAGGCTGGAAAGAACCGTAAATCTCTAAGACAGTAATCCCGTTTATCAGATTCAGGAATCATTTGTCAGAACCAACGGAAGAAATATTCCGTTTTTTTTACCGGCAGCACTAAAAAACATATGTTATAACCAGACGGTGCCATATGTTTTTCGTAATCCATCTGTCTTAAACAACCAAACAAGGAGAATCATCATGCCACCCACAGCCAAACATTATGCCACCAGCGTGGCCAGAACCGGAAAAGACTACGCCGACCTGCACAACTGGATTGACGACGCCGAAAAAAAGTATGAGCGCCACGATTTCAAGAAAATATGGGCCTACGGGCCGGAGATCAAGGCCAGATTCGGCGAGGAGGGCGTTGCTGAGTATATCGAACATCTGCGCGAAGACATTGAATTCAAGATCGGCAAATTAGTCCCGGAACAGAAAGAGATCCTGCGGGATGCCTTTGTCTATTTTGGGTTTTCATCGTAACTCATCCTGGTCAGGAAGGGGAGGTTTCACCTGCCCAGGCTGACTTTTCCCCTCAATGGAGGACATTCATGAGCACCCAACCCAACATTGATGTCAAACAACTCAAGAGCCGCATTGCCAAAGGCGAGATCACCATCTTGGATGTACGGCGCAAGGCCGATTACGAGGCTGCTCCGGCCACCATCCCCGGCGCGGTCTGGCGTGACCCGGAGCAGGTTGACCAGTGGCGATCAGAGCTTGGCGGTGCCACCGTTCTCTTTTGTGTGCGCGGCGGCTCGGTCAGCCAGTCCGTTTGCAGGCAGCTCAGTGAGGCAGGTGTTGCCGCCACCTACCTTGACGGCGGCCTGGCGGCCTGGATCGGTCAGGGCGAACCTGTCAAGTAGCTTTCCTTCAGCAGCCCAGGAACGGTGCTGGAAATGTTTCTAAAAAAGATAGAAATTGACGCTTCTGGCCCTTTAATGGGGGCCATGCCGGTCTCAATAAAATAAGAAAGTGATGCCCACTCGATGAAATTCCTCTCCCCCTTCACCGCCCTCTGCACCGTCGGCTTCTTCGCCAAGTTTTCCTACGCCCTGGCGCGGAGCCCGGTGCTGCCGCTCTTTGCCCTCTATCTCGGGGCCGGTTCCGAGGCCATCGGCTTTGCCGTGGGCATCTCCACCGTCACCGGCATCTTTTTTAAGATGCCGGCCGGGGCCCTTTCCGATGTGATCGGCCGCAAACGCACCATGCTTATCGGATTGGTGATCTTTGCGATCATGCCCTTTTGCTATCTTTTTATTGAAAACTATCAGGCTCTGGTCATCATCCGCTTTGTCCATGGACTGGCCACGGCCATCTACGGGCCGGTTTCCATGGCCGTGGTCGCCGATGTGGCAGGCGGGCGCAAGGGGGAGCTGCTTTCCTGGTTCTCTTCGGTGACCATTATCGGCAATCTGCTGGGCGCACCCTTGGGCGGACTGATCCTCAATTCGGGTGGCGAAGGGCCAACCCTTGCCTCCTTTCACACCGCCTATCTGGTGAGCGGGTTTGCCGGAGTCATGGCCCTTATTCTGGCCCTCGGTATCCTCAAGGGTGACGGCCAGAGAGAAAAGCACAACAGCCTGGGCGAGGCCTTCACCCGTTTTCTCTTCGGGATCAAAGAGGTGGCCAGCGACAAACGGGTGCTTATCACCTCCAGCATGGAAGGTTTACAGAATATGACCGTAGGCGCGCTTGAGGCCTTCCTGCCCATCTACGCGGTGACCGTGGCGAACCTGAGCGCCTTCCAGGCCGGGCTTCTCTGGGGAGTCCAGGTAGTGGCCACGATCCTCTCCAAGCCGATCATGGGCAGGAGGTCCGATACCAGCGGACGTAAGCCCTTGATCACCATTGGTCTGCTTTTGTGCGCCATTTCCTTTGCGGCCATTCCGGTATTGAAAGATTTTTATATTCTGGCCATGGCGGCCCTGGTCTTTGGCCTGGGCGAGGCCCTGGTGACCTCCTCTTCGGCTGCCCTTATCATTGATCTGTGCAAAGAGAAGAACTTCGGCGCGGCCATGGGCACCTTTGGTACCATCTTTGATGTGGGCCATGCCGCCGGGCCCATTCTGGCCGGCCTTTTGATCGCGCAACTGGGATATCAGTATTCGTTCTGGATCATGGCGGCCCTGCTTCTGCTCGCCATTCCGGTATTCACAACAACCGTGAAGAGTGATAAAGAAGCTCAAGGGTGACACGATCACGCTCTTTCATCCTGCAATTCCATTTACTCTCTAAGGTTGCCGCATTTTTTTTGAGGTCTTCCCATGAACAAGGTCCCCCAGACTGCCCCGCCGTATCCCACCCCCAGGGAAGCCTTCCTCTACTGGCTGAAGCTGGGTTTTATCAGCTTTGGCGGCCCTGCCGGGCAGATTTCCATGATGCATCAGGAGCTGGTGGAAAAACGCCGCTGGATTTCTGAACATCGCTTCCTCCATGCGCTCAACTACTGCATGCTGCTGCCGGGGCCGGAGGCGATTCAGCTGGCAATTTACATCAGCTGGATCATGCACGGTGTCGTGGGGGCAATCGTGGCTGGCGTGCTGTTCTTTATGCCATCGTTTCTGTTGCTGTCAATGCTGGCCAGCATGTATCTAGAGTGGAGCGATGTTCCCCTGGTGCAGGGACTTTTCTATGGCATCAAGCCGGCGGTGGTGGCAGTGGTGCTCTTTGCCGCCTGGCGTATCGGCTCGCGGGCACTGAAGAATGAAGTGCTGTGGGGCATGGCGGCCCTGGCTTTCGCGGCCATTTTCATATTGAACATCAGCTTTCCCTGGATTGTGCTGACGGCGGCCATTCTCGGCGCCATCGGCGGCAAGCTGATGCCGGAAAAGTTCAAGGGCGGCGGCGGGCATGGCGCGTCCAGTGGTGGCTTTGGCCCGGCAGTCATTGACGATGACAGCCCGACTCCGGCCCATGCCCGGTTTTCATGGGCAAAGCTGGCAGTGACCGTGGTGGCCGTTGTGGCGGTCTGGCTGGTGGCGATGCTTGTCGTGCGGGGCGATCAGACCCTGAACGATATGACTGTTTTTTTCAGCAAGGCGGCCTTCCTGACCATTGGTGGAGCCTACGCGGTGCTTCCCTATGTCTATCAGGGCGCGGTGGAACAGTTTGGCTGGCTCACCGGGGCCCAGATGATGGACGGTCTGGCCCTGGGCGAGACCACACCGGGGCCGCTGATCATGATCGTGACCTGGGTGGGATATATGGGTGGTGTTGCCAAACAGGTGTTTGCAAGCCCGGTGGCCTCCGGTCTGGCAGGGGCGGCGACGGCAACCTTTTTTACCTTTCTGCCCTCTTTTCTGTTTATCCTGGTGGGCGGCCCGGTGGTGGAGGCAACCCGCAATGAACTGAAATTCACCGCCCCCCTGACCGGGGTCACCGCCGCGGTGGTGGGGGTCATTGTCAATCTGGCACTGTTCTTTGCCTGGCACACCTTCTGGCCGCAGGGGACAGCTTCGACCCCGTTTGTCGGGCCTTTTCAATGGTTTCCGGTGCTTATTGCCATTGCTGCCTTTATTGCCTTGTGGAAATACGGGCGAGACATCATGGTGGTAATCGGGGTTTGTGCGGGAGTGGGATTGGCCTATACCTATACCTTGCATCTGATGGAGAATCTTTGAAATTTTGTAACTATCCATGAGTGCCCCATCTGCTTCGTCATCGGCTTGGCTCATGTACGAACCAGTACACTTCGCAGACCTCTTTCTCGCATATGGAGCACTCCTGAAGAGTTACAATGCGCGGTTTTACGTTCCTATCCGGCATCAAGCTGGATAGGAACGAAATTTTTTCCAAGGCCAATTCCATGACGATTATTTTTCCAACATGCCGGCAAAGGAGTGTCTGTTGCCACCATCATCGGTTTTGTCACGGTGCAAGGGACGTCCACCCATAAAAAACTCCCTGCTGTTCACCTTTTTTTCAACCTGCCCCATGTCTATTCATTAATTCATCAAATCTGAACTCATTCCTAAAATCACCCGGCTAGAATTGGAAAAATTACTGAAGCCCCTGATGCTTCAACTCCATTTCCATCTGGTGACCATATGCCCCTTTCTCAATCGGCTCCCTGCCCCGACGCTGCATCTCTCGCTGATCAGGCTGAGCAATTCCGGCAGGGCGTTCTGAGCCGACTCAGTCAATCGCCATTTTCCCCCACCGATACCACCGTCGGAGTGGAAAACGAGTTGCAGGCCGCCGTCATGGGCGACCAGGACCATGTGGATCTGGCGCTGGCCATAGAAGGGTCAAATTATTTTAAAAATCTGCAGCGTCGGGCGGACCGCGGCGATATGCCGCCATCGTCGATCACCAATCTGCGCCGATTTCTTGATGAGAACGGGGAACAGGTCTGGGAAAACAGCTGGGTCCGCTTTCCACGCCATCGACTTTCCCGCCATGCCGAGAATATCCTCCAGCATGACCTCCTGACCGACAAGGCTCTTCCCAATGCCGGTCTTCGCCATGACTGCCATCGTTTTCTCTTCACTCAGCAGGGGGAAGAATGGCTCAGGGTGCCCATCAGTTATCTGCTCAAACTGGCTCTGGCCGATGCCATCAGTCAGCCTGAGCTGAATTTTCCGCTCTTCATCCAGACCGGAAAGCGTCTGATGGAGCATTTTATCAGTGATAATACCTCGCCCGAGATAACCTCATTTATCGTCACCGGTTCCAAAGATGGAGAACTGCCGGGAATGGCAGCGGCCAGGGAGACCGCCCGCCGCTTTTTTTTCATCCAGCTCCTGGTGCAGTATGCCAACAAACAGTTTCATCTCGAACAGCACGGCCAGTCCTGCAAACTTTATATGGCTCCCAATCCGCCCCTGCGTCAGAAACAACTCAACGATCTGGTCTCCGACGCCTTTTATCGCGAGCTGTTTCTCAATCCCTGCCTGTCCGGATGGCAGCGCGGAGAAGAGAAAAACTCCTATATGGGACTGTGCCACCGCACCTTGTCGCGCAGTCAGCTCAATACCATCGCCAAGCTGAAAGAGGCCGGCATTGTCACCAACAATCTGGTGGTTCTCCCCAATACTTCCAACACCTGTCTTGCCAATAACGGAGTCCATATCACCCTCGGGAGCAAGGTTTTGAGCCAGTGCTATGGCGATCAATCGCAGCCGTCCGGCCATCTTCATGAAAAGTATTTCGGGGATCTGGTGATCAAGATCGTCGAGCATTTTCTGCCGCTTTTTGTGACCACCCTGACGGCTGCCCCCCATCGTCTTGCTTTCAGCGATTTCCATCCGGAGAAGGCCTTGGGGTTTCTTCCCCACGAACTGGATTACACCCATCTGCGGATGCTCTGGCGGCGCTGGAAGAAAAAGGCGGAGTTGCGTTTCTGTGGCCATAGTTTCACCCCCCTGGGGCCGGAAAAGCTTGACCGTTTTATCAGTCGCCTGTTGCGTCTGCGCGGCGACTATATCCCGGATGTGCGCCTCATTGACTACCTGGTGGCACTCCAGAGCGTGGAGCAGAGTCCGGCTCTCGATGGAAACAGCGGCAATCAGGAAAGGTTGAAAAAAGATTTGACCGATATGGGCGTCTTTGACACCCGTATGGCCATGTACCTGCCGTACCGGCTCCGTGAGCTGGCCTCGATGAAGTTCTCCGGATTTGAGGGCCGCCACTATTCGCTCTTTCCACGGCTGATCGAGGATATGAGCATGGCCGTCAACTTTCAGGCCATTCTCACCGCCCTCGCCTACCACTGGGTGGCCGGCGGCACCATCCGTCACCATCATATTCCCGACAACCCCGTTGTCGAGAGCGAGCGGCGGCAGATCTTTTTTGCGGCTTCCATCGGGCTGCCCACCTTCTTTGTGCACGCTGATACCAAAAATCATCTCCTGCGCCGCATCCTCACCAGGGTGCGGAGTCAGAGGCACAGCCGCCGGTATAAGGGTTATATCCGGGTGGGGATTGTTGACTATCAACTGGCCTGTCTGCAAACCATCTACGACGAAGGCGGCTGGTTACTGGATGCCTTTGGAGTCAAGGGAGAGCTGGCGAATATGAAAGAAATGCTGGCCGGAAACAAGAGGACAGCCGCACAACGGATGACCGGAAATATCATGGAAAGCCGCGGGCTGCGCGGCGGCGCCATGAATCTTGATGCCGCCGAGTTCAATCAGGCGGCAGAAAAATATTACCGGACGACTCTCCTGACCAGCCATATGGAGGAAGGGCTGCGGGTTCTCGCCGAAGACAGCCGCCATTTTGAACGTGAGAAGTGCCCGGTGCAGGGAAGAATGGCGGAGATCGTCACCGGCGGCTGTTCCGTCGCCACCTATACGGATCGGGTCGGCCCCACCATTATCGGCGGCAAGGCCACTGTCAGTGAGATTCAACGAGTCATTCTGCTGTCCCTGCTGATCATTGAACACCAGCAACGAGAGCAGGAGAAGGTCTCGTAAAGGAAAAAAAATTATGACGCTGCATCAATACATAGCCCGAGAATCGGGGGAGATCAAAACCGAAACGCTGCTGGCTGACCGCTCCATTGATTTTTTGTACAGCCGGGTGCGGGAACATGCCCCGTCCATGTTCAAGGCCCTGACTTCTGGGCGTATGTCCAGTCTCCTTGGCTATCTCCATTTCAATATGGGGCTGGATCAGAAACGGGGGATGGGCATGGAGCTGCTGGCCAGAATGGGCGCTGACTGGAAGGAGTGTGTGGAGTCTCCGTGGAACTTTGATACCCCGCGCAAGGTTTTTGAACGCAAGATCAGGTACTGGGAACTGCGTCCCATGGAAGAGGATCCGCGGGTCGTGGTTTCACCCGCCGATGCTAAAGTGCTGGTGGGAAGCCTGGCCAGAACCCCGGAGCTTTTTATCAAGGAGAAATTTTTTAGCATCGAGGAGCTGCTGGGCCCGGCACGAGAATGGGTGAAGGATTTTTTCGACGGTGATTTTGCCATCTTCCGGCTCACCCCCGAAAAATACCATTACAATCATCTGCCGGTGAGCGGGGTGGTGGTGGATATTTACGAGCTGGAAGGGCGCTACCACTCCTGCAATCCGGCGGCGGTCATGGCCCTTGCCAACCTCTATTCCAAAAATCGGCGGATTGTGACCATCATCGATACCAATGTCAACGGTGGTTCCCAGGTCGGACTGGTGGCCATGATCGAGGTGGTGGCCTTGATGATCGGTGATATCATCCAGTGTTACAGCAGCACCGGCTATCGTGATCCGCGCCCCGTTGAAAACAGCATGTTTCTCGAAAAAGGAAACCCGAAGAGCCTCTACCGGCCAGGGAGTTCCACCGATATCCTGCTGTTTCAGAGGGGGAAGATACGATTCAGCACGGACCTGATCACTAATGTCCGACGGCAGGATGTGAAAAGCCGATACTCCTCCGGTCTGGGGCAGCCCATGGTGGAGACCGACATCAAGGTGCGCTCCACCATCGGCAGGGCAATCCTTGCATCAAATTAAAATGGGGAGGGGAAAACGACCATGACCGAGCAGCTTTTCACAGGAGTCAGCGGCCTTATCTTTCTGGCCATTTTTGTCTGGGGTTTTCGCGTATTGCCCCAGGAACGGTGGCAGATGCTGGCTGCAATTCCCCTGCGCAAAGATGAACAGGGCAACTGGCGCGGCCTCAATCTGACCGTTTACGGATTTCTCCTGGCCAGCGCCACCACCATTGGAGTTCTCTTCGGCCTGATCCTGCTGGCCAGCACCTCCTCCTATCTCCCCGGGGTGCTGGCGGTCTTTGTGCTCATCTTCGCCGTCAGCCTGCCTGCCTCCAAGGTCCTGGCCCGGGTGGTCGAGAAAAAACTCCATACCTTTACCGTCGGCGGCGCCTTCTTCAGCGGCCTTCTCTTTGCCCCTTTGGCAATTCTGGTCGTCAATATCGCGCTCCGCGCCATCCGTGCCCCCCAGCTTGATGTCCTGGGAGTGCTGGCGGCCCTTTCCATCAGCTATGTTCTGGGTGAGGGGCTGGGTCGGCTTGCCTGTATCAGCTTTGGCTGTTGTTACGGAAGGCCGTTAAAGCAGTGCCACTGGCTGATCCAAAAACTCTTCCACAATTTCTCGTGTGTCTTTTTCGGGGCCACTAAAAAGGTTGTCTATGACGGCGGGCTGGAGGGGGAAAAACTGATTCCGATCCAGGCCCTTACCTGCATTCTCTACACCACCACCGCCCTGTTCTCGATGCATCTTTTTCTTCGAGGACACTACGGCTCCGCCTTGCTCGTCAGCCTCTTCGTGTCCCAGCTCTGGCGTTTTTTCTCGGAGACCCTGCGCGCCGACTTCCGGGGTTTGGGGCGGATCTCGGTCTATCAGAAGATGAGCCTCATCGCCCTGCCTTATGGCGCGATCATCACCTTTTTCATCCCCGCCGCCGTTCTGCCGCCACCATCCATCACCCAGGGCTTGAGTATCCTGATTCAGCCCGTCCCGATGATCAGCCTGCAACTTCTGTGGCTGACCATATTTTGGATTTTTGGCCGCAGTACAGCCACTTCTTCATCCGTCTCATTTCATGTGGTCACGACCGAATCAACCTGATACGTTCCCCGTGGTTTTTTCCGCATACCATTCATTTGAGCCTCTTGTAAAATGAGGATTTCTGTCCCCGAGCCGTCATTCCCGCGCCGGCGGGAATCCATAACACGCTGAATTTACCAAACTGGATTGCCGATAAAAGCACTTGGCAATGACGGTGTGGTAATTTTGCAAGAACCTCATTTTCTTCCATCCAAATACAATTTTAATCAGATGAACATCATACCCTAATAAACAAAGGGTACTAGTTGGGCTGCGCTTTTGGGATTCGCCCCCCATTCCATTTCTTTCACTCTTTCCGGTTTCGGCATTGTCACAATGATTTTACCCCGCTCACCCGACCCTGTCATGGTATCGAAGTTCATCCCATGGATTGCCGGGCCGATCTTTTTCGGCCTTCTGGCTTTGATTCTGGGACAGGATGCGAACTGGGATCTGCGCAACTATCACCTTTATAACCCCTTTGCCTGGCTGCACGGCCGCATTGACCATGATATGGTGCCGGCCCAGGTTGCCAATTTCTATAATCCCCTGCTCCATATCCCCTTTTACTGGGCGGTGATGTCCCTGCCGCCCATGCTCACCGGTTTTCTGCTGGGGGCAGTGCAGGGCCTGAATTTTCCCATCCTGGTTTCCATAACCAGGTGCGTTATGGGTGAAGAGAGGGAGTGTCCGCAATGGCACTGGTATCTGGCAGGGTTGATTGGGCTTCTGGGGGCGGGAACCCTGGCCGAGCTGGGCACCACCTTTGGCGACAACCTGATCAGCATTCCCCTTCTTTTGAGTCTGTGGATAATCCTCGCCAATTATCAGCGTCTCCAGCAGGACAGGTCAATTCAAGCCTTGTTGATGGTGGCCGGGGCCGGGCTGCTGGCGGGACTGGCTCCCGGTCTGAAACAGCCCTCCGCCGTTTTTGCCGTGGGTTGGTGCGCGGCCTTTCTCGTCTTTCCCGTATCATTTGGACGACGGATTGGACTGGCCTTCTGTTTCGGTGTCGGGGTCCTGATGGGGATTGCGATTACCGGCGGTTTCTGGATGCAGGAGTTGTGGGTCCATTACGGAAACCCTTTGTTCCCCTATTTCAATGATTTTTTTCAATCACCCATGGGGGCGGTGGCCCACTATCGCGATACTCATTTTCTCCCGTCAAGCCTGTGGGAGTCGGTGTTTCTCCCCATTCTTCTCATCATCAATCCCTATCGGGTGGGCGAGATAGGGTTTCGTGACCTTCGCTTTATCCTGCTTATTATCGCCATGGTGCTGTCTGTCGTCGTTTTTCTGCGCCAATCAGGGAAGAACGAGCAAGGCGCATTGACCCATCAGAAAGGATTTTTTCTGCTGGCGGCCATCGTCATCTCGTATCTGGTCTGGCTCAAACTTTTTGCCATTTATCGATATCTCATCCCCCTCGAGATGCTGGCTCCTCTGGCGATCTGGTTTCTGGTTGACCACTTCCCATTACGAATTCCCTCGCGCCCGGCAATCCTGATCAGCTTCCTGATTCTGTGGGCATTCACCCTGAAACCCGGCAACTGGGGGCGGGTTCCCTGGGGTTCAGACTACTTCGGCATTCATCCGCCCAAGCTCACTGACCCGGCCAACACCATGGTCATCATGGCTGGTGTCGAGCCATATTCCTATATGATTCCCTTTTTCCCTGAGCCGGTGCGCTTTATCCGCATTGAAAGCTATTTTACCGGCCCCTCGCAGTCTCCCAATGGCTTTGATCGACGAATGCGGGAACTCATTGCCGGACACCAGGGGCCGCTGTATGTCATGTATCGAGCCAACGAAACCCGATCCAGCAAGATTGCCCTGCGCCATTTCAATCTGGAGATCAGACAGGAGCAGTGTCAGCAGATGAACCCTGATATTGAAAACCACACCTCCATCCCTTTTTATTTCTGTGCGGTCTCACCAGTGAACGCCCTGGCAGCTGCCCCCACCCGAAACGAGAGAAACATCAAATGACCCATGCCAGCCCCCATGCCATGTCCCGACAAATTGCCGTTTTGATTCCCTGTTATAATGAAGAAAGAACCGTGGCCCAGGTGGTCCGTGATTTCGGGGCCGTACTGCCCATGGCAAGGATCTTCGTCTATGACAATAACTCAACGGATCAGACCGTTGCCAGGGCAAAGGAGGCAGGTGCCATCGTCTGCACCGAAAAATACCAGGGCAAGGGCAATGTCATGCGGCGGATGTTTTCGGACATTGAGGCCGACATCTATGTCCTCGTGGATGGCGATAACACCTACCATGCGGCCATTGCCCCGGAGATGATTGACAAGCTGCTGGGTGAGCAACTGGACATGGTGGTGGGCACTCGCCTGACCGCCCATGAGGGAGATGATTCCTTTCGCCGCGGACATCAGTTTGGCAATCATCTCCTCACCGGCTTTATGTCCCTGATCTTTGGCCGCCAGCTCACCGACATGCTCTCCGGCTACCGGGTCATGTCGCGCCGCTTCGTCAAGTCCTTTCCGGCCCTGTCCCAGGGCTTTGAAACCGAGACCGAGCTCACCATCCATGCCCTGGAACTGAAGATGCCCATCGCCGAAATGGTCACCCCCTACGGCTCGCGGCCGAAAGGCTCGGAAAGCAAACTCAGCACCTACCGGGATGGCTGCCGGATCCTCTTCACCATCATCGCCCTGTTCAAAAAGGAGCGGCCGCTCACCTTCTTTACCATCCTCTTCTGCCTGCTCGCCGCCCTTTCCCTGGGGCTCGCGATGCCGGTTCTGATTACCTATGCCCACACCGGACTGGTTCCCCGTTTCCCCACAGCCATCCTCGCCACCGGGATCATGCTCCTGGCCTGCCTCAGCCTGACCTGCGGCCTGATCCTCGACACCGTCACCCATGGTCGTCGTGAGCTGAAACGCTTGCGCTATCTCGCCGTTTCCGCCCCTGAAACAGGTGGCGGGGGGGAAGGGATTTACGGCACTGCAACTCAATCCCATCTGCTGCAGCGGATTCACGCGGGAAGTTCCAAATAGGTATTTTCCCCTGAAATCTGTTTGCCCCGCATCGTTTTATTGTGATGTGTGGGCAGACACACCACTTCTGTTCATGCCATTGAAATCTTCTTTCCTTCTCCCCATGCCTTTCTCTGCCTTCAGCTCAGCAGGCGCCTGGACGATCTCCATTGTCTTGAGCATTGGGGTCTTCCTGGCTCCTGCCTTGTGGAACGGGTTTGCCATTATCTTTTTTGACAGTGGCGGCTATGTGGGACGGGTGCTGGATCTGACCCTGGCTCCGGGGCGCTCCCTGTTCTATGGGCTTTTCCTGTGGGCCGCGTCATTGGGCTGGTGGACATTCTGGGGGCCGGTTCTGGTGCAGGCAACGGCGACGGTGTGGGTAATCCACCGTATCCTGCGCTGCCATGGTCTGCCTTCCGGCCCGCTGGCCACCGCGCTCCATTGCGGAGCCCTCGGGTTGCTGACCGGGATCTCCTGGTACACCAGTCAGTTGATGCCCGACATTCTGGTTCCTTTGGTGACGATCTCCTTGTGGCTTTTGGCTGCTGATGGGAGAAATCTCTCCCGGCTGAACCGTTCGGGACTGATAGCCCTGTGTCTGTTGGGATTGCTGTCGCACATGTCCTGCATGGCCCTGGCCATGGGACTGGTTGCTGTTCTTGTTTGTATCCGGGGGGTGTCTCAATGGTGGAAATGGTCATGGACCATTTCCATTTTCCCTCCGGCGGCAGTGGTGGCGGCAAGTCTGCTGCTCATGCCATTTTTGCATCTGGTTCTGGTGGGACAGGGCGGATTTACCCCTGGCGGCCCGGGCTTTATTTTTGGACGGCTGGTTCAGGATGGAATTGCCCAGCGTTGGCTGGCGGAGCATTGTCCGGCCCCTGGCATAAAACTCTGTGAGATGCAGGACCGCATTCCCCATACCGCGGATGAGTTTCTCTGGAGGGGTGATTCACCATTTCATGAAATCGGGGGCTGGGAGGGAGGAGGTGATGCGGAGATACGGTATCTGGTGAGGGCGAGTATCGAGGCCTATCCCTATGACTTCATCCGGACATCCCTGTGGGCCACGGCCGAACAGATGGTGATGGTGGCCACCGGCGATGGACTGGATGAGTTCCACGCCGCGGCTCGGGGAATTTTTGTGGATCTGAACGCGCGGACTCGAACATCCTTGAACGCGGCCCGTCAGCAACGGGGACAGATTACCCAGCCGCTGTTTGATGGCTTGAATGTGATCCATCGGCCCATTGCCCACCTGTCCATGCTGGGCCTGCTCATAATCATGGGCTGGGGCTGGTATAAAAAACGGTATGACCTGACAGCTCTGGCCTTTTTTGTCTTCCTCTCCCTTCTGGGGAACGCCTTTATCTGCGGCGCCCTGTCCAACCCCCATGACCGCTATCAAAGCCGTCTGACGTGGATTGCCACTCTGGTGTGCACCATGGCCATCAGCTGGCACTGGCAGCTTCGGAAACTCCCGGCCAGCGAGCATTCAAAGGAATATGCCCCCCGATCAGGGCGAGAAAATTGATGCCTATCTGGTGCTGACAGATAGCAAGGGGCCACTGTTCCAGACAACTGATTCCGGGGAAACGCTCATAGCCCGCTTACATCGGGCCGCTGGTATGAATAAACTGCCCAAGGCCGATGGTATAGAGCAGACACCCATAGAGGGCATGTTCCAGGGAAACGACAAGAATGGATCGGGAGTGTTGATAGGTGATGGCAAAAAGATACCCACCTATGAGGGTGAGAAGCACGGCCGGAATATTGCCGTAAATGATATGGGCAAAACCGAAGGTGAGGGCGCTGACCAGGGGCATCGTATGCTTGCCGGGAAAAAGGGAATGGTAGCGGCGAAAGAAAAAGGCCCGATAAAACAATTCCTGGGGATACACGGCAAGCAGGGGGTAAAAAATGATGATTGCCAACCAGAGGGCGGTCTTGTGGCGGGGGTAATCAAAGAGGACCTCGGGTTTGGTCAGGGCAATGGTGATGATGGCAATCAGACTGATGGCGAGAAAGGGAAGCAGAATACGTTTTGCGTTCTTGCGCAGAGTGAAAAGATCGCCAAAGGATTTTCGCGAAAATCCCTTGTCACGAAGGAGATAAAAGACGGCAAAGACGGCGCCGGCGATGATAAAGGGAAAGGGATGGGTTCCCCGGATGCTGATCGTAAAAAGGATGGGCAAGACGAAAAAGATGCAGATAAGCTCTGAACCCAGCAATATCTTTGGGATTTTATCGGATGGAACGGGAACGGCAACACTCATGGGAAACATATCAAACCTCACGAAATATCAAATGGAGCCCCAATTATCCTGAACTAATGTGATACTGTCAATCAAAATGTTACAAAATCGCTAGGATTTGGTTACTCAATGATTTTTTTCAGGAGGATGCATTCTGCCGCTTACGATCTGTTTTTCTATGGGAACCCTTAAAGACTCTTGGCAGTAAGCCTTGCCTTGGCGGACAGTGATACCCTGTATAAAATATCCCGTGCTTCCAGCATCATAAAAAGAAATTTTGTGGTCATTTCAGTCCGCTCCCCTCACTTTTCCTGGGCAGAAAAACAGGATTCCAGCATCTTGTCTGGAACGCAATGATCCGCTGGAACCCCCGGTATGCTCAATCTTGAAGGGCCCTTGCCAATGGAGGCCGTTATCCTGGTGGCCGCCATCCAAACGCTGATCACAATACGGCTGTTCACGCAAAAAGAGCTGTGATCTTGGCTAGGTAACTGATTATCGGTTGCGTAAAATGTTGTCGCAGGGGTATAGTGTCTCCCTTATTCGTTTTTTTATAAGTTTGTTTTTTTAAGGTTCATTCAATGTTTCAATCTTAAGGGATTGATTCAAGGAGAAAAGAGTATGTACACTGCGGCAGATTTACGCAAGGGTTTGAAGGTCCAGATTGATGGGGCTCCTTTCATCGTTATTGATTTTGAGTTTTCCAAGCCGGGAAAGGGGCAGGCCCTGTACCGGTGCAAGATGCGCAATATGATCAGCGGCAACCAGCTGGTCCAGACCTATCGCTCCAATGACAAGTTTGAGAAGCCGGAGCTGGAAGAGCGGAAGATGCAGTACCTCTACTGTCAGGATGATGAGTATCATTTCATGGATAACCAGAATTTTGAACAGATTGTCATTGATAAGGAGCATCTCGGCGACAACGTCAACTACATGATTGACAATATGGAGATGGAGGTGCTCTTCTTTCAGGACCGGCCCATCGATGTGAGCATGCCCATGTTTGTCAATCTCCTGGTGATCAGGGCCGATCCCTGGGCCAAGGGCGATACCTCCGGTTCCGACAGCAAGCCGGTGACCGTGGAGACGGGCTATGTGCTCCAGGTTCCTCCCTTTGTCGAAGAAAATGACAGAATCCAGATTGATACCCGTACCGGTGCCTATGTCACCAGGGTGAAAGAGTAATTTCTGATGCTTGATGTGCAGGGGCTGCGCCTTCGCGCGGCCTTTTTTCATTCCCTCCGTTCATTTTTCATCACCCGGCAGTTCCTTGAGGTCGATACCCCCATCCGTCAGCCCCTGCTCCTGCCCGAGGCCAATATCCAGCCCTTGACCTCCGAAGACGCATTTTTACAGGCCTCTCCCGAGCTCTGCATGAAGCGTCTGCTTGCCCTGGGCTGCGACAGGATCTTTCAGATCTGCAACTGTTTTCGCAAGGGTGAGCGGGGGCGGCTGCATCTGGAGGAGTTCACCATGCTGGAGTGGTATCGCGCCGGGGCCGACTATGAAGATCTGATGGATGACTGTGAGCAGCTGCTGGGCTTTCTGCTGGTTGAGCTTGGCGGGATGGCGGGTTGCGGCGCGCTCCGCAAGGGGAGCAGGGATGGCCTGCGACCCTACGGCTGCGACCAGATCATTGCCATGCAGCCCCCCTGGGATCGGCTGTCGGTGGAGGCGGCCTTTGCCCGCTTCAGTCCGGTGTCCCTGGAGCAGGCCCTGGCCAGTGGCAGCTTTGATGAGCTGTTGGTCCAGTATGTCGAACCCTCTCTGGGGCTGGAGCGGCCGCTGTTTCTCCATGATTATCCGGTGGCTCTGGGTTCGCTGGCCCGGCGGAAGGATGGCGCCCCCCACCTTGTGGAACGTTTTGAGCTCTATATCAATGGCATGGAGCTTGCCAACGGATTTTCCGAACTCACCGATGTTGATGAACAGCGCCAGCGTTTTGCAGAGGAACTGCGACTGATGGAAGAGGGGGGGCGGAAACCTTTGCCCATGCCCGAACGTTTCCTTGAGGATCTGGCCCATCTTCAGCAAGCGGCCGGCATTGCCCTTGGAGTGGATCGCCTGCTTATGCTGCTGATGGGGAGAAGATGCATCGATGAGGTGGTGTCCTTTGCCCCCGACGATCTGGCCTGATGGATTTTTCTTCTTATCTGTTCTGTGCAAGCAGGAGTCCCCGGCCGCTTCCCTGGTCGACAACCCCTTTCTGAAGGACAATCCCTTGTCCGTCTTCCCGTCCCTGCTCGTAGGTCTCTCGATGGATAAAGGATTTGCTCCCCGAGCGTCGGCGCATACGGGGAAATCGCGTCCTGACAAAGGTGTCCAGGGCCGCCTCCTCGGCCCGGATCAGAAGGGCGATGGCGGTGCTGTCAGCCGTCCTTGGCGCCATGGTCGGGGGCGCTGAGTCTGCTGTCTCGGTGGTGGACTTCCCGGCCTTGAGCTTGTCGTAGAATCCCTGGAGCAGCCCCAGATAATAGCTGTTTCGGACCCTGATTCCTTTGCCGTTGATCCTGTTTCTATTCTGCTGCCACAGGGATGCAAGCTGACTGGCGAGAAAGGTGGAGCAGTATTCGGCGACGGTGACATTCTCCTTGCGGCCAAACAGCTCAATGGTCCTGTAGTGACCATTGCGCAGGGGGTCGTACAGGCGCGAGGTGACCACCTTCACATGGAAAAACTGGACCAGGATCACACAGATCTTGCGCTGCCAGCACTCAAGGCGCCGGGAGCGGGTGTGAATGATCAGAGAGGTGAAGGCCGATTGCGTATCGTCCTGGAGCTGTTGCAGGTTGTGGCGGGTCATCAGCTGGCGTGCCTTTTCCATGGCCAGGGCGGCCTCGTGCTCGTTGGTGGAGCCTGCCAGGGCCAGAAGTTTGCCGATGCGGTTGATAAACTGCCGTCCTTTCTCGGTCTGGGCATTTCCGGATGGGGCGGATGGAGCCCCTCCCGGGAGGTCGGAGGAGGCGTGTCGATAGGAGGCTGGCAGGTCAAGGATCTGGCAGGCCTGCTGAAAGAGCGGGCCATGGTCAGAGGCCTTGTCATGGAAAAGCTCGGAGCAGATCTGGTGCGCCATCTCATGCTTGAGGATCAGGCAGGTAATATCCCAGGAACGGCTGGTAATCAGACGGGCGCTGATGCGGATGATCCGGTCTTCCGCCTGCCAGGAACCATACTGTTTTCGGGTCTCACTGATCTCGAAGATCGGGGCCTCCAGAGCCAGTCCATACTGCGCCTGGATCTCCTCAAATTCGGCCAGTAATTGCCGGGCCCAGAGACGGTAATAGGGTGAAAAATCGGTTGTCATTGTCCCTTGCGGCAAGTCCTTTTGCGAATTCTTCAATCAAGGGTTCCATATTCCGCTCGTCTGGTACCGAGAACTCCCCTCCCTTGATAAAAAGGGCTTCGGGGTGGGTGAAGCCTTGTGATTTGGAAATGGAATCAGGATATTCGTTTACGCAGGGCCTTGATATCGCCCCGCTGTTTTTTTATGTCCAGTCGCTTCTGGCGGGCGATTTTTCCAGGCCGGGTGGGTCGCCGGTTTCGGGGGACGACCATGGCGGCGGCGATCATCCCATGGAGCCGGTGCAGGGCCTCGGCCTTGTTTTTTTCCTGGGTCCGGTGCTCCTGCGCCTTGATGGTGATTATTCCATCCCGGCTTACCCGCTGCTCTGAGAGGGCCAGCAGTCGCTCTTTGCAGGTGTCGGGCAGGGAGGATCGGGTGATGTCAAAACGAAGGTGGACGGCGCTGGCGACCTTGTTGACATTCTGCCCTCCGGCCCCGCTGGCGCGAATGAAATTGAACTCGATTTCACCTTCGGGAATGGTTAGGGTGTCGGAAATTTTGAGCATGGCTGTATTTATTAAGGTTTAATACCGATACCGGCCTTGTAAGTCCATTGAGTCTGGTTATCTTTCTTCCTCCACTGGTGAACCATCTTATCATGTCTGCGCGAAAAATGAATCTGGTTTTGATCGGGATGGCCGGTGCCGGGAAAAGCACGGTGGGCCCCCTGCTTGCTGAAAGGTTGTCCTACGGCTTTGTCGATGTCGATGCAGTGATCGAGGCCGATCAGCAGCAGTCTCTCCAGGAGCTCGTGGACCGGAATGGGGCGGATTGGTTTCGTCGCCTGGAGGAGCGGATTCTCCTTGGCCTTGATCTGCGTCGCCATGTGATTGCCACCGGCGGCAGCGCCGTCTATGGCAGGGCAGGCATGGAGCATCTGCAGAAGAGCGGGGTGCTGGTGTTTCTCGATGTGCCCCTTCCGCTTGTGGAGGCCAGGGTGGGAGATGGGGCAAGCAGAGGTCTGGCGCGGCAGGAGGGCCAGAGTGTGGCCCATCTTTTTGCTGAACGCCGGCCCCTCTATGGTCGCTATGCCGACCTGCGCATTGAATGTGACGGCCAGAGCCCGGAGCAGGTCTGTGAGATGATTCTCTCAGCTGGTAAGGATATGCTGGAGCGATGAGGGCGGCCCGTTTATCGGGATTAGGATTGAAAATTGCTTGAACAGGGAGCTGGAAAGTGACCTTCGGGTCTTTACATGGACGATTGAAGAGAGGAGAGTGTGGGTATGGCACAGGCAAAAAAAGGAAGTAAGGTGAAGGTGAGGTACACCGGCAGGTTGGCGGATGGAACGGTATTTGATTCTTCCGATGGTCGTCCTCCCCTGGAGGTGGTGCTGGGCTCCGGAGAGGTGATTGCCGGTTTTGATGAGGCCCTCGTGGGAATGGGCCAGGGCGACAAAAAAACGGTGGCCATTCCGGTGGAAAAGGCCTACGGCGCCCATGATCCCAATATGGTGATGGAGGTTCCGGTGGAGCATGTGCCCGCCGACTTCACCCCTGAGCTGGGTCAGAAGCTGGAGGTGGGAGGGGCCAATGGTGAGTTGATGGTGGTGGTGGTCAGGGAGATCACCGACACCCATATCTACCTCGATGCCAATCCTCCCCTGGCCGGCCAGGAGCTGATCTTTGATCTGGAGCTGGTGGAGATCTCCTGAAAATCGGACTCCGCCCAACAGACATCACCCCCACCGGCTGAGGGTGATACAACGGAGTGACCGGCACCATAGGTGCCCGGCTGCGGTTGGAAATGGTCGAAGGGAATGGGAGAAGTTCAATTCCCCTGTCCCCTTCACCGGTATCCACTCAGGCCTGTCGCATTCCTTCAATGCTGTAGAAATGGAACTCTTTGATGAAAAAACTGTTGACCACAATGCTCATCTGTCCCGCCTGTCTTCCCCGCGAATTCCCCCTGGAGATCCTTGGGGTTGACCACGAGGTGGAGGAAGATATTGTCACCGGCACCCTCATCTGCCGCCTCTGTGGCCGTCGTTTTCCCATCGAAGAGGGGATTGCCTTTCTCGATCTGGATCGGCTGGAACAGCCGAATCGGTATGAGCAGGAGGAGGTTGTTTCTTCCTACCTGTGGAGCCATTATGGTGATCTGCTGGGTGACGATCAGGCCACTGACGCCTATCTTTACTGGGCCGGACTCATCCAGGGGCATGCCGGGCTGGCCCTGGATCTGGGTGGGGCGGTGGGCCGGTTTACCTTTGAGATGAGCGGGAAATGCGATCTGGCCGTTGGTTTGGATAAATCACGGGCCTTTATCAGGGCCGCCCGTCAGCTTATGGGCCAGGGAGAGCTGCGTTTTACCCTCAAGGACGAGGGCCTGCTCGGACGGGAGGTGGTCATCCGCAGCCCGCCCCACTGGCGGCGGGAGAAGGTGGAGTTTATCGTGGCCGATGCCCTGCGCCTCCCCTTTGCCACCGGCGCCGCGACATCCCTTGCCTCCCTCAATCTGGTGGACAAGGTGCCTCAACCCTCTCTCCATCTGGCCGAGATGAACCGAGTCGCCGCTGCAACGGGAGGCCAGCTCCTGCTCTCCGATCCCTTCTCCTGGTCCACCGAGGCGGCAGAACTGGATCAGTGGCTGGGGGGACGACCCGACGGCCCATATCCGGGCAAGGGCCTGGAGAATATCAAGGACATCCTGGTGAACGGCATGGACGGGGTTCCGGCGGGCTGGCAGGTGACTGATGAGGATCATATCTGGTGGAAGATTCGCAGTCACAGCAACCATTATGAGCTGATCCGCAGCTGTTTTATCAAGGCCATCCGGTAATTTGAGGTTCCCATGAAAAATGATACCGTCTGTCGTATGTGTTCCTCCTGCTGTCCGGTGGAGGTGGAGGTGCTTGCCGGAAGGCTGGTGTCCGCCCGCCGTAAATCCTTTGTCGCCGAGGACCGGCGGGCCCGCTGCCGTAAGCTGGCAGTGGCTGCCGAAATCGTCTATTCCGATCAGCGGCTGACCACGCCGCAGGTGCGGGAGAAGGGCGGGGAGCTTCGCCCGGCGACCTGGGATGAGGCACTGGGACGCATAGCGGCCCGCTTCCAGCACTATAAAAAACAGGGGGAACCGCAGGCGGTGGGCTGGCTGCGGGGCATGGCCGCCGACTGGGGAACCCCCTGGGATTATGCCAGCCGCCTGATGAACTGTTACGGCTCTCCCAACACCATCGGTAACGGCTCCATCTGCTTTGTTGCGCGCGAGATGGCCCACACCTACACCTACGGGGCCATGGCCTTTGCCGAGGCCGCCAAGGCCAAATGTATCCTGGTCTGGGGCAAGCATGATGCCGACACCACCCTGGGCGCCGCCGATGCCATCAACCACGCGATCAGTCAGGGCGCCAGGCTCATTGTCGTGGATCCGATCCAGACGCCCCTGGCAAAACGGGCGGACATCTGGCTCCAGATCAAACCCGGCCATGATGGCTTGCTGGCCATGGCCATGATCCATGAGATTATCCGTTGCGATCTCCATGACCATGAGTTTGTCGAAAACTTTACCGTCGGCTTTGAGCAGTTACGGGAAGTGGCGGGGCGCTATGCCATCGACGCCATTGCCGCCGACCTCTGGCTTGATCCTGATCGGGTGCGGGAGGCGGCCCGGCTCTATGCCAGCACCAAACCGGCCTGCCTCATTGACGGCAACGGCCTCGATATGCAGCTCGATATCTTCCAGTCCACCCGCGCCGTGGCCTGTCTGCGTGGACTCACCGGCAATATCGACCGTCCCGGCGGCGACGTCCTGCCCCAGCCCGTTGCCATGCGTCCGCTCCAGGCCCGGCACCGTTTGCCCGCCGGGGTGCAGCCGGTGACGGCGGATTATCCGCTCTTTAACACCTTCAGCGAGAGCTGGGGCAATCAGGTCCAGTCCTGTGTGGTGGACGCCATCCTCGACAAGAAGCCCTATGGCTTGAAGATGCTGGTGGTGCAGGCCGGCAATCCGGTGGTGACCATGGCCGATTCCGCCCGGGCCACGCGCGCCATGGAGGAGCTGGAATTTCTGGTGGTCATTGATATGTTTATGACCAGAACCGCAGAGATGGCCGATGTTGTCCTGCCGGCCGCGGGCTGTTTTGAAAAAACCCAGCTCAACCGCTTTGCCACCCGCAATAACCCCATTATTTTGCAGAATCAGGTCATTGAACCGGTGGGTCAGTCCTGGCCGGACTGGAAGATTGTCTTTGAGCTGGGGCGCAGAATCGGCCTGGCGGAAGACTTCCCCTGGGAGACGGTGGAGGAGGCCATTGAGTATCAACTGGCCCCTTGCGGGGTCGGGGTTGAACAGTTGCGGCAAAATCCCGACGGGGTTCGGGTGGAGGCCATCCGCCATGAGAAATACCGGCAGGATGGATTTGCCACCCCCTCCGGCAAGTTTGAATTTTTCTCCGCACGGCTGGAGGACAATGGGCAGGCGGGTCTGCCTTACAGCGACGGCGGTCTGGAAAAACGTATCAGCTTCAGTGACCAGCACCAGGACTTTCCCCTCATCGGCATCAGCGGGGCCCGCGATATCCGTTTCACCAATTCCCAGTATCGTACCATTCCCATCCTCTTGAATGACGAGCTGGGCTGCGTGGTCGATCTCCATCCCCTGGACGCCGCCGGGTTGAAGGTTGCGGCCGGTGATCAGATCCAGGTTGCCACCCCCAAGGGCAGCATTCAAATGCCAGCCCGAATTTCATCGCTGGTTCATCCTGGCTCCATCCGCATCGCCTGGGGCTGGGGCGATTATAAAAATCAGTACAATCTCAACACCCTCACCGATGATGAGCTCAGAAATCCGGTCACCGGTACCCCCGGCCAGCGCACCTTTATGTGCCGGGTGGAGAAGGTGGTGAAGGGCGAAGGTGATTGAGAGCCGACGGGGCCGCTGAGCCGATCTTAATGCATACAACGACAAAGGGGTTTTGGAAGATATCTTCCAAAACCCCTTTGTCGTTTCAATTTGCTCAAATAAACTTCTGGTGTCCGTTTCTCAGCAGACGGACACCAGAAGTTTGGGAATGGAAATGCTCTATTTCTCCGGTTCCATGGAGGCAGCCCGGGCCACCAGGAACTTCCAGGATCTGGTGACATCCTTCTGGGATTGGGCCATAAGTTCCTCGGCATGGGCGGGATTCATCATCTTGAGCATCCGGTAGCGGTTCTCAGCCATGGCGTATTCTTCAAAGCTGATGGTGGGCTCCTTGGAATCGATGGTCAGCGGATTCTTGCCCGCGGCCTCCAGTTGCGGGTTATAACGGTAGAGCGGCCAGTGTCCGCATTCCACCGCCTTTTTCTGCTGATCCAGTCCCTTGGTCATATTGATGCCGTGGTTGATGCAGTGGGCATAGGCAATGATCAGGGATGGTCCGTCATAGGCCTCGGCCTCGGCAATGGCCTTGGCCACCTGGATGGGATTGGCACCCATGCTCACCTTGGCGATATAGACATTGCCATAGGTGGAGAAGATCATACCGATATCCTTCTTCGGCATCTTCTTGCCGCTCGCCGCAAACTGGGCGGTGGCGGCACGGGGGGTGGATTTGGACATCTGACCGCCGGTGTTGGAGTAGACCTCGGTGTCAAGGATCATGACATTGACATTCTCACCGGAGGCGAGGACGTGGTCGAGGCCGCCATAGCCGATATCATAGGCCCAGCCGTCACCGCCGAAGATCCAGACGGATTTGGTCACCAGGTAGTCGGCCAGCGGCAGGAGCCGTTTGGCAATGATATTCTGGCTGCCGGCAAGCTTGGTCTTCAACTGGGCCACCCGTCCCCGCTGCTCCTCTATGGCAGCCTGGGACTTCTGGTCGGCATTGAGGATCTCGTCCGCCATCTTTTTGGTGATCAGCTTGGCGGTGACTGCCAGATGGACCAGTTCCCCGGCCTGGGCGGCCAGCTTATTCACCGAGGCCCGCATCCCCAGACCAAATTCGGCGTTATCCTCAAAAAGCGAGTTGGCCCAGGCCGGCCCGCGACCGTCTGCCCGTTTGCAGTAGGGTGTGGTGGGCAGATTGCCGCCATAAATGGAGGAACAGCCAGTGGCATTGGCAACCAGCATCCGGTCGCCGAACATCTGGGTGACCAGTTTGATATAGGGAGTCTCGCCGCAACCGGCACAGGCCCCGGAAAACTCGAAGAGCGGACGGCAGAGCTGACTGCCCTTGATGGTGGCGGGATCGATTTCGACGGGGTTCACCTCCGGCAGGCTGAGGAAGTATTCCACATTTTTGATCTCGGTGTCCCTGATCAGTTCGGTGTTGGGCACCATCCGTAAGGCCTTGGTCTTGGCGGGGCAGACGGAGACGCACTGGGTACAGGCGCAGCAGTCTTCGGTAAAGATCTGAACCACAAACTTCTTGCCCTTGAATTGCGTACCCACGGCATCGGCGGACTTGAAGGCCTTGGGGGCTTTTTTCAGGTCATCAGCGACTTTCAGGCGAATGGCGGCATGGGGGCAGACCAGGGAGCAGCGGCCGCACTGGATGCAGTTTTCCGGGATCCATTCGGAAACCTGCACTCCGATATTGCGTTTTTCATACTGGGTGGTGGCGGTGGGCCAGGTGCCGTCGTCCGGCATCTGCGAGACCTTGACCTCGTCGCCTCTGCCCTCAATCATGATGGCGGTGACGTCCTTGACAAAGTCGGGGGCGTTATCGGGCACGGTGGGTGGTATGGCATGGCCGCTGGTGGATTTGCCCAGCTTCACCTCAACGATGTTTTTGACGGCGGCATCGACGGCGCTGTAGTTCATCTCCACGACCTTGTCGCCTTTTTTGCCGTAGGTCTTTTTGATGGCGTTCTTGATGGCGGTGATCGCATCTTCCTTGCTGAGGATGCCTGAAATCAGGAAGAAGGCGGTCTGCATGATCATATTGATACGGGCGCCCAGTCCCAGGGCCTGGCCCAGGGCAATGGCGTCGATGATATAGAATTTTGCCTTTTTCCTGATCAGGTTCTGCTGCACCGTGTTCGGGAGCTGGGCCCAGATTTCCTTGGCGTTGAAGCTGGTGGTCAGGAGGAACGTGCCGCCCTCTTCCAGGTTGCGGAGCATGTCGTACTGGTCAAGAAAGCTGGAATTGTGGCAGGCGATAAAGTTGGCCTTGTTGATAAGATAGGGGGCCACAATGGGATTCTTGCCAAAGCGCAGATGGGAGGTGGTGATGGAGCCCGATTTCTTGGAGTCATAAACGAAATAGCCCTGGGCCGAATTGTCGGTCTCGGTGCCGATGATCTTGATGCTGTTCTTGTTGGCGCCCACGGTACCGTCCGAGCCAAGGCCGTAAAAGAGGGCGCGGACCACATCCTTGCCTTCAATGCTGAAATTCTTGTCGTACTCGAGACTGGAGTGGGTGACGTCATCGTCGGGACCCACACAGAAATGATTCTTGGGAGCCATGGAGGCCATATTGTCAAACACCGCCTTGGCCATGGCCGGGGTGAATTCGGCGGAACCCAGACCGTAACGGCCGGACAGGATCAAGGGTTGATAGGCGGCAATGTTGGACTCGGTGGCCTCGCCAATGGCGGTGCGGACATCCTGATACAGGGGCTCACCGGCACAGCCCGGCTCCTTGGTGCGATCAAGGACGGTGATCCGTTCAACGGTGGAGGGCAGGGCGTTGACCATGGCCTTGCAGTCAAAGGGCCGGTAGAGGCGGACAATAACCAGACCCACCCGCTTGTCCTGGGCCATCAGGTAGTCGATGGTGGCGGCCACGGTCTCGGAGCCGGAGGCCATCATCACCACCACATCTTCAGCATCTTCGTCACCGTAATAATCAAAGAGACGATACTGGCGTCCGGTGAGGCCGGCAAATTTATCCATGGTTTCCTGGACGATGGCGGGCAGGGCGTTGTAATACTTGTTGACGGTTTCCCGGCCGGTGAAAAAGACATCCGGATTCTGCGCCGTTCCACGGATGGTGGGGCGGTCAGGGCTGAGGGCGCGATTGCGATGGGCGGTGATCAGCTCTTCATCAATCATCGCTCCCATATCCTCGCGGGTCAGCTCTTCAATCTTCTGGATCTCGTGCGAGGTGCGGAAGCCGTCAAAGAAATGAACAAAGGGGATGCGCGAGGCAAGGGAGGCCTGGGTGACAATCAGGGCCATATCCATACATTCCTGGACATTGCGGGAGGCGAGGATGCCCCAGCCGGTCTGGCGGACGGCGTTGATGTCACTGTGATCGCCGAAGATGGAGAGTCCCTGGCAGGCAATGGAGCGGGCGGTTACATGGAAGACCGTGGGGGTGAGTTCGCCCGCGATCTTGTACATATTGGGAATCATCAGGAGCAGTCCCTGGGAGGCGGTGAAGGTGGTGCACAGGGCACCGGTGGCCAGGGAACCATGGAGAGAACCGGCGACACCGGCCTCAGACTGCATCTGGGTAACCACCGGGACTGAGCCCCAGATATTCTCCTGCATTGAGGATGATTTGGTGTCGGCCTCCGCCGCCATGGGGGTGGAGGGGGTAATGGGGTAGATGGTGATGACTTCAGAGGTGGCATAGGCTACATGGGTGCAGGCTTGGTTGCCGTCGATGGTGACCGTTTTGCGTGACATGAAAAATCTCCTTTGTTTATGATTGAACAGGGTTGAGAGAGTTTTCTCCGCAGAGATTCAGGGAAAGAGCGATTCGTTGACTCTCTGCGCGAGGTAATTTGTTATTTGACCGGCAGGTCGCTGAGATCGTCGAGACTCTCACTCACCACATGGTACCCGCCCATGGATGTAATCTCGGCGGTCAAGGCGGCGAGATCATCTCCCGGCAGGATCCGCACCGACACGCGCTTGAAGCCGGGGGGGGCATCATTGAACGAGGTGAGAATGGACAGGACCCGGGCCTTGTGCTGGCGCAGGATGTCGATCAGCCAGGAGACAGAGCCGCCGGCGTCAGACATGTCAATGACGAACTGGTAGGCGCCGTCCTGAATGCCGGTGGCGTGGATGAAACCGCGGAGGACGTCGGATTCCGAGAGCAGGCCCACCAGATTGCCGGCGTCATCAACGATGAGCAGCCCCGAAATCTTGGCCCGCAACATGACCAGGGCCGCCTTTTCCAGGGTATCGTTCTGTTTGAGTAAAATGGGGTTGCCGGTCATCACATCCTTGACCTTCATCTCCGAGAGCAGGTAGTACATCTCATGGAGATCCATGTCTGTCTTGCTTGAGGGCGAAGCATCCTTGAGGTCGCGGTCGGTGATCATGCCGGCGAGTTTGCCGTGCGACAGCACCGGCAGGCGGCGGATATTATTCTCTTTCATGGTGCGGGTCGCCCGCATCACCGAGGTGTTGGCATCCACCGTTAGAATCGTCGTTGCCATCCAGTCTTTGATCAGCATAAAAATCTCCTTTGATTCACCTGGGTTGTGAAGGGTGTGAGGGGTTGGTAAGGGGGTCCGTCACTTAAATAAAAATGGCGTGGCTGCCGTTCTCAGGAGAAAGTGCAAAAAAAACAGCAGAAGAAGCCGGACGCTTCCTGCCCTTTCATGGAGGCCACGATATGCATCATTTCCAGTCTGCGTAACGGAATAGTCATAAATAAACAAGTTATTTCGACATGGTTCCGGGTCAGTGTCTCTGAGAGGCGCCTTTCATCCTTCCATAAGGCAAAAGCCCCTTGCTCATCCCTGGGTCGGCAGAATGAATCAAACAGGAAAAAGAGCCTGCCTGTCTCATAACCACACCTAAATCATTGCACAAACCAGGGGAAGTGGAATACATAAAGACCACTTTTTTGAGAAACGTGTCCGGGAGTAATGAAACGGAAGCGTCGAAGGGCCATGCCAAGATTTATACCTGTATGGTATCTGATCTTCCATTGAAAAAAAACTCTTTTCCTTTATAAAGTATTTTATTTTCTGATGCAAGGTATGAATGAAATTGATAAGCCCAGTTGACAGCCACCGCCCATGAAGGTTTTTTCTGACTTGAATCTAGCCAAACTTCTCTCCTTCCTGGCCGGTGAGGAACAGTTCGTGTTTTTTGATACTGCCAGACCGGGGCCTGAAGATCATACCTCGCTGCTTTTTCTCAATCCTGTGCGCCGTCTTCAGTGCCGGGTCGGAGATGATGTCCACGGGTTTCTGGACCAAGTGGCGGCAGCCCTTGCGTCAGGACACCATGTGGCCGGCTGGTTTGCCTACGAATTTGGCTATCTGCTGGAGGAGCGTTTGCAGGGGCTGCTCAGCCGTCCTGGGGATGCCTCACTTCTGCTTGCTGAGCTTGGTATATTTTCGGAACCCTTTTTCTTTGATCATCGCTCGGGAGAGACCAGCTTTCCCTGTTTTCCACAGTCCGTCGCTGCGTCCTCTTTTGCTCGGGGCGGCCTTGGCGCGGATCTTCCCGAACCGTTGTGCGAGGTGCGGAATATCCGGCCTTCACAGAACAGCGAGGTCTATCTCCAGGCCATCGCCGCCATTCAGGGCTACATCCGCGCCGGTGATACCTATCAGGTGAATTATACCCTGAAGCTGCTCTTTGATCTGGCCGGCTCTCCTGAATCGCTCTATGCCATGCTCAGGCGGAACCAGTCCGTGGCCTACGGCGCCTGTATTCATCTGGGTGAAACCCGCATCCTTTCTTTTTCCCCTGAGCTTTTTTTCAAGAAGGACGCACGTTCCATCACAGTGCGACCGATGAAGGGAACCATGCCCAGGGGGCGCTATCCGGAGGAAGATCGGCAGCAGGGGGAGCGTCTGCGCCACGACGCCAAGAATCGCAGCGAGAATGTGATGATCGTCGATCTGCTCCGCAACGATCTGGGCCGCCTGATGCATGAGCTTGGCGATGGTCCGGTACGAGTCGGGTCGCTCTTTGAGGTCGAACGCTATGAAACCCTGTTTCAGATGACCTCCACCATCACTGCCTCCGGGGTCCCGGCAGGCCTTGCCGAATTGTCCCTGGTAAAACTCTTTCAGTCCCTGTTTCCCTGCGGCTCCGTGACGGGAGCACCCAAACTGCGAACCATGGAGATCATCGACCAGCTTGAGCCGGCGCGGCGCGGGGTCTATACCGGGGCCATCGGCTATCTCGCGCCATCCGGGACGGCCCGGTTCAACGTGCCCATTCGCACGGTCATCCTCCATGGCTCACAGGGCGAGATGGGCATTGGATCCGGCATAGTGGCTGACTCGAACCCGGAGCAGGAGTGGCAGGAGTGCCTGCTGAAAGGGCAATTTCTGCGGACCTCCGCCCCCGTCTTTCAGCTCATCGAGACCCTGTTGTGGGAGCCGGAGTCAGGCTACTGGCTCCTGGATGATCATCTTCAGCGCCTCGCCTCTTCGGCGGACTATTTTCTCCAACGTTGTGATATCGACTTTATTCGAGTTCGTCTGCGCGATGAAAGCCGGTCCTTTGTGAGGGGGCCCACGCGCGTTCGTCTGACCCTTGCCAAGGATGGCGAAATCTGGATCAGTTCCCAGCCCTGTGACCCGCCGGAGCTTCGTCGTTTACCTGATCCGCCGTTTCTGTCTGGGGCGAAGCTGCCCCGGATTGAAATATCTCCGCTGGTCATCCCTTCCACCTCACCCTGGGTCTTCCATAAGACCACCCGCCGCGAGGTCTATGATTCCGAGTTGCGGCGGGTCAGGGGCAAGGGCTTGCTGGATTGCTGTTTTTTCAACGAACGCTCCGAGCTGACCGAGGGATGTGTCACCAATATCATTCTCTACCGGCAGGGTGCCTTTGTAACCCCGGCCCTGCAATGCGGATTGCTGGCAGGAATCCTGCGTCAAAACCTGCTGGCGGATGGGCGGATTTCCCTCCAGGAAGGGGTTTTAACCGAGGATGATCTGCGTCAGGCCGAGGCCGTTTTTCTCTGCAATTCCGTGCGGGGAGTGGTGCGGGTGGAAGGAAACTGGGAATAAAACGCGGGTGAAGAGAGGAGTCAGGGGACGGCAGTGGACTCGCAACCGGTCTCTGGCAATGACAATGGAATACAACAATGATCCCACGTCCGGGGACAGCGTTCCGCCCTTGCCGCCCACCTGCAACAGAGCACCTTTTTTCAAGGGCTTGTTCGTCCTATTGAACAAGCCCTTTGTCCTCATCCGGACTTATTTCCAGCGGGGGAGTAAGGAGGCGATGGGCATCGCCCAGGTTTCGAACCATGGTCATAAAGGTGGAGGGAAGGGGCAGCTCCCGTTCGTTGATCAGGAGGCCGATTTCGGAGGCATGGGTCAGAATCCTGCCATTGATGGAGTTTTTTTCTTCATCCTCCCCCGAGGCCTGGTCACAGAGGGCCTGCATGCGCAGGGCGTCGGTGAGGGGCGCGGCCAGATCGGGCAGTTCCTGGGCCAGAGCGAGGAGCTCCTGTTCGATGGTCGCTCGATTCTGGCGGCGAAACTCTCTGAATTTTTCCTCCATATTCAATGAACCGAAGAGTTCATTGGTCACGGCGCCGGTGAGCATGGCCAGTGACTGCGCTTCCAGCGCCGGATATTTTCTGCTGAGCAGGACGCGCAATTCCTTGAACAGAATCATCTGCACCACACAGATCCCTTCCCGCAGAACCGGAATCAACCGTGATCCGGGAGCCTCTGTTTTTTGGGTTTCCATGGTGTCGAATCCTTGCCCTAGAGCACCACTTTGACGGCGATATGGTTTTTCAGGTTCTGGTAAAGGGCCAGACGGGAGGCCTCGTCGGCCACTTCAATTTCCACATTCAGGCTGCAATATTTGCCGCCGGAACTGGCCCTGGAGGGGGTAATGGCGATGCACTGGGGACAAACTGTGGTGATGGCCCGCATCAGGGCGTCGGTATCGGTGCCGATGACCTTGTAGAGCCAGACGCAGGGATAGGCGATGACGGGTTTTGAGGCGGGGCATTTCTCCATGGTTTTGGGGTGAATCAGCATGGTTGGGAACTCCTGGTGGTGACCATGAAAAAGTCATGGACGAGGGAATGGCCTCGACGTGTCGAAATTTTGACTGAGAGGGATTGCTTTGCGCGGCAAGGGTGGTGCTATACCCGACTGCTGCCGTTTATCAGGCTGATCTGATCATTGAGGGTCCAGAAATCATAGATGTATCCAATACCGAAAACCCCGGCAGTCAGGAGGTAAATGATGCCGGTGCCCCATTTGCCCATGTACATTCGATGGAATCCAAACAGGCCGGTGAAGGTCAGGAGGATCCAGGCCGTATTGTAGTCAATGGGCCCGTCATGAAAGCGGATATCCGCATCCCGGTTCAACGAGGGGATAAGAAAGAGATCCACCAGCCAGCCTATCCCGAGGAGTCCCAGGGTGAAAAAATAGAGGGTACCGGAGATTGGACGGCCATAGTAAAAACGATGGGCTCCAAGGAAGCCGAAGATCCACAGGAGGTAGCCGATGATGGGGGTGTGGGTTGGTGGTTGGTTCATGGGGGTTATGCCTTTCTTTGGAGGGTGGATTTGAGCTGCTGGACCCGAGTCCATGCCTCATGGATACGTTTTTCGCTGAGTCTGCCGGTTTGGATCGCCTGAAGGATGGCGGGAATCAGCCGTGCCAGGATATTTGGGTCAACCTCGAGGTTGTTGCCTACTATAAGCAGATCCACCCCGGCGGCAAGGGCCAGGCAGACAGCTTCTTCCAGGCCATAGCGGCTGGTGATGGCCTTCATCTGGAGATCATCGGAGATGACCACTCCCTGAAACCCCAGGTCACGGCGGAGAAGGGAACCGATAATGGAGCTTGAAAGGGTGGCTGGAGAGTGGGGATCCAGACCTCCATGGAAAAGATGACCGGTCATGACGGCATCGGCCAGACCCTGGGCGATCAAATTTTTGTAGGGCAAGAGCTCCTCGGGCTGCCAGGTCTCGCTGATATCGGTGAATCCCAGATGGGAGTCGGTGCGCGAGCTGCCATGGCCGGGAAAATGCTTGAGACAGCTGAGAACCTGTCGGCTGCTGTGGGCCTTGACCCATGCGCCGGCATGGGCGCTGACGATGGCGGCAGAGGAGGAAAAGCTGCGCCCAAGGCCGCCGATCACCGGGTTCTGGGCAAAGATGTTGAGGTCGAGGACCGGTGCCAGATTGAGGTTGATCCCCAGGCAGTGGAGGGTGTCGGCGGTGGTCAGGGCATGGATGGTGGTCATGACCTTGTCATTTTTTTGACCCAGCTCAGCGGCCCCTGCCGTGGCCGGGAAGCCCAGTTCCGGTTTCAGCCGGCGCACCTTTCCCCCTTCCTGATCCAGGGCAATGAGCAGGGGGGTGGTCGAAAATTCCTGGAGGGAGGCGGTGAGGGCCTTCACCTGACTGGCCGAGACGATGTTATTGGCCCCTCCACTGCCGGTCAGTCTGCGGTCAAAGAGGATGACCCCGCCCAGGTTTCTGTGCCGGATATCGAACACCACGGGATGGCTTGCGTCAATGGTATCACCTTGAAATCCAAGGAGAAAAAGCTGTCCGATCTTGTATTCGATATTCATGGAGTGGGCACAAAGGCCAATGCGGGAGTGGTGTGAAGGGGCCCTGGTCGGGGCTGCCGACAGACATAAAAGCCGGAAGACTGAAAAATGGGGTGCACGCCCCCTTCGAACTTACTTTCTTTTGTAACCAAGATGCCATTGAATTGCAAGAAAAGAGGCAGTGGTTTTTCCCGATAATGTGGCACGCATATTGCTATAAACTGTTTGTCCTGAAACTCTTAAGAAATCCGGCAAGTGGCCGATACAGTGGAAAGCTTTTATGGAGTCTGTTTTTTATTATCAAAGAGGATGAGAAGATGATCCCTTCAAGAACCATATCCACAGATACCCAGGTTCCTCAAGCAGGCCTTGAGGTCAGTCAAATGATGATTGAGCTGGAGCATTTTAGAAGACAGACCGAACGCCTTGATCTGATAAATCAGCTTCATATCCGACTGGCAGCGGTTCTTGATCTTGCCGGAATGATTGAGGCTTACGCGGTGTGGCTGATGCCCAATGTGGAACATGAGCTTATCAGCTACTGCAATGTGCTGCGCAGTAAAAAGCATCTGTTCTGCTCCAGTCACGGCCCCCTTCGGCGCAGCGTCATTGCCTTTGCCGAGCAGTTGATGGGTGATGAGAGTGGGAAAGCCGACTGTTTTGTCAGTGAGGATGGTCATTTTGCCCATAAATGGCTGATGGAATCGGCTGACAATGCCGGCCTGCTTCTGGTGCTCAAGGGTGGACGAGCCCTGGATTCGGAAGAGATGGATCTGGTCAACGACTCCCTCTTTGTGCTCAACGAGTCCCTGCGCCGGGCCCTTGAGTATGAGGAGCTTTTTGAGGCCGCGCGCCGCGATGTCTTGACCGGACTTGCCAATCGTCGGGTTTTTGACGAGCGCATCGGTGAAAAAATGGATACCGCCAGACGGTCGGGCCGTTCCTTGACCATGGCCTCCCTCGATCTGGATCGTTTCAAGCAGATTAACGATAACCTTGGACATCAGCGCGGTGATGAGGTGTTGCGTCAGGTGGCAAAACTGATTGCCGACATGGTTCGTTCCACCGACCTTCTGGTGAGAATTGGGGGGGATGAATTTCTCCTGGTCATGGATGATACCGATCAGAAGAGTGCCCGGGTTCTGGCCGAGAGATTATGTCAGGCCATTGATCAGCTGGAGATCTGGGCAGACGCGGAAACCAAACTTGGTGTTTCCATTGGTCTTGCCCAGTGGCAGAAGGAAGAGGGGCTTGAGGAGTGGATGGAACGGCTGGACGATATCCTCTATCATGCCAAGGCCAATGGCCGGTCCCAGGTGAGCATCGTCTGATCTGGAATCGGAGAGCATGGAGTCAGGGGGTTCCTACTTCCGAGCCCCTGAACCTGAGAAGGCCGAATCTTTTTCCCAAGATTCGGCCTTCTGCTTTTTGTCATATTCTTGACTATCCTTTCTCCCCGGCACAGGGGGTTCAACTTTTCAGCTGGATAGTCAGGGGGATAATGTGCAGGTTTTTCTTGCGCTGTTCGGTGCGCCCCAGTGACCACTCTCCGCAACGGGCGGCTCCAGCCAGCAGGGTATCGATCTCCCTTACCAGCCCTGCCACATCGATCACCGGATGTCGGGTAAAGACCTCTGGAAGTCCCTGGGTCAGGCTGCACACCAGGCAGCGGCCAGGTCGTTCGTGCAGCCGCAGTTCCAGGGTGATGCTTTTTCCATCGCTCCCTCCATAGGCCAGTTCAATATCATAGGCCCCTTCATCGGCATCACCGAACAGGGCATCAAAGAACTCATTGGAACGTTCCTTGGGAAAAAGCTGGTGCAGGGTCTCTGGGGTAAAGAGGGCGTCAATGGTTGTGGTCTTCATCATGATGGAGTCTGGTAAGGGTTAAAGTGCCGTGGTGTCTGGAGTGGGGTTGGCCCGGTGGTCAAACTGTGCCCATTGTACACAGCAGAAGCCCGTTGTCAATCCATGTTTGTAACTATCCAGCTTGATGCCGGAGAGGAATGGAATACCACGTAGTGTAACTCTTCAGGAGTGCTCCATATGCGAGAAAGAGGTCTGCGAAGTGTACTGGTTCGTCCATGAGCCAAGCCGATGACGAAGCAGATGGGGCACTCCTGGATATTTTTACCCATGTTTCACTGATCTTGCGACGAAGGGGCCACTATGGTAAAGTCCGGCCCCATGCAATCATCTGAGAGTACCATACATTCCCATCCATCCCATCCGGCCCTGAATCTGGCGGATCTCAATGCCGCCCAATATGAGGCGGTGATCAGAACCGAAGGGCCGGTGCTGGTCATTGCCGGGGCCGGCAGCGGCAAGACCAGAACCCTGGTCCATCGGGTGGCCCATCTCATCGAAAAGGGGGTGTCTCCCGACACCATCCTCCTGCTCACCTTCACCCGCAAGTCTTCCCAGGAGATGTTGTGGCGGGCCAGCCGGCTGCTCAACGATTCCTGCAGCCGGGTGGTGGGCGGCACCTTCCATGGAACGGCCAACCTCCTGCTCCGGCGGTATGGATCGCACCTGGGATTTGGCTCAAGCTTCACCATCATTGACCGATCCGACGCGGAAGGGATCATCAATCTGCTGAAATCCTCCCTCGGCCTCACCGGCCGCGACCTCCAGTTCCCCACCCGGCGGGTCATCATCAACATGATCAGCGGCGCGGTCAACAAGTCCATTCCCCTGGAAGACCTGATCTATCGCCAGTATGTACATCTCAGTGAGCATGCCGACGATCTGCTCAGGCTCCAGCAGCACTATCAGGAGTTCAAGTTCACCCATGCCCTGATGGATTACGACGATCTGCTGGTGAACTGGAAACGCCTGCTGGCCGAGGTCCCGGAGGCGCGGCAGGCCATTTCCTCCCGTTTTACCCATATCATGGTGGATGAATACCAGGATACCAATCTGGTGCAGGCGGATATCGTTCGTCTGATGGCTCATGGCCACGACAATGTGATGGTGGTGGGGGATGATTCCCAGTCCATCTACTCCTTTCGCGGCGCCGACTTCTACAATATCATGCGGTTTCCCCAGTTGTTTGCCGACACCCATATCATCAAGCTGGAAGAAAATTACCGCTCCACCCAGCCCATCCTCTCCCTGACCAATGATATAATCTGTCAGGCCACGGAAAAATACAGCAAGACCCTGTTTACCCGGCTGGAAGGGACGATCAAGCCCCTGCTCTTTGCTGCCGCCGATGAACGGGAGGAGGCGCGCTTTGTGGCCGCAAAAATCAAGGAGCTGGTGGCGGCGGGGTCTCAGTGCCGGGAGGTTGCGGTCCTGTTCCGCTCCGGTTTTCATTCCTATAAGCTGGAGATTGAGCTGGCCGCCGGCGGCCTTGAATTTGAAAAGCGGGGCGGTCTGAAGCTCACCGAGTCGGCCCATATGAAGGATGTCCTCTCCTTCTTCCGAATCCTTGCCAACCCCCGGGATAACCTTTCCTGGAACCGGGTCCTGCTCCATCTCGATAAGGTCGGCCCCAAGACCGCCCAGAAGATCGCCGCCCAGATTGGCCAGTCGCCGGAGCCGTTCCAGGCCCTGGCCGACTATCCGTCAGGCAGGAACTGGGAGCAGGGGATGCGCCTTCTCGTCCGCCTTTTTGCTGATCTGCTGGAGGAAAAGGCGCCGTCCGTGATGTTCGAACTGATCATGGTCTATTATCAGCCGATCTTTGAGCGCCTGTACCATGATGACTATCCCATGCGGCAGAAGGAGCTGGAGCAGCTGCGGGCAATTATTGTCGAATACGCCGACTTGCAGGCCTTTGTCGATGATACCACCCTTGATCCGCCGGAGGCGGGGAACTCCCGCCGGGCTGAGGATGGTGATCGACTGGTCCTCTCCACCATCCATTCGGCCAAGGGGCTGGAATGGGAGACGGTATTTATCATTGGTCTGGCCGAAGGCCGCTTCCCCCACGCCAAGGCGGAGGCGGGAGAGCAGTGGGAGGAGGAGCGGCGTCTGTTGTACGTGGCCGCCACCCGTGCCAAAAGACATCTTTTTTTGAGCTATCCCAAGGAGTTGATGACCCCCGACCGGCAGTTCCGCAGGGTGGGCGTGTCTCCTTTTCTGGCCGAACTCAAGGGTGGTCTTTTTGAACGCGTCGCGGAAGAACGGCCAGCCTCCATCCGCCCCACGGGATACGGTGGGGGCCACGGCAGCGGGGAAAGTGCTGTTCTTCCCATCGCCCATCCGGGCAAAGGTCGGGGTAAGGTTGCGATGAGCGATCTTGCCCAGGGGGTTCGGGTCAGCCATGCCTTTTTTGGTACCGGGACGGTGGCGGCCCTCCATGGCGGCCGGTCGGTGGATGTCCATTTTGAGCGCCATGGCCTGAAGACCCTGCACCTTGATTACGCGAAATTGACCATTATCACCGAGTAGGGTGGAATTCCATTTCCCCATCAAAGGTGGACGTGAAGAGAATTCCCCTCCCCCCTGCGGGGAGGGGTCAGGGGAGGGGGGAATCAGCAATGAAAGCAGTCCATGGCAGATTCACCCACCCCCAACTCCTCCCGTCAAGGGAGGGGAGTTTTTTTGAGCAGGGGAGCCGGAGCTGGAACCCTTGATGCAGAATTCGAATACCTCGCCCATGGTCGCGGGGAAGGGGCGCTGTTGTCCGCGTCCCCCATCATCCCCTGACGACGGGAGTTTTTTTTACCCATTTAGCCGCTGATCTTCAACCCCATCAGTCTGTATATGAATTTCCAGGAAGCCCACACCTACCTCGATGATCTCCAGTTTCATAAAATAAAACTGGGCCTTGACTCCATGCGCTCGTTTTTGGCCAGGGTCGGCCATCCCGAGCAGTCCCTGCGCTGTGTGCATGTGGCCGGCACCAACGGCAAGGGCTCCGTCAGCGTCACCCTTTTGACCCTGCTCGCCGGGGCCGGCTATCGGGTCGGGCTCTACACCTCGCCCCACCTCAGTTCGGTGCGTGAGCGTTTTCGGATCAACGATACCCATATCAGCACGGACAAGTTTGCCGAGCTTGCCACCCGCATCCGGGGGGTGCTGGGCGCTGATAAGATCACCTATTTTGAGTTTACCACCGCCCTGGCCCTGCTCTGGTTTGCTGAATCAAACCTTGATCTGGTGATCCTTGAGACCGGAATGGGGGGGCGCCTCGATGCCACCAACGTGATTGTCCCGCTGGTGTCGGTGATCACCAACGTGACCATGGATCATGAGGCCTATCTGGGCACCAGTGTGGCGGCGGTGGCGGCGGAAAAGGCGGGGATTATCAAGGCCTCTGTGCCCCTGGTTTCCGGGCTGGCGGATGATGAGGGGCTGGCGGTGGTGGATCGCGTCTGTAAAGAAAAAAAGGCGCCCCATTACCGGTATGGCCGGGATTTTTCAGCCATTCAGGGCGCGGATTATCTCTGGTCGTGGGAGCCCGGGGGAGACCGCCTGCCTGCCTGCCGTCTTGATTCCCTGCGCTGTTCCATGCGCGGCAGCTATCAGATCGTCAACGCCTCCCTCGCCCTGGCGGTACTGGCCCTGCTCCAGGCGCAGGGGTTTCCGGTGCCGCCTGCGGCCATTCGTTCAGGTCTTGCGCGGGTGCGCTGGCCGGGGCGGCTGGAGCATATCTGTCTCAACCGGCAAACCCGAATGGTACTGGCTTCGGGGCTGTCAAGCAATGGGGCCGCGGTCTGCTATCTCCTTGACGGGGCCCACAATCCCGCCGGGGTGGAGAGCCTGGTGCGGACATTGCGTCAGGAGTATGAATACCGGCGCCTGATCGTGGTCTGGGGGGCCATGCTGGATAAGGATCTGGACAACACCCTGCCGCCCATGGCGGAACTGGCCGATGTCCTCCTCTTGACCCGGCCCGCGGGAGAACGGGCAGCCACTCCCGAGCAGCTTATGACCCATCTGAACCCCGCCGTCCGGTCCCGTTGTGAGTGTGTCGCTGATATTGAACAGGCCCTGCGGCGGGCCGAGGCGCTGGCCGGGGATGGTGATCTGATCGTGGTGGCCGGTTCCCTCTATCTCATCGGGGCGGCGCGCCGGTTCCTGGTGGGAGAACTGGTGGAATAGATGATGGATTCCTTTGGTTTTGACGGCATGGATGAGGCCGAAATCCGCAGCGAGCGCGCCAAGGCCCGGGAGATGCGCAAGAGCCGCTGGTGGCAGCAGAAAACCGCATCAGGCCGGTGTTATTATTGTCGGCAGATTTTCCCGTTTCAAGAGTTGACCATGGATCATCTGGTGCCCCTGACCAGGGGCGGACGCAGCACCAGGGATAATCTGGTGCCGTCCTGCAAGGCCTGCAATACCCTGAAAAAAAATATGCTTCCCCTGGAATGGGAAGCATATCTGGAATCGTGCAAGGCCCCCTGAAGGCAGGCCTGGGATGAAGAGATGGTTTTGGTGCCGATATCAGCGCGCTGTCTCTTCCGGCGCCGGTTTTGGTGGGGACGGGAGGGTCGGCTGGGAAGAGGGAAAGGAGATTCCTTGTTCGTCAAAGCTCTCTTTGATCCTTTCGGTGAGGGCAAAGCGCACATCCCAGTAGTCAGAGGTGTTGACCCACGGGCGGAGGACGATCTGGACGCCGGTATCTCCCAGCTCGGCCACGGCGATGACCGGCGCCGGGCTGGTCAGGATCCGTTTTTCCGCCCCCATGAGTTCGCCTAAGAGCTTTTTGACCTGATGCATATCATCCTGATAGGCAATCCGCACCGAAAGGTCGATGCGGCGGGTTTCTTCGGCATTGATATTGGTGATGACGCCCTTGGTGATGGCGCTGTTGGGGACAAAAATCTTCTGGTTGTCGGCAGTGATGATGACCGTGCTGAAGATGTCAATGACTCGCACTGTGCCTGTCACCCCTCCGGCAGAGATCGTGTCTCCGAGTTTGAACGGACGGAACAGGATCAGCATCACCCCGGCGGCGAAGTTGGCCAGGGAGTCCTTGAGGGCCAGGCCGATGGCCAGGCCGGCAGCGCCTACGATGGCGACAAAGGAGGTGGTCTTGATGCCAAGCTGGTCGGCGGCGGCAATGACCACGGCCGTGAGCAAGGCATAGTAGATGAGCTCGTTGAGGAAACGGGCCAGGGTTTCATCCACTCCCCCCCTGAGCAGGGCCTTCCGACCGACACTTGCAATCCAGTACGCCACCCATCGGCCAATGAAGAAAATGGCGATGGCCATGAGAACGCCAATGCCGTGGAGGATCAGCCAGTCTTTGATGGAGTTGAGATATAGCACCGGGGCTTGTACTGCATCCATGGGGAGATTCTCCTGAAATGGTGATGGTGGGGTGAGTTGCGGGGGAGAAGTTTTCCCGAAATCATAGCCAGAGAGCCGGGAAAGAGCAAATGATTTCGGCCCCTCGTGCTGGTTCGCGGGCCTCCCGTTGAGTTCCGGGAAAGGCGGCCTTTTCGAAAAAGATAATGCAGGAGTCTGAAAAATAGTTTAAAGCTGATCAGCTCTCTTTCGTCAGGATGTAAAAAATATGGGCGGGTAGCTCAGCTGGATAGAGTGTCGGCCTCCGAAGCCGAAGGTCGCGGGTCCGAATCCCGCCTCGCCCACCAGTCAAAATATCAA
>JACDZJ010000072.1_pt1 | contig 49751 bp, 48 predicted proteins | sample 7365721 | NCBI WGS metagenome assembly JACDZJ01 (sample SAMN15143480, study PRJNA637477) | pond metagenome | biome: freshwater wetland ecosystem [ENVO:00000243]; feature: pond [ENVO:00000033]; material: pond water [ENVO:00002228]; isolation source: pond water containing pink berries ... | reverse complement strand
TGAATATTGTTGATAAACAACCATATAACAAATTAATTCAAATAATGTCTATTATTCTTTTCCAATATTTCTTTAAGATTTTCATTCTGATGTTGTTTGTTATTTTTACAATACAAAATTCTATATAGATTTTACTATTACATTTGACATATATCAAAAAAAATATATTTATCATAATTTTATTTTTTGATATTTGTCAAATGATTACTTTTTGAAGCATTCTATCTTTGCAAAACAATTAATGAAAAACATATAATTTAATTCAATCCAAAAAACACACAAATGATGAAAGTTAAAATATCTCTTATTGAAGTGATGCTCATTTGCATCACATTTACTTCTTACTCTCAAAATCAAATTATTGGTAAGTGGCTATCAGCCGATAAAGAAGGTATCACCGAAATTTACCAACAATCTGGGAAGTATTTTGGGAAAATAATTTGGCTAAAGAATCAGAATGACAATAAAGGAAACCCTTACACCGATACCGAAAATCCCAATAAGTTATTAAAAAATAGGCCATTAATTGAATTAATCATAATTAAAGACCTTCGGTTCAACAATAATGAATGGAAGGACGGAACAATATATGACCCCGAAAGTGGTAAAACTTATAATTGTACAATATGGTTAACAAGCTATAATACATTAAAAGTAAGAGGTTATTGGGGCATTTTTTATCAATCTCAAACATGGACAAAAACAAAATGAAAACATTAAAGTATTTTTTTTTAGTAGTAGATATTGGATTTATTCTCTATTGGACAATTACGGCATTACATTTAATACCTGCAATATATCTTTACAGTGACTATACAAATCCAATTTTAGTTAATTGGAATTGGTCTTTTTTTCCTTTAGATATTTTAGTATCAACTTCTGGACTTTATAGTATTTATATTTACAGTAAGCAAAACGAAAACTGGAAAAACTATGCTTTAATTTCCTTAGTGCTTACAAGTGTTTCTGGCTTGCAAGCCGTTTCATATTGGGCACTTGCTCGTGAAACTGATTTAAATTGGTGGATTCCAAACTTATTTTTACTGATATACCCCTTATTCTTTATTCCTAAAATATTAAGAGACAAAATATAATAACTGAGGGGAATTTTTTTATAGCTCAATCGTAGAAATGCTATAATGTATAATACCATCATTCACCAGGTTATCATGTTCATTTGTATCCTGTCAATTAAGAAAATAGTAAAATATAATTTTATTTACTGAAATAAATAATTGGAAATTAGGATTGTAATAGTGTTGGTAATTATAACAAAACTACAAGTAGGAGAAAATAATCAATCAATCAATCATTTATTTTTAGATTTATATCTTTTGAAATCAAAAAAAATAATTGTAACATTTTGCTTAAAACTTTTTTTTTGATTAATAAATAGCGAAGGGACTAACGAATATAACAAGTTACAACTACTGTCTTTGTTCATGGTTCTGTGTTCATTGCTCTTACTTTCTACACAACATTCATATTTACATTTGTTTAACTTGATATTTAATTAATATGAATAGATTTAACTGGGGATGGTCTATTATTTTTATCCCATTTTTTTCTCTTTCAATAAACAGTTTTGCGGAGGAAAACATTTCAGATACGCTGATACATAAGCGTATTCAATGCATTCAAAACATGCTAAAACAATCAAAACCAGGGGTTAATGTTTGGTGGAAAGGTTGGATGGCAGGTTATAGTGTTGCCACAGTTGGACAAGGAGCTTTTTTTTTGATAAGTAAAGATGCAGCAATAAGACAGGACATGGCACTTGGTTGCGTTACTACATTATTGGGAGGTGCAAAACAATTGCTTACGCCCTTGAATACAGCTGATACCAATTCTTTGGATCAAATGCCCGAAAATTCAACAGATGATAAACTCATCAAACTATATTCTGCCGAAAAGCTTTTAGAAGCACTTGCAATAAAAGAAAAAGCAGGACGATTGTGGCAAGTTCATGCACTCAGTGGCGTGGTAAATATTAGCAGTGGATTAATCACCTGGATAGGATTTAAACGCTCGGTGTGGGATGGTGTAACAAATTTTTTATTCAATACGGTAATTAGCGAAGCGCAAATTTGGACGCAACCCACTCGGGCAATGAAAGATTATAAAAAATATTGTAATAAATATAAATCAACACCAAATGCTCTAGTATATAAATTCCAACCCGAATATTTTATAAGTACTTACCCCGGTGGTATTGCATTAAGAATTATCTTTTGATTCATTTTGTCGGTAAATGAATAAAGAAATTGTTGTACTTTTGCGGTTTCAAATAATTGCAGACCTTGTACGCAAGTTCTATTCTGACAACCGAAATAATGGCTAAAAATAAAAAACCGCATCCAATTTTCGAAAACATCACCATAACCGACATTGCCGCCGAAGGCAAAGCCATTGCCAGAGTGAATGACATAATTGTTTTTGTACCTTTTGTGGTGCCTGGCGATGTGGTCGATTTGCAGGTTACGCGCAAGAAAAGTAATTTTATGGAAGCACGCCCCATCCATTTCCATTCGTATTCCGAAAAACGCATTGATGCTGTTTGCCAACATTTTGGAATTTGTGGTGGTTGCAAATGGCAAATTTTGCCTTACTCAGAACAAATCCGCTACAAACAAAAACAAGTAGTTGACAACCTTACACGCATTGGAAAAATTGAATTGCCGGAAATATCGCCCATAATTGGTTCTTCCAAAACAGAGTTTTACCGCAACAAACTTGAATTTACTTTCTCCAACAAACGCTGGAGAACAAACGAAGAAATTGCCGATGGTAAGATCTTTGAAACCATGAATGCATTGGGTTTTCATATTCCCGGTCAGTTCGACAAAGTGTTGGATATCGAAAAATGTTGGCTACAAACCGCCGATTCAAACGAAATCCGCAATGAAATCCGTCGTTATGCGTTGGAAAACAATCTCACTTTTTTCGATCTTCGCAATCAGGAAGGTTTTCTGCGCACCCTGATGATCCGAACCACTTCTACTGGTGAGTTGATGGTTATTCTGATTATTTTCTATGAAGACAAAGCAACTCAAGATGCACTTCTACTGCATATTGCCGATAAATTTCCGCAAATTACATCGTTGTTATACATTATAAATTCCAAAGCCAACGATACCATTACCGACAAGGAAGTTCTTGTTTTTAAAGGAAATGAATGTATTTACGAGGAAATGGAAGGGTTAAAATTTAAAATTGGACCAAAATCATTCTACCAAACTAACTCGGTTCAAGCTTATGAACTTTACAATGTCACACTAAATCTGGCACAACTTACCGGCAACGAGTTGGTATATGATTTATATACAGGAACCGGAACAATAGCCAATTTTATTGCACACCAATCCAGACAAGTAATAGGTATTGAATATGTTTCGGAAGCTATCGAAGATGCTGATGTAAATTCAAAGTTAAATAATATTAGCAATACCCTGTTTTTTGCTGGCGATATGAAAAACATTCTGACTGCCGAATTTATTGAAAGGCACGGAAAACCCGATGTGATTATTACCGATCCACCTCGTGCCGGTATGCACCATGATGTGATTAGTGCAATTCTTTTTGCGGAACCAAAACGTATTGTTTATGTAAGTTGTAATCCTGCTACACAAGCGCGTGATTTGAATTTACTCGATAGCAAATATAAGGTAACTGCAGTTCAGCCGGTTGATATGTTTCCACATACGCATCATGTTGAGAATGTGGTGCTACTCGAAATAAAAATTGTAATTTAGATGATTTTTTAGATTCTGATTCAAAGTAAATAATATTTCTACAATATAAACAAATAGATTGTATTTAAACAAAAAATCCTGTGATTTATTGGAAATTGCAATTATTTTGCGTTATTTTACACGATTTTTTTAGAATAAACTTAAAGATATTAATATGTCAGTAACAATTCGTGAAGTTTCGAACAAAAAAGAATTAAAGCAATTCATCTGGTTTGGTATTAATTTATACAAAGATTGTGAATTTGCAGTACCACCTTTGATGATCGATGATTTGCTGAATTTAACGAAAGGAAAAAATCCCACATTAGATATTTGCGAAGCTACATATTTTATGGCTTTCAAAAACAATAAAATTGCGGGTCGTATTGCTGTAATTATAAATCCTGTGTCAAATCAAACTTGGAATCAGAAATATGCACGTTTTGGTTGGATTGATTTTATTGACGATGACGAAGTTACAAAAGCATTGTTCGATTGTGCCATATCTTGGGCAAAAGACAAGGGGATGACATCAATTCACGGTCCCCTTGGATTTACCGACTTCGATCATGAGGGTACTCTTATCAAAGGATTCGACAGACCAGGAACTTTGGCTGCCATTTACAATTATCCTTATTATGCTCGTCATATTGAACAAAACGGTTTTGTACAGGATATTGATTCGAAAGAGTACCTGATTACAATTCCAGAAGTTTTTCCCGAAAAATATTTTCGAATTGCGGATATTGTAAAAAACAAATACAATCTAAAAGCACTTCAATTCAAATCTCGCAAAGAATTGGTAAAGAATTATGCTACTAAAATATTTGATTTACTGAATCTAACTTATCAGCATTTATATGGTTTTACCAAATTAAATGATAAGCAAATTCACTTCTACATTCAACTTTATTTTAGCATTTTACGTTTGGACACACTTTGTATTATTGCCGACGAAAAAGATAATGTGGTGGCACTTGGTATTGCTATGCCAAGCTTTACCAAGGCTCTGCAAAAAGCCAAAGGACATCTTTTCCCTTTTGGTTGGTATTATTTGTTTAGAGCTTTGAAAAAGAACGATATGGTGGATTTGTACTTGATGGCTGTTCATCCCGATTATCAAAATAAAGGTGTAAACTCCATTTTGTTTGCCGAACTTATGCCTCGATTTGCAAAAAATGGTTATAAATTTGCCGAAAGCAATCCTGAATTGGAAACAAATACGCAGATGTCCTCGCAATGGGGGAGTTTTGAGTTTGAAAATCACAAAACTAGACGAATTTTTATAAAACAAATCTAAAGTGAGTCCAATAAAAGAAGTATTTTCTGAACGCAAAAATGCAAAGTCGTAAGCTGCAAAGAAATATATACGCTGTATATATGAACGTTACGTCATTGTGTCTTTGCGGACTTAGCGTTCAAAAATGAAATATAGATTTACAGGAGTAGACTCAAAGATGATATTATTTTAGCGTAAAGTGTTTTATTTTTAGTGTTTTGTTAGTTTTGTTATAACGCAGAATATTTCATCCAAATCATTAGTAAACAACATTATCGAATTAGCATATTTTCAAATTAGCACATTATCAACTTATTTACTTTATACTTGTTTCATTAAAGTATAATCCTAGTCTTTTTTATAAAAATGACACGCAAGTTCGATTTCTTAGTCATTGGTAGCGGCATAGCAGGTATCAGTTTTGCGCTGAAAGCAGCTAAATTTGGTAAAGTAGCATTACTTTGTAAAACTACACTAAACGAATCCAACACTTCTTATGCGCAGGGTGGAATAGCTTCGGTAACTTATACACCTGATAATTTTGATAAACACATCGAAGATACACTTATTTCTGGTGACGGACATTGCAATTTAGAGACTGTTGAGAAAGTAGTAAGAAATGCTCCTGAACAAATAAAAGAATTATTGGGTTGGGGTGTCGATTTTGATAAAGACGAAAATGGACTTTTTGATTTGCATCGCGAAGGTGGTCATTCTGAACATCGCATATTACATCACAAGGACAATACAGGTTTCGAAATTCAGGAAAGTTTAATTCGTCAGGTTAAAACTCATTCAGAAATTGAAGTTTTTGAATATTATTTCGCCATCGAAATTCTTACCCAGCATCATTTAGGTCAGGTAGTAACGCATCATTCGTCTGATATTGAATGCTATGGGGCTTATGTGTTAGATCAGAATACAAATAATATTCATACTTTTCTTGCCAAAATTACTTTGTTAGCAACAGGAGGTATCGGTAGTGTTTATTCAACTACTACTAATCCCGAAATTGCCACTGGCGACGGAATCGCCATGGTTCACAGAGCACGCGGAAAAATTAAGGACATGGAATTCATTCAGTTTCATCCTACTGCTTTATATCATCAGGGCGAACGACCAACTTTTCTGATTACAGAAGCAATACGTGGTTATGGTGCTGTTCTGATGACCCAAGATGGAAAACAATTTATGCACAAATATGATGAGCGTGGTTCTTTAGCTCCACGCGATATTGTAGCGCGAGCCATCGACAATGAAATGAAACTTCGGGGTCATGATTTTGTATATTTGGATGTGACCCGTATGAATGCAGAAGAAACAAAAGTACACTTTCCGAATATCTATAAAAAATGTTTGGACTATGGAATTGACATAACAAAGGACTTTATTCCGGTTGTTCCAACACAGCACTATTTATGTGGTGGAATAATGGTTGATATTAACGGACAATCTTCCATAAAACGATTATACGCAGCCGGCGAATGTTCTTGTACCGGACTTCACGGTGCTAACCGTTTGGCATCCAATTCGCTAATTGAAGCCATTGTTTATGCCGATGCAGCACTAAAAGATGCAATGAGAATAATTGATAAAATTACTTTTAACGAATATATACCCGACTGGAATGATGAAGGAACTTCACTACCCGAAGAAATGGTATTGATTACACAGAGTTTTAGAGAAGTCGAACAAATTATGAGTACTTATGTAGGCATTGTTCGCTCTAATTTACGTTTGAAACGTGCCATTCACAGATTAGAAATTCTATATCGCGAAACAGAAAATTTATTTGAAAAATCGGTTGTTTCACGCGAAATTTGTGAACTTCGAAACGTGATAAGTATTGCTTATTTAATTATAAAACAGGCACTGCTTCGTAAAGAAAGCCGAGGATTGCACTATACTGTCGATTATCCAGAGAGAATGAAAAATGAACACTAAAACTCTTTTGATATAAAAAATAAATTGATTTAATGATTCATTCAATGAAACGAATATTTACACTTTTGGTTTTGCTTATTTCAATTGTGATGCTTTTTGCTCAAAGCACTACAAAAAGTGATACGCATGCTCCAACTCCTTATGTTGTAGTTCGACTGGAAGGAACACAAAACAGTTGGCCAAAAGGCGATAATGAGGCTAATTCAACTTCCAATAATACAATTTTTGGCAACGAAAATGTTAGTTTTAGTGCTTCAGCCAGTGGAATTTATATAAATATTATTAATGGAACCAATAAAATCAAATTGTTTGCACTTACAGGGCAATTACTATTTAACGGTGATTTGAACCAGGGTCGTTTTTTTATTCCAACAAAACAAGGCATATATTTTCTGAGAATTAATAACAAAAGCTACAAAGTGATTTGTAAGTAATTGGATAGTTAATAGTTTATAATTCATAGATAACAAATAATTCCAGACTTCACATATTTTTAAAATAATCACTTCTGAACAAACAACTTACTTAAAAATAAAATATATGTTTAAACACATTGTTTTTTTCGGTCTAGCCGAAAATGCTGAAGGTAAATCGAAAGAAGAGATCGCTCAATTTATCAAATCTGAATTAGAAAACTTAATCCATCTCATTCCGGAAATTAAAATGATAGAAGTTGGTATCAACCTGCCAAATGCGCCAAAAACAAATTATGATGTTGCTCTGTATTCAGAATTCGAGAGTATGGAAGCTGTTGAAATATACCAGGAACATCCATCTCACAAAAGAGTAGCAGCCTATATCGGGAAAGTAAGAACAACTCGTGCAGCCGTAGATTATAAAGTTTAATAGCTCAATTAAACTGTGAAGTAAAGCGCTTAATTTCAACAAGTTTTATTTTTTAAGGTTTGTACCCATCTAGATATATTAATTAATGTTTGAAAAATTTTTGAACTTTTTCATATCAACCTGGTTATATTTATTGAAATTATATTACTTTTGCATCATAAAAACAAATACACATCCGGTATGATCAATCGTTTTTTTGCATATTTTAGTCTTTACTTTTACTTTAGTAGGTAAGAGCAGGATAGCCTTTATGTAAAAAAACAAAACTATATTTATAGAAAATACATGAAAATCCTGCTCAAAACGAGTAGGATTTTTTTTTAAGACCTCAAAAAAAACTTCAAGACAATGTTCTAGTGGCTTAGGAAACACAGAACGCAGAACACGAAATTCAAAACACGAAACGCAAAACACGAAACGCAAAACACAAAATAATATGAAACGAGTAGCTATTCAGGGAGGATTGGGAGCATATCACGGCATTGCTGCTGAGATTTTTTTTAACGGAGAACCTATAGAAATCATGCCTTGTATTACTTTCCGCGATATTTTTAAAGCTATAAAAAAGGATTCAAATGTGGTAGGAATTATGGCAATTGAAAACACAATTGCAGGAAGTTTATTGCCAAATTACGAGTTGCTCAAAGAACACAAACTACCCATTGCCGGCGAAATTAAGCTACGTGTAACACATTGTCTGGCTGTTTTGCCCAGTCAAACCATATATGATATCAAAGAAGTTCAATCGCACCCGATAGCATTGATGCAATGCGCCGATTTTCTGGCAACATTACCAGGGATTAAAGTAGTTGAACACGAAGATACTGCACTTGCAGCCCGCGATATTGCTCAGAACAATTTACTGGGAAATGCCGCCATTTGCAGCGAACGTGCAGCCGAAATATACGGATTAACTATTTTGGCAAAAGGTATTGAAACGAATAAACGGAATTTTACACGTTTTTTGGTTTTTGGAAATACATGGGTAGTAGACGAGATACAAAAGGACGAACCCATTAATAAAGCATCCATCGTTTTTACTTTGCCACATGCCGAAGGAAGTTTGTCGAAGGTTTTGTCGGTATTTTCGTTCTACGGAATTAATCTTACAAAAATCCAATCATTGCCCATCATTGGTCGCGAATGGGAATACCAGTTTTATGTCGATTTCAAGTTTGAAGACCTGGAACGTTACAAACAATCATTAGCAGCTATTAAACCATTAATCAATGAGTTAAAAACTTTGGGAGAATATCCCGAAGGAATTACGCCGGCTGAATAATATACAATTTCTCAATTTAATATTTACAATTGACAAACAAAAAAAATGCAAGACGAAACTAACTCCCCTTTAGGAGATGTGGGCATTAAAATAAAACCCGCCAATAGACTTAACAGCGTTTCGGAATATTATTTTTCGGCAAAACTCCGCGAAGTGAGGGAAATGAACGCTGCCGACAAAAATGTCATCAATCTGGGAATCGGAAATCCCGATTTACCTCCTTCCGAAGAAACCATAGCCGCACTTTGTGCTGAAGCACAAAAACCAAATGTTCACGGTTATCAGAGTTATGTTGGAATTCCCGAATTACGCACCGGTTTTGCTCAATGGTACAAAAAATGGTACAATGTGGAATTGAATCCTGCAACTGAAATTCAACCACTTATAGGTTCAAAAGAAGGAATTTTACATATCACGCTGGCTTTTGTAAACCCCGGCGATGGTGTATTGGTACCCAATCCGGGTTATCCAACTTACAGTTCGGCTAGTCGTATTTGCGAGGCAAATATCATTTCGTACGATTTAGATGAAAAAAACTATTGGTATCCCGATTTTGATGCATTAGAACAAAAAGACTTGAGCAACGTTAAGTTGATGTGGGTCAATTATCCCAATATGCCAACCGGTGCAAACGCAACAATTGATTTATTTGAGAAATTGGTAGCTTTTGGCAAAAAACATAATATTGTTATTTGTAACGATAATCCTTACAGTTTTATACTGAACGACGGAAAACTAAGCATTCTCTCTGTTGAAGGAGCAAAAGATATTTGTATCGAACTGAATTCGATGAGCAAATCGCACAATATGGCTGGTTGGCGTATGGCGATGTTGGCTAGCAATAAACAATTCGTGGAATGGGTATTGAATGTAAAATCAAATGTCGATTCTGGTATGTTTCGACCCATGATGATGGCAGCAGTGGTTGCTCTGAAAAATACCGAATTATGGCATGCCGCAATGAATAAGGTTTATACAAAACGGCGTATTTTGGCCTGTCAGATTATGGATATCCTTGACTGCAAGTATGATACTAAACAAGTTGGCTTATTTTTATGGGCGAAAATTCCAGACAAATATTCCAATTCAGGTGAATTAGCCGATGAAATTCTGTATGGTAAAAACGTATTTATTACTCCTGGATTTATTTTTGGGGATAAAGGCGACAGATATGTGCGCATTTCGCTCTGCTGCCCCGAACCAATACTTGAAGAAGTATTGAAGAGATTAAAGTAACCTATTAATTTTAATTAACTCTGAAAGAGGATATTATAGGTACAATAAACCATTTTGATTTTCAAACATTTCAAACATCAAACTTAATTAAACTTAAAATATGGAACTCGAATCAATTTTATTACCCAGAGTCGATGCCAAACGACCGTTAATCATTGCCGGTCCTTGTAGTGCAGAAACTGAAGAACAAGTAATGCAAACAGCCCGTGAATTATCATCCCGAGGCATTAAAATATTTCGTGCCGGAATTTGGAAACCCCGAACCAAGCCAGGTGGTTTCGAGGGAGTTGGTGCCGAAGGTTTACCATGGCTCAAACGTGTTCAAAAAGAATTGGGAATGTATACTGCCGTAGAAGTTGCTACTGCCAAGCATGTTCGCGAAGCTCTGTCGCACAATGTAGACATACTTTGGATTGGTGCGCGCACTTCAGCCAATCCTTTTGCAGTTCAGGAAATAGCTGATGCGCTTGAAGGTATAGATATTCCTGTATTGATAAAAAACCCTGTAAATCCGGACTTGGACTTATGGATTGGTGCCATCGAGCGGATTTATAATGCAGGCATTCATCGAATTGGTGCTATACACCGTGGTTTCAGTACTTCAGATAAAAAAATATACCGCAATCTACCACAATGGCACATTCCAATCGAATTACATCGTCAAATTCCAAATTTACCAATTATTTGTGATCCAAGTCATATAGGTGGAAAACGAGAATTAATTGCACCACTTTGTCAGCATGCCATGGATTTGAATTTCGATGGATTAATAATTGAATCGCATTGCCACCCCGATAAAGCATGGAGCGATGCGGCTCAGCAAATTACTCCGGAAGTGCTGGACTTTATTCTTAATACCATCGTTATCCGCGATATCACCCAAAGTACCGAAAATCTGACAGCTTTACGCCGTCAGATAGATGAATTAGACAATAGTTTACTTGAATTATTGGCGCGACGGATGCGAAAATCAAATGAAATCGGCATTTATAAAAAAGAGCACAATATGCCTATTTTGCAAGAACAGCGATATGACGAAATTCTTCAAAACCGCATAGTCCAAGCTAAACAAATGGACATGGATGGAGAGTTTATGAAAACCGTTTTGGTTGCCATTCACGAAGAATCCATAAGACATCAAATGGAAATAATGAAATAATTAAAATGAAAGAAAAAAAACTCCCACGAGTCAAGTTGAATCGTGGGAGTTTTCATTAAAATTAAAAGCTGAATATTAAAAAAAACATTCAGCTTTTATTTTTTCTATTAGTCAAGATGTTTCTTTCCGGAATCATTTGAATCTTTATTCATTCCCTCTCTTCTATCTTTCATTTTTTCGCGAATCTCAGCCCTATTCTTTTCAAATTTCTGAAACTTTTCCTTTCCAATAATTTGCTCTAATTCAGCATCATGAGCTTTGCGTTCAGTTTCAATTTGAGTTTTACGTTCTTTCATTAACCCTTTTCCATCAGTTTGATGTTTTTCACGTAATGCATCTTGTTTTTCCATCAAAGCCTGTACTTTTACTTTTTCGGCATCGGTCAATCCTAAATCAATTGCCATTAATGCTGCACGTTTTTGAGCTGTCATTTGTGGTCTTTCTCCACGATTCAATTCTTTTCGTTCGCCTTTTCTTTCTTTTGGCGGTCTTTGGTCCTGAGCCATGATTGTCACATTTAACATAAATACTGTAGCCAAAGCTAAAATCGCATACTTTTTCATAATCTTTTTTTTAATGTTGTTAATTAAATATTTTCAAATCTGTTTGTTTGACTTATCAAACACAATAGAGTTTAATGTTTACTTGATTTTTTAAAATAATTAACACACAATAAAATATAGATTAAGAAATATTTAATATGCCTTTTATACCGTTACCCATTCCACAAGAAATTGGGTACATTTTCCACATTCGGTGCATTTTTCGGTTTCAATAACTGTTAGTCCAAAGCCATTTTGTGAAATCGCCCCAGCCGGGCAAACCCGTAAAACTGAACAAACATGATTTTGTGGACATTATTTTTACTGATTATTAATGCTAGGGCTTATTTTTTTTTTAATAATACTTCGACAATTGCTTTCTTAAAAGCATCGTGTGGTAAAGCCCCCTGAGCCATTTGAGGTGCACCACTCATTGGACAAAAAAGTATACTTGGAATGCTCCGAATACCAAATGCACCGGCTAATTCCTGTTCTTCTTCAGTGTTCACTTTGTAAATGTAAATTTGACCTTCGTATTCTTTTGCCAAATCTTCCAATATTGGTGCAATAGTTTTACAAGGTCCACACCACGATGCGTAAAAATCAATAATACAAGGCTTATCGCCCAGGTATTTCCATTCGGTTGGACTTTTTTCGTAATTTGCAACTTTAGATAAAAATTCTGCTTTAGTTAAATGAATTGTTCCCATTTTTTTTTCTTGATTAATTTGTTTATTTTGTGTTTGATTTTCTTTATTGTTTCCGGCGCAGGCTGTTAAAGTTGTAGCAAATAAAATACCTGCAAAGATTAGTTTTCTCATTGTGTGAATTTTAAGATAATTATTATTAGTAAATTATTGTATTTATAATGCACAACCCCAAACAGATGGACCATCTGATTCCACATCTTCTTCAATATTCATTTCGGGGAATCCCAGCGTCAAAAGCACTTCTGCTATTTTCTCTCGTGAAACTTCATCTGTATGCGACACTATAATTTTTCCCTCAATTCTATCCATTTCAGCACCAAACACACCTTGTAATGTTCCCAGTGTTTTAAGCACCTGATTATTGCATGTCTTGCATTCCGATTTTGAAATTGAAAAAGAGCTATACATATATCTTATTTTTTTGTATTGTATTTGTCAGTTTTAATAACCGGCTTGTCTTGTTTGGAATAGGATGTATTACAACTACCACCAGGACAACTGATATTAAATACCGATTGCAATGTTAGAATAATTCCTGCAAAAAGGAAAAGAGTTTCATGGTTATAATAAAATGCAATTCCCAAAAAAACTGCTAGTACAATACGAATAATACGTGCTGCTCCAAATTTCTTAAAATAAACTTTAATTTGTCCCATGTTGTTTCTTTTTAAACATATCAAATAATAAATATCCCATAAATCCACCGTATATTACACTGATATATGGATTTGAAGTGATAGGACAAGTGCCGCTGGCACAGCCCACAAAATAGTAATACATAAAACCAGCTATGCCTCCAAGTAAAGCACCAATAATTTTTAGATAATTTTTTTTAAAAAATTTGTTCATATTTCTTTTAGTATAATTTTATTTCGGATTATATTTATATTACTTGATTTCATAAATGTTTGAATAAAAAATCATTGTACACAATTACAAGTACGTATACAATCAAGAATTTGCACAATCTGTTTGTTTTTAAGAGAATAAAAGCAATTCTTACCGTCTCTTCTGCAATTCAGAATTCCTTTTGCCCGCATATCTGTTAAGTGATGCGAAAGTAAAGATTGTTCACATTTTAATAGTTCACCTAATTGTGAGACATTCATTTCATTTTGTTCCGACAATAACGAAATTACACACAAACGGGTGCCATTTGATATTGCCTTTAGAGTATAAGCGGCTTCATCCATTTTTATTGCATCCAAGTTTTCTACCATGTCTCAAATTTTTCTGCAAATATATGAACATATATTCATATATTCCAAATTTATTTAGATTAATTAAGAAAAAAGCATGAAATTGTGGAAAGTGAGAAAAAAAAAGACAGTTTCCAACTATTTATTAATGCTAATTTTAAAGAATAAAGTATCTTTGTAAGCTAAAACAAAAAATGATGCATCATCCGTTTACAAAGATTTGTACAGATTTTATTACGGAACTAAACCAGAAAATTGGTGAACAAAGTGCTGAAAATATTTATGTACTTTGTGATATAAACACTAAACGTTTTTGTTTACCGGCAATGTTACTATCTAAAAAATTGAAAGGTTGTCATTTGGTTTGTATTCCGAGTGGGGATGAAAATAAAAATGTGACTTCGGCAGTAAAAATCTGGACTTATCTGAGCGAGAATGGTGCAAACCGTAAATCATTGATGATTAATGTTGGTGGTGGTATGATAACTGATATTGGCGGATTTACGGCTTCAACTTTTAAACGTGGAATCAGATATATCAATGTTTCTACTACATTACTGGGTGCAGTGGATGCTGCCACAGGTGGAAAGACCGGTATTAATTTTTTGGGTTTCAAAAACGAAATTGGTGTTTTTGCTCCGGCTGACGCTGTACTTATAAATATTGAATTTTTCAAAACTCTTGATGTTGAAAATCTTCGCTCTGGTTATGCTGAAATGGTAAAACATGCGCTAATTGATACCAGAGAAGAATGGCGTAATATATTAAAATTTGATTTAGATAAGTTTGATTTGGATGAATTAAAACCATTGCTAATCAAAAGTTTCAGTATCAAACAACGTATTGTGGAACTAGATCCACACGAAGCAAATATCCGAAAAGCCTTGAATTTGGGTCATACATTTGGTCATGCTTTCGAAAGCTGGTCGTACAAAACTGAGCAACCTGTTTTGCACGGATACGCCGTAATGTGGGGTTTGTTGTGCGAATTGTACTTATCGCATGTTAAATTGAACTTTCCACGCGAGGATTTACTTCGGCTAAAGGATTTAATAAAAAAATATTACGGAACTTTTGAGTTACATTGTCGGCAATACGATACGCTGTTGGAACTGATGACCCACGACAAAAAAAATGAATCGAAAGAAATAAACTTTACACTTTTGGCGGATATTGGTGATATTCGAATCAATCAAACAGCGACACGAGAGGAAATATTTGAATGTTTTGACTGGTTTAGAAAAGGATAAATAAATAAAGAAATAAACGTATGCACAAAAGTTCAATGCTGCGAATGAAATGGTTCGCCGATAATTACGTCGCAAAATTAAATGTCAATAAAATAAAAATTCTCGATGTAGGTAGTTTTGGAGTAAATGGATCATATAAGGAAATTTTTAATGACGAAAAATTTGAGTATATAGGATTGGACATGGAGGAAGGACCAAATGTGGATATGGTACTCAAAAATCCTTATAATTGGTCTGAACTTGAAACAGATGAATATGATATTGTAATTTCAGGTCAAGCCTTTGAACATATCGAGTTTTTTTGGGTAACCATGTCCGAAATGACAAGGGTGTTGAAAAAGGATGGTTTATTGTGTATAATTGTACCAAATAGTGAAGTAGAACACAGATATCCTGTAGATTGTTACCGTTTCTATTCCGATGGGTTGGTAGCTTTATCCAGATATTTTTCTTTGGAAACATTACATGCTCATACAAATTGTGCCCCACTTTTAGAATATGCCGATTGGTTCAGTGAGATTAGAGCTGACAGTATGTTAGTCGCAAAAAAACCATACAGAGGTAAAACACAGATAGTCAATTTGAAAACATATTCTTGTGTGCCATCAAATCAAGAAATTCTTAGAACTAGTTTGGTGCGGAAAAGTTCAATTAATAGATTTTCAATTTATTATATTAATATTAAGTTCAAAAATTTGAGTCGTATGTTGTCTCATTTAAATTTTATTAGGAAGCAAATAGTATGAAAAAAACATTGATAATTGGAGCTAGTAGCAATCATCATCGCTATTCGTATAAAGCGGCCGAGCGGTTATTGGCATTTGGTCACGAAATTGAATTGTTGGGTTTAAAACCGCTGGAAGTTTTTGGGAAAACTGTTGATACTGAACCTAAATTATTCAGTAATATTGATACAGTTACATTGTATGTTGGACCAAAAAATCAACCTGAATATTATGATTATGTGTTGGCAATCAAACCTAAACGTGTAATTTTTAATCCTGGAACTGAAAACTCCGAATTTGAAAGTTTACTAACCAAAAATGGAATTCTTGCCGAAGAAGCTTGTACTTTGGTTTTATTGGGAACTGGACAATATTGATACTTAACAGCTAAAAATATTGATGTTAAAAAAATAAACCCCCAATATCCTTAACTCTATATCTCTATTCTATGAAAACTTTATTTTCTGTTTTATTATTGTTAGCGGTTTCATATCATTCATTCTCACAAGAAAAGTATTTCGTGAGAGAATATAAATATACTGCAGGAGAATCTGATAGTAAAATAACAGCACGAGAAAAAGCAATCAAGGAAGTTAAATCAATGCTGTTAGAAGAATTAGGTATCTATGTTGAGAGTTATGTAAATTATAACGTCAAGGAAATCGAAAAGATAAATACTTCATTTTTTAATCAAGAGATTAAGACAATGTCTGCCGGGATTACTGAAACAAAAATTCTTGAAGAAAAATGGAATGGTTATGAGTTTTATATTAAAGCTCAGATATAAGCAGATCCTAATGAAGTACTCAGAAAAATAAACCAGACACTGTCATCAAGAAGAAGTAGTGCTGTTATTGACAGTTTAAAAGTATTGTTAAATACATCTAATAAGGATATTCAGATTCATAGTCAGGAATTAAGTAAATTAAAAGCACAACTTTCAACTCAAAATAATGAAATAATACAAAAACAGAAAGATTTAATTAATCTTAATCAGCAACTTACAAATGCTCAAAATTCACTTTCTAAATATCAAATTCAAGAAAATCAGATTCTATCTGAAATACAAACTATTGAAAATAAAATAAAAAATGCAACAACAAAAGCCGTTAATAATGTTCGACTTGGGATGACTCCTCTTGAAGTTACTCAAGTTTGTGGGATTCTTCGTTCCACAGACAAATGCACAGATTTATTCTATAATTATGGTTCTGTATGGGTTCAATTTCAGTCAAATGTAGTCAAAAGACTTATTGATGCATCGAGTTTTAAAGGTGCTTGTTATCCATATGATATGGTATATAAATAAAGTAAATCAATTTAGTATAGTACTTCAAATAAATTTGTATGAATCAAATTTGAGATAATTAAAGAAAATGAAATGTAGTAAAAAATATGATTCACTTAGAATTAAACAATTTAGAACAATCAAACAAAGAATATATGTAAATGGCTTTTGAATCAATAACAGAAGCAAATGTGGAAGAATTATTAAATCTTCCGAAGAGGATTACAAATGCAAATATCCGTGCTAAATTGAAAGAATGTCACGAACAAATTAACTACACCGTAATTTGTACAACTGATGACAAATATAGATTTGAACTTTATACTCGCCAAAACAAGCTGGAGGGAATGGAAGATGATTTTTCGTGTGGATTAAGTTGGGTTGCTGCCAATGGCGAAACCCTAACTTTGTGTAGGTACAACGGTTCGAGCCACAGTCATCCAAACCATTTAGAAAACGAGAAACTTGGTTATACGTGCCATATACACAAAACATCTGAACGTTATATAATTGCCAATAGAAAACCTGAAGGTTTTGCGGTTAAAACTAATCAGTATTATTCGTTAAAAGGTGCATTGCACTCTTTAATTAATGATTGTCATATTACAGGATTACAAACCGAACAAGATTTACCAAAATTGTTTTAATCATGTACTTAGATTTAAATAAAATTCAAGATAATCTATGCCAAATGCTTTGTGCTGAGATTAGACTTTATGAAAAAAACAAGAATTTGATTCGGGTAGAAACCCCATTCTTCTTTCCAGATGGAGATCCATATCAAATCTATATCAAAGAGTTGCCAGGTGGAAATCTGAAACTTTCGGACATGGGACATACTATGATGCATTTAAGTTACGAAAATGATACAACCAAATTTAGAGAAGGTACAAGAGGGAAAATTTACAATCAATTACTTGCTGAAACCTTTGTAAAAGAGGAGAATGGCGAATTCACTATTGACACAAATATCGATAGTTTGATAATGAACCTTTTCAGATTTGGTCAAGCAATAACCAAATTGAATGATTTGCAATTCCTGAACAGAGCTCGTGCCGAATCAACATTTTATGATGACTTGCAAGAAAACATGTTTAAAATTATTCCAGAAGATAAAATCAAGAAAGATTATATTTACGATGGAATAGAGAATGCAAAGGACTATCCAATAGATTATTGTATTGAAGGGAAACATTCACCCTTATTTGTATTTGGGATACCAAATAAAGACAAAGCTCGACTAACAACCATTGTTTTGGAACGTTTATTACGAGCGAATGCCAATTTTGATTCATTGTTAATATTTGCAGACCAAACCACCATGCCGAGACCAGATTTGGCAAGGCTATCAAATACTGGAGGTGAGATGATTTCATCCTTGGATGCTGTGAATGATTTTAGCAGGAAATTATTACGTAAGGTAGAACTTAACTAAAAGATGTCAATTGTAAACAAATCAATTTGATAAACAGTTAAAGTTTATTATAAATTTTAGTTATTTTTTCTTGTCAATTTTTTTTTGACTCGTACTGTAACTTGTAACTTGGAATATTAAATGAAAATAGCATTAATTGGATATGGTAAAATGGGTAAAACCATTGAAAAAATTGCCCGTGAACGTGGACACGAAATTGTGTCTATTATAGATGTGGATAATACGGATGATTTTGAGTCGGCAGCTTTCAAAAGTGCCGATGTGGCGATTGAATTTACTGTACCACAAGTGGCATTAAGTAATTATCGAAGGGCTTTTGCTGCAGGAGTGGCTGTGGTGTCGGGAACTACCGGTTGGGCAAATGAATTACCGGCAATAAAAAAAGAAATTGAGGAAGGCGGGAAAACTTTATTTTGGTCATCAAATTTTAGTATTGGAGTGAATATTTTTATGGCAGTGAATAAACATTTGGCGTCAATAATGAATCAATTTCCTAGTTATAATGTCGAAATGACCGAAGTGCATCATACTCAAAAACTGGATGCTCCAAGTGGAACAGCGATAACTTTGGCGGAACAAATCTTGGACGAATTGGACAGAAAGTATATTTGGGTAAAAGAAACGGAAACAAAACCAGCGGAAATGGCAATTAAATCAATTCGCGAAGGTCTGGTTCCGGGTATTCATACCATTCGCTATGAATCGGAAGTGGATTCGATAACCATCACACACAACGCAAAGAGTCGTGAAGGATTTGCATTTGGAGCTGTACTGGCTGCAGAATTTACAAAAGGGAAAAAAGGATTTTTAGGAATGAAGGACTTGTTTAATTTCTAAAAATACTGCCGTTATACGATAAAAATTAATAATAATTCTATTATTATAGTACTATGCATAACATAGTACTATAATAAAATTTATATTTGCAGCGATAATTAGGATGTGAGTTTATTTTTTTAGTGCATTTACACTTTAGACTCCAATCTAATTCTTAGCTTTGTAACTTGTAATAAAAAAAATATGAATACTGAAAAAGAATCTTCTCGTTTTGATAAGCCAATGAAACAATGGATAAAAGGCATTGTTTGGAGTTTGGTTTATATTTTATTTATCGTTTGGGTAGGTAATTACTGGTGGTTATTAGGTTTGCCCATGGTTTTTGATGCGTTTGTAACCAAATACGTTCGTTGGACATTTTGGAAAGAAACCAAAAATAAATCTTTGCTAGCTGTTTTAGGGTGGATTGATGCTATCGTTTTTGCTTTAATTGCGGTTTATTTTATCAATACTTATTTGTTTCAAAATTATCAGATTCCCACATCTTCGTTAGAGAAAAGTTTATTGGTGGGCGATTTTTTGTTTGTTAGCAAAGCAAGTTACGGTCCTCGAGTACCCAATACACCGTTTTCGTTTCCATTAGTACAACATACTTTTCCTTTGCTGAATTGTAAGTCTTTTCTCGAAAATCCTCAATGGGAGTACAAACGCTTAAAAGGTTTTGACTCAGTTAAGCGCAATGATATTGTAGTATTTAACTTTCCAACAGGAGATACTGTGGCTGTAAAACAACAGAATCCTGATTATTACACTTTGTGTTATTTGTATGGAAGAGATGTAGTGAATAACCGGAACGATATTTTTGGCGATATTGTTTATCGACCTGTAGACCGACGCGAAAATTATGTAAAACGTTGTGTCGCAATTGCGGGAGATTGGCTTCAAATCAAAGATAATCAAGTGTATATAAATGGAAATAAACAAGATAAGTTTCAGGGAATTCAATTTAATTATTATGTGCAAACTGATGGAACTCGTTTGAACGGTGATTTGTTGGACAAATTAAATATCAGTGTTGATGACAGATTGTTGATGGATGATAATTCTGCCAGAAATTTCGGATTTCAAAACATAACTGAACTTGCAAACACAATTGGATTGGATATTTCTTTACCGATTTATCATTTCCCAATGAATGAAGAAACATACAACAAGATACAAAAAGTGAGTGGTGTTCTGAAAGTAATCATTGAGCCCGCTCGAGAAAGAGAAGTTTTTCCGCTTGGAGGAAACAAAACCTGGAATAGGGATAATTTTGGTCCTATTTGGGTGCCAAAAAAAGGTGCAAGACTGGCTTTAAATCATTATAATCTACCAATTTACGAAAGAATTATTTCCACTTATGAACACAATAAGCTAGAAGTGAAGGGTAATGATTTTTACATTAATGATAAATTGACAAAAACTTATACTTTCAAAATGGATTATTACTGGATGATGGGCGATAACCGTCATAATTCAGCCGATTCTCGTTATTGGGGATTTGTCCCCGAAGATCATATTGTGGGTCGTCCGGTGTTGGTTTGGTTGTCGCTGGATAAAGATAAAGGTTGGTTTAGTGGTAAAATTCGTTGGAACAGGTTTTTTAAGAATGCCGTGAAATAAAGCCCCCCAACCCCCGAAGGGGGATTAAAAGTTTACCTTATATGTGCTTCGTCACTTTACATTTAAATTAAAATGTCACAACTGCAAAAGCCCCCATCGGGGGTTGGGGGGCTATATTTATCATCGGCTTATTTAGCTCCAATTGAGTATTATATTGCTTTGGTGAATGCTGATATTGTTTTTTTTGAGTATTGCGAGCATTACGAAAAACAATCGTATCGTAACCGTTGTACCATTGCAACAGCCAACGGTAAGATGGCGTTGAGTATTCCGATGGAAAAAACAAGTGGAGAAAAGATTCTGACACGTGATATACGGATTTCGGAACATAATGACTGGCAAGTACATCACTGGCGTTCAATTGAATCGGCATATAATTCAACTCCATTTTTTGAGTTTTACAAAGATGATTTATTGCCATTTTACGAGAGAAAATGGGATTTTTTATGGGATTTTAATTTGGAGATTCAAGCAAAAGTATTCGAATTGTTAGACTTACAACTGAAAATTAAGTTGACAACTGAATATAAAACCAATTTTGATGGTGATATTACCGATTTGAGAAATAGTATACATCCAAAAAACAAAAATTCAGTTGAATTATACAAACCCTATTATCAGGTTTTCGACCAACGATTTGGTTTTCAGCCGAATTTAAGCATCATAGATTTACTTTTTAACATGGGAAATGAAAGTCAATTAGTGCTCCTAAATTATAAAAAGGGACATTATAAGGTAAAAATGAATATATAAGTAGTGATTAAAATAGTAATTTAAAAGTCCCCCTGGGGGATTTAAGGGGGCTAAATTATGGAACAAATAGATTGGAAAAATTTAGGATTCGGTTATATGAAAACCGATCACAATATCCGTAGCACCTATAGCAATGGCAAGTGGGGAGAACTTGAAGTTCATGAAAGTGAGTTTCTGAGTTTACATATTGCTGCCACCAGTTTACATTACGGACAGGAATCATTCGAAGGATTGAAAGCATTTCGTGGAAAAGATGGAAAAATCCGTATTTTTCGAATGAAAGACAATGCTTTACGTATGCAGGATTCGAGTGAAGGCACTTTAATGGCAAAAGTTCCTGTAGAGATTTTCGAAGAAGCAGTGATAAAAGCCGTTAAACTTAATGAACGATTTGTGCCACCTTATGAATCGGGTGCAGCTTTGTATATTCGACCGGTGCTTTTTGGAAGTGGTCCTCAGATTGGTGTGAAACCAGCTACAGAATATATGTTTATTGTTTTTGTAACTCCGGTGGGACCTTATTTTAAAGGTGGATTTCAAACTACTCCATTTGTGATCATGCGAGAATACGACCGTTCAGCTCCCCTTGGAATGGGAAAATATAAAGTTGGTGGAAATTACGCTGCCAGTTTGGTGGCAGGTGAACGTGCGCATGAGTTAGGATATTCCAATATATTTTATCTGGATGCCAAGGAAAAAAAATATATCGACGAATGTGGCGCTGCCAATTTTTTTGGCATAAAAAATAATACTTACATTACACCTAAATCAGCTTCAATACTCCCTTCAATTACCAATAAAAGTTTGATGGTGCTGGCTGTGGATTTAGGTTTGAAAGTTGAACAAAGAGCAGTTCCCGTAGATGAACTTATTACTTTTGAAGAAGCGGGAGCTTGCGGAACAGCAGCAGTTATCAGCCCTATTGAGCGCATTGACGACTACAATGAAAAGAAATCCTACATTTTTTCGCACGATGGATCACCGGGACCAATTTGTGATAAATTGTACCATAAACTGCGTGGCATTCAATATGGTGACGAACCAGATGAACATGGCTGGGTAACTGTTTTAGATTAAAGCCTCCTAAATCTTCCAAAGGGTGACTTAAAAAATATGATACAAAAATCTGAAGTTTTTCCAATAGGACAAATCAATAAACCGCATGGTGTAAATGGCGAAATGTCATTTTCTTTCACGTCAGATATTTTCGACAGAGAAGATGTTCCGTTCTTTGTGTTTGAAATAGAAGGTATTTTAGTCCCATTTTTTGTGGATGAATATCGTTTCAATGGCAGCACGACCGGATTGTTGAAACTGGATGGTGTTACGAGTGAGGAACAAGCCAGATCTTTTTATGGTTTGACAATTTATTTACCAAAAACTTTTCTCGAAAAAGTGACAGATGAAGAGATTGAATTAGATTATTTTGCAGGATTTACGCTGATTGACAAAGAGATAGGAGTACTTGGAATTATTTCGGAAGTGGATCAAACTACTGAAAATGTGCTTTTTGTAATTCCAAAACCGAATGATGAATTGCTTATTCCTGCTGGTGAAGAATATATTCAGAAAATTGACCACGATAAAAAAATTATCTATGTGAACTTGCCCGAAGGTTTGTTGGATTTATAAAACTCACCTATGTGAGTAAATATGATATATATGAATAATACCTTGACCTCATTAGAAATCATGGGTTATTTTTTTCGTTTTTATATTCCATTATGCCATCTTATATACAATTTCTTTCACCCATTGTGCCCATTGGGTCTGAGTTTTCGATTTATCGAATGTTTCCCAAGGTATCGGTTTGCCAATGGTGATTGTAAAGCTTTTTCCTTTTTGTTTAAACATTTCGTCGGCTAAATACATCATTTCCACATTAAATTTTATACCCAGGAATTTACGGAGATTAGCCAGGTTATAAAAAAAAATAGAATTACGTCCCTCGAAGTAAATTGGAATCACATCCCGCTGGTAACTCACAGCTTTGTTGATGAAATTTTTTTTCCATTCCAAATCCACAATTTTCCCCTTCATTTTTCGCGAACACATTCCTGCAGGATATGTAATCAGATGATTTTCTGACTCATATAGTTTTTGCATCAGCTCTGCATGTTCCTTTCCTTGTGTGCCGGTTTTATTTACAGGTATAAACATATCGTGCAAAGGATGCAAATTCATTAAAAGATCGTTTGAGAAAAATCTGACTTTGCCTTCATATTCATTACCAAGTAAATAGCCGGTTGAAATGCCATCCAAACCACCTAAAGGATGATTTCCAGCAAAAATATATTTACCTCCTTTGGGTGGTAAGTTTTCTTTTCCTTTGCTGGTGATAGAAACATCTAAATAATCGAGTCCGGATTTAATAAAATCGAGATTTTTTTTATCGGGATTACTTTTTAAAAAAATATTAATTTCCTTTTCATGTACAATTCTACGTAAGTAATTGACAATGAATTTAGGAACTTGAATATTTGGAGCTTTTTTTTTAAGTATTTTGGCTACATCAATATTCATAATTTTGTTTTGGCTCATGTTAAACGAGTTTTAAATTTCGATTTAGTGCAAATGTACGAAAATTGCTTAAATTGAGAAAAAACACTTGTAATTTTGATTTTATATAAATAAAATACATTATTATCAATACAAATTTGAATACTAAGATAAAATTTAAATTTCTGAAATTTTTCCCCCACTTTTTTCCATTTTATAACAGTTTTAAAGATAATTTGTTTTTAATAATTGATAATATGATAGTTAAAATACAAATGGCAATTAAATGAATTACATTTAAATTGTTGAGAAGTTGTTTAAAACCATCGATTTTAACGTAATAAATTGTTGAAAAAAAATATGTGGGGAATAGTGGGGAATATGAAAATTATTTCCTACTTTTACAGTTGAAAAAATGAATCCAATTTATTATGTTCACATTTATTGGTAAATACGAAGCAAAAGCCGATGTAAAAGGAAGAATCTTCATTCCTTCTGCATATAGAAAACTATTGCCCGATGGTGAAAAAGAACGAGTTGTGATGCGCAAAGATGCTGAAAATGACTGCATGGTGCTTTTCCCGGAACACGTTTGGAATGAGAAGGTAGAAGGTTTCAAAACCAAATTGGATGAATGGAATCCTATTGATCAACTTTTGCTGATGCAATTCGTTTCGGATGCGGAATGGTTGGACATAGATGCACAGGGTCGCATATTGATTTCGAAGAGAAACCTGCAAGCTATTGGAGTAGAAAATGCAGAAGTATTGTTTGTAGGCATGATTGACCGATTTGCTGTTTGGAGTAAATCTAGGTACGAACAGGCTAAAATGTCGAATATTGACTTTGCAGCTTTGTTGAAAGAGAGAATGATGAAACCCCAAAACCCCGAAGGTGAATGAGGTTAACAAATTCCTCAAATTAAAAAAATGAAGATTAAAAAGAATACGTCAAACAGTTTTAATTCCACACTCATTCAGGATTCGGGATTTTATCACATTCCTGCATTACTAAATGAAACGATTGAAGGTTTGAGTATTAAACCTGATGGGATATATGTGGATACTACTTTTGGAGGTGGTGGACATTCGCGCGAGATATTAGCCCATTTGGGTAAAAAAGGCAAGTTATTGGGGTTCGATCAAGATGAAGATGCCATTAAAAATGCACTTGATGACCCACGTTTTATATTTGCTCGTAGTAATTTTAAATTTTTAAAAAATTTTTTGCGCTATCATCAGATTGAAAAAATTGATGGAATTTTGGCTGATTTAGGTGTATCGTCTCACCATTTTGATGAAGCAGAACGTGGTTTTTCATTTCGTTTTGATGGAGCATTGGATATGCGTATGAATACACAATCGCCTTTGACGGCAGCGGTAGTACTTAACACCTATACAGAGGAGCAATTGGCCGATGTATTTTATTTGTATGGGGAATTGCACAATTCGCGAAAAATTGCAAAAACCATTGTCAATGAAAGGGCTAAAAAGCCATTTAATAATATTTATCCATTTATCGAAGCATTGAAACCATATTTCGGAAGAGAAAAGAAGAAGAAAGATATGGCACGTGTTTTTCAGGCTTTGCGTATTGAAGTGAATAAAGAAATGGATGTGTTGAAATCGCTTTTGGAGCAAGGTTTAAAAGTACTTAATCCCGAGGGTCGTTTGGTAGTATTAACGTATCACTCACTCGAAGACAGATTGGTGAAAAACTTTTTTAGAAGTGGAAATTTTGAAGGAAAATTAGAGAAAGATTTTTATGGCAATATTCAATCTCCTTTGAAAGTTATTAATAATAAGGTGATTACTGCCGATAAAACGGAAATTGCACGTAATCCGAGGGCGCGCAGTGCAAAATTACGTATTGCAGAAATGAAAGTTAGTAAGTAGTAAATAGAACCATGGCGTGGATAAAAAAAATGGCAGATGCCATTAGAGGCAGTGAAGATTTCTCGGATATTAAGTCGAGTACCATTCGTGACATCCTGAATGGTGAAATTTTGTCGAAAAATTTTTTAAAAAAGCAATATGGTTTATTGATAATGATGGCGGTATTGGCTTTTATGTATGTCGATAATCGTTATTCGTGCGAGAAACAACTGGCAAAAGAAATTGAACTAAAGAAAAAAATTCAAGATGTAAAATATGAATCGTTGACCATTTCTGCTCAGTTGATGGAAATCAGCAGACAATCGAATGTGCTGAACCAGTTGAACACAAGAGGTTTAGATTTGATTCAAACATCAAATCCGCCTATTGTAATTGAAGATTCGGTAACTGAAAAATAGATGGCTGATATTCGTAAAAATATAGTACTTCGTTTTGGGATTGTATATTTAATTATATGCTTTGCTTTTGTGCTTGTAATATATAAAATTACTGTTATTCAAACTGTTGAGCGGACAAAATGGATGGCTTTGGCAGCTAAGAATATAAAAACCAATATAGTTGTAAAACCCAATAGAGGAAATATTTATGCTTGCGATGGACGATTGATGGCGAGTTCCATACCAAATTATTATGTATATATGGACACACGTGTGGCTGCTTTACACGAAAAGAACGGAAAACTATTTAAAGAAAACATCGATTCAGTTTCCATTTATTTATCAAGTTTTTTCAAAGATAAAACTGCTTTAAAGTATAAGTTAGCTTTACAAAAAGCATATAATGACAGTGTAGGAGAATTCAAAATATTTCCGGATAAAATTACTTATTTACAGCTCAAGCAACTGAAAACCATTCCATTATTCCGACTAGGCAGAAATAAAAGCGGTTTGATAACCAAAGAGCTTTTTCGAAGGGTAAAGCCTTTTGGATCGTTGGCAACACGGACCATTGGCGATATTTATGCAGATGAAACCAAGGGTGGAAAAAATGGCGTTGAACTGAAGTTCAATAAATTTCTATTGGGTACGCCAGGTGTTTCAATTCGCCAAAAAGTTGCAAATACTTATATGGAAACAGTTCAGGTAGAACCTATTGATGGTATGGATATAACCACAACAATTGATATTGATTTGCAGGATATTGCAGAAAAAGCGTTGGTAGATGGTGTGCGCGAGTTTGATGCAGCGGTTGGTTATGCTATATTAATGGAAGTTCAATCGGGTGAAGTGAAAGCAATTGTCAATATGCAACGAAACAAGGATGGTTCATATACCGAAAACAGAAATGGCGCAGTTTCCGATTTGTCCGAACCGGGTTCAACCTTCAAAGTCGTTTCAATGATGGCGGCATTGGACGATGGTAAAATAAAGATAACTGATACAATAAATACATATAACGGTCAATACAAATTTGGCAACAGAACGATGACTGATCACAATGCACATCATGGTGGATTTCATAAAATCACACTGGCTCAAGCAATTTACGGATCATCGAATATTGGCGTTTCACGGGCAATTGTGAAAGCTTATGGAAGTAATCCATCAGATTATGTAGCTAAGTTGTATGCCATGAAAATGAATGAACGAATGGATCTCGAAATACCCGGTGCAGCAGCTCCATATATTCGTCATCCTAAAGATAAATCAACAAAAAATCCCTGGTCGCCTACTACATTGCCCTGGATGTCTGTTGGATATGAAACACAGATTCCACCAATTTATACACTGGCTTTTTACAATTCAATAGCCAACAATGGGAAATTGATTCGTCCATTTTTTGTGAAATCGATAAGTAAAAATGGACAGATTATTAAAGAGTTTAAAACCGAAGTGCTTAATCCTGCAATATGTAAACCTACCACATTGAAAGATATTCGTTATATGTTATTAGGTGTTTTGGAAGATGATATGGGGACTGCTAAAAATGTTCGTTCAAAATATGTTCGCATTGCAGGAAAATCGGGAACTGCACAAATTTCTCAGGGTAAGGAGGGCTATAAAGTTGGAAAAACAAAGCATCAAGTTGCCTTTTGTGGCTATTTTCCTTATGAAAATCCCCTTTATACCTGTGTTGTAGTTATGCGGGAACCTGGCATAGGTTATCCGTCGGGAGGACACATGAGTGGATCGGTTTTTAAAAATATTGCCGAAAGGGTTATGGCATTACGGTCAAACAGAAATCCGCTGGCTTATGAAAAAGATACGATAACTCACAATCCTATAAAACCCTTTACAAAAGTTGGATACTATGAGGCATTGAGTACAGTTATGGCTGATTTGAAATTGCCGCTTGGAACAAAAAAATCAGTATGGGTAAAAACCACTTCTGATGATAATAAAACCGAGGTTCACTCTGTTGCCGTTGCAAGCAATGTAGTACCCGACTTAACTGGAATGGGAGCAAAAGACGCAGTGTATTTGCTTGAAAGACTGGGATTGAGTGTACAGGTTCAGGGACGGGGAAAAGTAATTTCACAAAGTATAAAACCCAGTTTTTTTGCAAAAAAAGGCAGTTTAGTTTTACTTAATTTTGAATAAACCGATTGGTAATAAAATATTAAATTGACAAGTATGATACTAGAAGAACTATTGCAAAATGTAATTATTAAGAAAACAATTGGTGGTATAGAAATAGAAATATCCGGTATTCAATTTGATTCACGTAAAGTTGAAGAAGGTTGCATTTTTGTTGCAATCCGTGGAATTGCTTCAGATGGTCATCAGTATATTCCTGTTGCCATCGAAAAAGGAGCAGTAGCAGTTATTTGCGAAGAAATTCCATCTGAAATAAATCCAAAAGTAAGCTATCTGAAGGTTGAAAACAGTTCGGATGCTCTTGGCAAAATGTCTTCTGCATGGTACGGCTATCCATCTATGAAAATGATTTTGGTTGGTGTAACCGGTACAAATGGAAAAACAACAATTGCCACTTTATTGTATCAGCTTTTTCGTCAGTTGGGTCACAAATCCGGCTTATTATCAACGGTTTGTAATTATGTAAACGATCTTGCTGTAGAAGCTACACATACCACACCCGATGCGTTGGCATTGAATGAATTGTTGTCACAAATGGTGGAAGATGGTTGTGAATATGCATTTATGGAAGTAAGCTCTCATGCTGTGGATCAACACAGAATTGCTGGATTGGAATTTGATGGTGGTATTTTTACCAATATCACCCGCGATCATATTGATTATCATTTGACTTTTGAAAATTATCTGAAAGCTAAAAAGCAATTTTTTGATACATTATCAGCTAATACTTTTGCCCTTACCAATGCCGACGATAAAAATGGATTGGTAATGCTTCAAAATACAAAAGCAAAAAAATATACTTATTCGCTCCAGACAATGGCCGATTTCAAAACACGTATTTTGGAACATAGTTTTGAAGGTATGTTGCTCGACATGAACGATCGTGAAGTAAATGTTTCGTTTATTGGGCGTTTCAATGCAAGTAATTTATCGGCAGTATTTGGAGCAGCAGTTTTGCTTGGACAAGATGAATTAGAAGTTTTACGAATTATCAGTTTGTTGCATTCGGTTTCAGGTCGATTCGAAACGTTGCACGCGCCGGCAGACTATACAGCCATAGTGGATTATGCGCACACACCCGATGCACTGAATAATGTGATTGGAACAATAAATCAAATTTTACAGGGAAATGGTCGACTAATTTCTGTGGTTGGTTGTGGTGGAAATCGCGACAAAGGCAAACGTCCCATGATGGCTCGTGAAGCGGTAAACGGTAGTTGGAAAGCTATTCTAACTTCCGACAATCCACGTTTTGAAGAACCACAAGATATTTTAAACGACATGTTGGCTGGTCTTGATGTGGTTGAAAAAGCGAAAAGTCTGACCATTGTTGATCGACGTGAGGCAATTAGAACAGCATGTGCTTTGGCTCAAGCCGGAGATGTGGTGCTGGTTGCCGGCAAAGGACACGAAAATTATCAAATCATACAAGGTGTGAAACATCATTTCGATGACAAAGAAGTAGTGAGAGAATGTTTTTTAGGGTTTATTCCCTTATTGAAAAGGTAAATTGTAAACTGTTAATCAAAAATATATGCTATACCATTTATTTCATTATTTAGACCAACTTTTTCACATTCCCGGAGGCGGACTGTTTAATTTTATTTCATTCCGTACAGGTTTGGCTTTTATTCTGGCACTTGTCTTTTCTACTTTATTTGGTAGGCGAATAATTGATTATTTGCAAAAGAAGCAAATCGGTGAAACCATCCGCAATTTGGGGTTGGAAGGGCAGATGAGTAAAAAAGGCACACCGACAATGGGCGGAATAATCATTATCATTTCCATTTTGATTCCTACCATTTTGCTTGCCAATTTAACAAATATCTATGTGATTTTGATGATAATCACCACCCTTTGGTTGGGGTTTATCGGATTTTTGGACGACTATATTAAAATTTTTCGTAAAAACAAAGACGGGCTGAAAGGCAAGTTTAAAATTGTTGGACAAGTTGGTTTAGGAGTGATTGTAGGCTTGACAATGTATTTAAGTCCGGCAATGGTGATAAGGGAAAATATTGAAGTTAAAGGTGTGACGAGTCGTGTTGAAAATGTATTATATGCAAAACATGATATAAAATCCACAAAAACTACGATTCCGTTTATGAAGAATAATAACTTCAATTATGCCGATGCTTTTAAATGGGCAGGGGCAAATGCACAAAAATACGGATGGATATTATTTGTTTTAGTGGTAATTTTTATTGTAACGGCAGTTTCGAACGGGGCAAATCTGACAGATGGACTCGACGGTTTAGCCACAGGTACTTCGGCGATAATGGGAATAACACTCGGGATTCTGGCGTACGTTTCGGGAAATATAAACTATGCCGGATACCTGAATATAATGTATTTACCTGGTACCGGCGAATTGTTGGTTTTTGCAGGTGCATTTATTGGTGCAACAATTGGTTTTTTGTGGTATAATTCATATCCGGCTCAAGTGTTTATGGGCGATACCGGTAGTTTAACGTTAGGAGGAATTATAGCTGTTTTTGCCATTGTTACCCGCAAAGAATTGTTGATTCCGATTTTATGTGGTGTGTTTTTAGTCGAAAATTTATCTGTTGTGCTTCAAGTTGGATATTTTAAATACACAAAAAAACGGTTTGGTGAAGGAAAACGGATTTTCAAAATGACACCCTTGCATCATCATTTCCAAAAACAGGGAAACGCGGGAGTATTAGCATTTTTTCAAAGACCAATACAAGCACTTCCCGAATCAAAAATCGTGATTCGTTTTTGGATAGTTGGAATTATTCTAGCTGCAATTACAATTATTACATTGAAGATAAGGTAAATGAAAAGAATTGTAATATTAGGTGCTGGCGAAAGTGGTACGGGAGCAGCAGTTTTAGCTAAAAAACAAGGCTTAGAAGTATTTGTTTCTGATTTGTCGGAAATAAAACCTGAATACAAATCAATGTTGGATAACTACGGAATTGTTTGGGAAGAAAAACAACATACGGAAATAAAGATATTGAATTCAAATGAAGTGATAAAAAGTCCTGGTATTCCCGATAAAGCTCCAATAATCAAAAAGTTATATGCACTGGGAACTTCAGTAATATCTGAAATTGAATTTGCAGGAAGATACACACAGGCAAAAATGATTTGCATTACCGGTAGCAACGGAAAAACGACCACAACCATGTTGTTGTATCATATTCTGAAAAATGCAGGTTTGAATGTTGGTTTGGCTGGTAATGTGGGACAAAGTCTGGCTTTGCAGGTGGCTAACCAATCCTATAATTATTTTGTAGTGGAACTTAGTAGTTTTCAGCTCGATGGAATGACCAAATTTAAAGCAGATATAGCTATTTTATTGAACATAACCCCCGATCATTTGGACCGGTACGATTATAATTTTCAGAATTATGTGGATTCAAAATTTAGGATTACCCAAAATCAATCTTCCGAAGATGCTTTTATTTTTTGGGAAAACGACCCTGTTATAAAAGCAGAACTAGAAAAACGAAAGATTCAATCGACGTTGTATCCATTTGCAATAGAACGCACCGAAAAAACCAAAGCATTTATTCAACATGATGACCTGATTATCAAAATACTAAAAACAATTTTTACTATGCCTTCATCAGATTTAGCATTACAAGGTATGCACAATACCTACAATTCGATGGCTGCAGGATTAGCTGCTTCCATTGTTAATGTTCGAAAAGAAAGTATCCGACAATCGTTGCAGGATTTTCAGGGGGTTGAACATCGCCTGGAATATGTTGCAACTGTTCGAAATATCCGGTTTATCAACGATTCAAAAGCAACGAATGTCAACTCATGTTGGTATGCTCTACAAAGCATGAAAACACCGGTTGTTTTGATTCTTGGCGGAACGGACAAAGGAAATAACTATGCAGAAATTGAAGATCTGGTGCGTAGAAATGTGAAAGGGCTTGTTTTTATGGGATTAGATAATAAGGCTTTACATAAGTTTTTTGATGGTAAAATTGCTAAAATTGCTGATGTTCAATCTATGGAAGATGCTGTAAAAAATGCATATATTATGGCTGACGCAGGTGATACTGTTTTACTTTCACCTTGTTGTGCCAGTTTCGATATATTTCAGAACTACGAAGATAGGGGAAAAAAATTTAAAAACTGTGTCAGAAATCTTTAGAATTTTATTTTTTAAAATTTAAAATTACGGAAATAGGTTAATATCAAATTTTTGGAAATTAGAAAGGGAAAAATAAACTTTTCAAATTATCAAACTATCAAACTATCAAACTTTTCAAACTATCAAACATTTCAAACTTTTCAGACTTTTCAAACTTTTCAGACTTTTCAAACCTGCAATATGGAAAATCTCATTAAAAAACACCTAAAAGGCGATCCAATTTTATGGACTGTATTTTTTGCCTTGTGCATTATTTCAGCTATCGAAATGTACAGTGCATCAAGCACTTTGGCTTATGGTGCTGACAATTATGCCGGTCCCATGCTACGTCATGTTGGTTTTTTAATTGGAGGTGCAATAATCGCATTTGGAGTGCATCTTGTTCCGTATCGGTATACGCGAATGGCAGCTTATATTGTTCTAATAGTATCAGCAGTATTGTTGGTTTGGGTACTTTTCAGAGGAGTTACCGAAAATGGTGCATCTCGTTGGTTGGTCATTGCCGGAATAAAATTTCAACCATCTGAATTTGCTAAATTATCGGTAATTATTGTTGCTGCCGATTTGATTTCACGTATAAAAGATGCGTCCAAAGATGAATGGAAGTATTTTCGGAACACGATTATTATATTGGGAATAATTTGCACACTGATTTTATTTGACAATTTTTCAACTGCCTTTATTCTGTTTATGGTGGTATTTATCATGATGTTTATCGGAAGAATTTCGTTGTTAAAATTGGGCGGACTGGCAGGTGGATTGATACTTGTACTTGTTATCTGTTTTACATTAGTTAAAACGATACCAAAAGAATCTATGCCGAAAATGTTTGATCGTGCTTATACATGGGTTGGACGTATTGATAGATTTAAAACCGAAAAACACGATGATAAAGAAAAATATAAAATCACAGATGAAAATCGTCAGGTACAACACGGACGAATAGCCATTGCCCGTGGTGGTGTTTTGGGTGTGATGCCCGGCAACAGTATTGAACGCGATTTCCTTCCACAGGCTTATTCCGATTTTATTTATGCCATTGTTGTCGAAGAAATGGGATTGCTTGGTGGTATTTTTGTGATAATGCTTTATCTGATATTGCTTTTTCGAGCGGGGCGAATTGCAACAAAATGTTCAACAGTTTTTCCCGCTTTGTTGGTTATTGGACTTTCGTTAATGATAGTAATTCAGGCATTTATCAGTATGTCGGTGGCATCCAGTTTAGGCCCGGTAACAGGTCAACCTTTACCTTTAATAAGTAGAGGTGGAACTTCGATTCTGATTACCTGTATATATTTTGGAGTTATTTTTGGAATTACACGACAAATAAAAGAAGAAATTCAACCCATTGAAGAAGTTACAGAAAAATCTGTAGATGAACTTCCTGTGGTAGAATTTGAAAGTTTGTAAATATGAAACACAAATTTATTATTAGTGGTGGTGGAACAGGTGGACATATATTTCCGGCAATAAGTATTGCCAATGCCATAAAAAAGAAACTACCGACTGCCGAAATTCTTTTCGTTGGTGCGCTTGGACGTATGGAAATGGAACGTGTTCCCGCAGCAGGTTATCCTATCGAAGGGTTACCGGTAAGTGGATTAAATCGATCCAACATGTTGCGTAATGTAAAAGTAGTAGTGGATTTATTACGTAGTTTGGTTTTAGCACGCCGCATCATTCGTCGGTTCAAACCAGATATCGCCATAGGTGTAGGTGGTTATGCCAGTGCTCCAACGCTCAGGGCAGCATCGGCTTTTGGCGTTCCTACGCTGATTCAGGAACAAAATTCGTATGCAGGAGTAACCAATAAATTACTTTCAAAAAAAGCTTCCAAAATTTGTGTGGCCTATGAAGGCATGGAGAAATTTTTCCCGAAAAACAAAATAATTCTGACCGGAAATCCAGTTCGTCAGGATTTGTTTATGGTAGAACCAAAAACAGCAGCAGCTTATCAGTTTTTTGGATTTGACCCTACAAAAAAAACAATTCTGGTGGTAGGTGGAAGTTTAGGAGCACGAACCATTAATCAAAGCATAATTGCTCAGTTGGAACTTTTGTCGAAAGCTGATATTCAGGTGATTTGGCAAACCGGAAAATTTTATATTGAAAATGCACGCAAAGCAGCAGAACCATTTGCTTCGCCCCGATTGTTGGTAACCGATTTCGTTTCGCGCGTGGATTTAGCATATTCCATTGCCGATTTGGTGATTTCGCGTGCCGGTGCCAGTTCTATTTCTGAATTGTGTTTGTTAGCAAAACCGGTAATTTTAGTTCCTTCGCCCAATGTTGCAGAGGATCATCAAACTCAAAATGCCTTGGCTTTGGTCAAGAAAGAAGCAGCAGTGATGGTAAAAGATGTTGACGCAAAAGAACAACTGGTTATCAGGGCGTTGGAATTGATAAATGATACCAAAGCCTTAAAAAAATTGGGTGAAAATATACTAAAAATGGCAGAAAAAGATTCAGCAGATAGAATTGCAGAAGAGATTTTGAATTTAATAAAATAAATTCCAAATCATTATTGGAAAGAATAAGATATTAGTAATGATATATTGAATGAATTAAACTAACAAACTTCAAGTCCGCATTAAAAAGACTTAGTGGTTGTCTGAAATTTATGAACAAGTTTACAAAATATTACTTTTTGGGAATTGGTGGCATTGGCATGAGTGCTTTGGCACGTTACATCAAAGCCAAAGGTTTTCAGGTAGCCGGTTACGACCGAACAGAAACCAAGTTGACAAGCGATTTACAAACCGAGGGAATTGAAGTTTGTTTCGACGAAAGCACCTATCATATTCCTACCAATTTTGCTCTAGCAAAGGATGTGTTGGTAGTGCTTACACCTGCAATTCCAGTAGATAATCGTCAATTGATTTATTTTCAGGAACATGGTTTTAATATCCAAAAGCGAGCGCAAGTTCTTGGGAATATTACCCGTTCGTGTAAAGCGTTATGTATAGCCGGAACACATGGTAAAACCACAACTTCCACTATTGCTGCCCATTTGCTTTATCAATCACAGGTTTCGTGTAATGCTTTTCTGGGAGGAATTTCAAATAATTACAACACAAACTTGTTGATTTCCAATGAAAGTAATTTGGTCATAGTTGAAGCAGATGAATACGATCGTTCTTTTCATCAACTTTCGCCATTTATGGCAGTAATTACTTCGGTAGATCCAGATCACTTAGACATTTATGAAACACCGGAAGCTTTTAGGGAAAGTTTTGAACATTTTACATCGCTAATTCGTACAGGTGGTGTACTTATTATGCGTAAAGGAATTGATATACATCCACAATTGCAAAAAGGAGTAAAACTCTTTACGTATTCGATGGATAATGGTGGAGATTTTCATGCAGAAAACATAAGAACATCAAAAGGTGTAATACATTTCGATTTTGTGACACCAACTGATCGTATTTCTGATGTACGTTTAGGCGTTCCTGCACGTATTAATATTGAAAATAGTGTAGCAGCAATGGCGCTGGCCTGGCTCAACGGAGTGACTACCGAAGAATTAAGAGCAGGGATTTCGTCATTTTCAGGTATCTATCGTCGGTTCAATGTGGTGTATAAATCTGATAAAGTGGTATATATGGACGATTACGCTCATCATCCAAGTGAACTCAAAGCCAGTATTTCTTCAATCAGAAATCTTTATCCCGACCGCAAAATTACCGGAATTTTTCAACCACATTTATTCTCCCGAACCAGGGATTTTGCACCAGAATTTTCCGAAGCATTATCAAAACTGGATGAATTAATTTTGCTGGATATTTATCCGGCACGTGAATTACCCATTGAAGGTGTAAGTTCGGAAATGATTTTACGTGATGTAAAATTAACTGATAAGACATTGTGCTCCACCGAAAATCTATTACCTTTGCTCAAAGAAAAAAAGCTGGATGTGCTAGTGACTTTTGGTGCAGGAGATATTGATAAAATGGTGCCAAGAATTAAAGAATTGCTAAAAAGTTTGGGAAAGAAGAAGGATTAAGAATTTTGGTATTTGCATAATAAATGAATTAAAACATATTACAATACATTCAAACTATTTTTCTTTCATTGAAATCCAGACTATACGCTATCTATGAAACCGATATTCAAATACATACTGATTTCCATATTTGCCCTGCTGGTAGTGGGTTATATGGTTTATACATTGTGGTATTTTTCGGACAGAAACAAAGAGGAAGTATGTCGTAGATTTGAGATTGAACTTGAAGACAGCGACAAAGTACAGCTTATCACCCAAAAAGATATTGCAACCATTTTAGATGAAAATAACCTGAATCCGATTGGAAAAACCATTAAACATATATGTACGGCAACTATTGAAGAAACCCTGCACAAAAACCCCATGATAAAAGTGGCTGAGTGTTACAAAACGCCGGCAGGAATCGTTCATGTCAGGGTGCTGCAACGTCGTCCAAAATTCAGGGTTGTTGGTTTAGGAAGTTATTATATGGATGTGGACCGGAAAACAATGCCAATTTCTACAAATTATGCTGTTTATGTGCCGGTTGTTTCGGGGCGGGTAACCAAAACAATGGCCAGTGGAAAGCTTTTCGATTTTGTGAGTTTTTTGGAGGAAAATCCTTTTTGGGATGCGCAAATAGAGCAAATTTATGTCCGTGATGATTTGAAAATTGAACTTGTTCCACGTGTTGGCGATGTAATTATTCTGTTGGGGACACTTGATAATTATGCTGTTAAGCTCAATAAATTGCATAAATTGTATGTGAATGGATTCAATGTAATTGGGTGGAATAAATATAAAAAAATAGATTTACAATATAAAGATCAGGTAGTTTGTACCAAAGTTGGTCTCGATCCGGTGCACAAAGAAATAGCAGTTATTGAAAAAAAAGATAGTATTATTGCCAAGAAATTATGATTTCAAAGAAACAATTTGTAGCGTATGATTTAGGTAGTTCCCGTATTTCGGCTATGGCAGGCGAAATGCAGGTGAATGGTGAACTTAAAATTTTATCGGCAGAATTTAAAAACTCCGATGATATTAGATGGGGGATTGTAGAGCAACACACCGGTGCCGCTTTCAAGGTGAGCGAATTACAGAAGTATCTTCAGAATAGTGCAAAAATTGCTGAAATTTCGATGGTTTCGGTAAGTGTGGGTGCAAAATCGATGAAAATGAAAAACGATACGGTAAGTCGTTTTGTAGGAAAACATAATATTATTACTGACAAGCTTTTAGCTGAGATGTTAGAAGAATGTGAGCGTAAATCTAAGAATGAAAGTGTTGAAATTTTTGATGTTTTTCCTGTTTCATATTTTGTTGATGGAGTGCGAATGGATGAACCGGTGGGAAAAACAGGTTCTCAAATAATTGGAAATTATCATTTAATTATTGGAAGTTCAAATATAAAGACCCAAAGAGATCGCTGTTTTGAAAAAACAGGTCTTGTTGTTGAACATACCCCATTGTCAATTGAGGCTTTGTCGACAGTATTGATTGAAGACCATGAACGCGAAAACGGATGTGCTTTAATTAATTTTGGCGCCACCACCACAACCTTGGCTGTTTATTCCGATGGAATTCTACAAAAGTTGTTGGTTGTTCCACTCGGCTCGAAAAATATCACAAAAGACATTGAAGAGTTAGGTGTAAGCGAAACACATGCCGAAAGACTTAAATGTCTGAAAGGTGTAGCAATGGAATCATTGGTCGATAACCCTGTTTACGTACAAATACCTTCGAATAAGATAGAAAATCCACCTGTAAAAATTTCTACATTGTTTTTGGCAACTATAATCGAGGCACGTCTAGAGGAAATGTTACAACCAATTTTTGACACTATTAATTCGCTCGAATATCAGTTAGATGCTGGTGTTATTATAACAGGTGGCGGTTCAAAACTAAGCAATATTATAGATTTTATTGAGGAAAAATCAGGAATGAATACCCGTTTCGGAAATCATTCCGATTGGTTATCGAACGATACTCCCGAAAAATTCCTCGATCCTAGCTTTGCTCAGCTAGTTGGTACAATTATTCTTACCAATGAGTATCGAAAAGAACATCCGATTGAAGAAACCGAAAAAGATAATGGAAAGAAACCCAAAATTCCCAAGAAAGGTTTTAGAGAAAGAGTTGCCGATGGTTTTATTGTATTCTTTGGCGATGAGCAAAAACTGAATTAAATCCAGAAAGAAGGTTTAAGAAATAACGAATTAAAAATAAACTAAAAGTCAAAAAGTTTCTGAAAAATAAATTGGACTTTAGACATTAAAAATCAAAATATATGGGATATTTAGATGAAAGTTTGCCTTTAGAATTGCCACTGGTTGACAGTTCATTCATTAAAGTTATTGGCGTTGGTGGCGGTGGTGGTAATGCCGTAAATCACATGTATCGTCAGGGAATTACCGATGTGTCGTTTGTGGTTTGTAATACCGACAATCAGGCTTTGGTGAAATCGCCGGTGCCAAATAAAATACAATTGGGTGTTGATACCACCGAAGGTTTAGGTGCAGGAGGTAAACCCGAAGTTGCCCGCCGAGCTGCCGAAGAATCGATTGAGCAAATTCAGAACTTGCTGAAAGACAATACTAAAATGGCATTTATTACAGCTGGGATGGGTGGAGGAACCGGTACAGGTGCTTCGCCTGTAGTTGCCAAAGCTGCACACGATTTGGGCATTCTAACGGTTGGTATTGTTACTATTCCATTTGCATTTGAAGGTAATTTAAAAATCAGACAGGCATTGGAAGGTGTTGCTGCACTCAGCGAACATGTGGATGCTATTTTGGTTATTAACAACGAAAAACTTAAAGAAATATATCCCGATCTGGAACTTTCCAATGCGTTTGCCAAAGCGGATGATGTATTGACCAATGCTGCAAAAGCCATTGCCGAAATAATTACTGTTCCAGGCTATATCAATACTGATTTTGCTGATGTTTATAGCATCATGAAAGATGGAAATGTAGCGATAATGAATACCGGTTACGCTTCGGGCGAAAACAGAATTACCAAAGCTATCGAAGATGCATTAAACTCTCCATTGCTAAATACAAACGATGTAAGTGGTGCCAGCAAAATTTTGTTAAGTTTGTATTGCTCTACTACCAACCAGATTAGAATGGATGAAATTGATCAAATTCATCAATTCATGTCAACAGTAGGCGAAAATGTTCAGGTTATTTGGGGTGCAACTTTTGATGATGATTTGAATGAAAACGTTAAAATAACTTTGATAGCAACAGGTTTCGATGTTGGCGATATACCCGGAATGCCTGCTAGTGTTGCAAAAACACATTCTCATAAATTAGTTTCTGCAAAAATAAATATGTCAAATTCTAATGATTCATCTGATTCAGAACAAGCCGGAGAAGAATTGCTGGATGCGAAAAAATCGGATACAGAAAAAGCCATGGAACAATATTATGGTAAACCTTTAGATATTATAGTCGAAGTTGAACCTGAGTTGAAAGTTGAGATACCTACAATTACGTTAGACGATTTAGAAGATGAATCAACATATAAGAAAGTAGAAAGCATTCCGGCATGGAAGAGAAAACTTTTTAAAAACTAGTGTTGCTTAATTTTATAATTTGAAAATGTGCTACTTAGATAATGCTAATTTGTAATGGTTTATCTTAATTTTATAGCACTAATGCAATTAAAATTCTAATTAGTAAATCAACTAAACATAAAAATCAATCATTATGGATTTATACGATAGAGTAAGCAGTGATATTAAAACTGCCATGCTGGCTCGCGATAAAGTTGCTTTAGAAGCTATTCGTGGAATAAAAAAAGAATTTTTGGAAGCTAAAACATCAAAATGTGGCGATGGAACATTGTTGGATGAAGTGGCAGTGAAAATCCTACAAAAGATGATAAAACAACGCAAGGATTCGGCACAAATTTACCAGGAACAAAACCGTCCCGAATTGTCAGAAAACGAACTGGCTGAAGCATCGGTGATTGAACTTTATTTACCTACACAAATGACCGATGCAGAACTGGAATCGGCTGTGGCAGGAATTATAGCACAAGTTGGTGCTACCGGACCACAAGATATGGGAAAAGTAATGGGTGTAGCCAGCAAACAATTAGCAGGAAAAACCGAAGGTCGAATGATTTCTGAAAAAGTAAAAGCCTTGCTTACAAAATAACACCGGATTTTGGGTTTTATCAAACCTCAAAGAATGTACAGCGCCCTTGTTCATTCAATTTTTTAGTATAAAAACCCGAATATTTTCTTTTGGAAATGTGCGGGTTTTGTGTTATTCAGAAAAATATCAAATTTAATTTCAATCGAATAAAGAATTTTTTTAATCACTACTTCGACTTATTCTCCCAACTGCAAAGTACCACTCTGCCTGCTTTTTGCCTCGCAATCTGATGTATTGTAAATTTTAAAGAAAACTTTGATTACTGTTTAGACTATTTTTTTGTACTTTTGTAGAAATGAGTTAATAACTTTTTCATAAGATTTTTGAAATAAGTTTAGGTTTATGTTTTTATGCAGAAAAACATAAATTACAATGTGTGTATATTGAAAGAAAACTCTAACTTTGCATCATAGTTCAGTTCACCTAAGTATTTGATATACTGAAATCAATAATTTTATCTATAAGGTTTTTTAAATAAGTTTGAAAGTATTATCAAATTTTGATTCAATATTGAAGAGATTAGATTTAATTTAGACAACAAAAATAGCACCAATACCTCACTACATCTTATTATCAAAAAATAAAGGTTTAAAGTCAAATTTAGCATCGATAATACAATAAGTATAAATATCTTTGTGCCAACTTAAAGTAATAAATATGAAAAACAAATCAATTCTAGCTTTCGACCTTGTTGCTACAAGTGAATGCCCCATTCTCTGTAGTATCGAAAATGGTCGACAGCAAATGAATGATCTGCCCAGTTTTCCTAATCAAATTCTACAAATTGGATTGGATTTTCACTGGAACAGATACTCATTATTCGAGCATTTTGAAGCAGGTCATCAGACAACAGAAAACGAAGGAGTTGAAATAACATCCAATGTGATAGATAGATGGGGTGTTGATTTTGCAATTATTGCTAATGATGGATCTATTCTTGGTGCTTATTATAATTGCAACGAATTTATAAGTTTAACGTTTCCTAACTTGTTAAATTCAATAGGTACCTATGCTTTTTCAGGTAGTAGCTGCTTTACAAGTAGTTTAACTATTCCTAATTCTTTAACTGAAATAGGAGGGTCTCCTTTTTATAAATGCTGTAATTTCTTTGAAGTAAAACTACACTTAAAAATAACTAAGAATAGAAATTCTGAATTTTACAACTGTAGTAATCTTACCAAAATTAATATGCCTCGAAGCATACAATCAAACGTATGTACAAATACTTTTGAAGGTAAATCTAAAAATTTTAGTCCACTTTTTGTGACTGAAAGCTCTACTGCAACATATCTTGCAGCAGAATTTTGCATGGAATTTACACTCATATCTGAAATTGTATGTACTTGCACATTTACTCCAAAAACAGTAACTATAAAATCTATGCTTCGTACTCCGAAATTGTAATCGAAGGATTTTTAGCAGAGCAAATTGTGATTGTCTTTGGCATTGATAGTAAAAAAAGGTAAGTTCTCTAATATCTGGTAGCGAACACATAAAAATACCTCTTAAACCAATTTTGTTTATAAAGTAAAATAGGGCGAATTAAAGCTAAAAGTGATATTAAAGAATTCTACATATCTTATTAAATTAAATTAAAAAAAATAACAAAAATTATGAAAAAAAGTTTATTTTTTATTGCTTTTATCGTATTAGTACATACGGCAATGGCACAAGTTTCAAAAACGGTGGATATTACAACAGCGGGCACATTAGGTACGACACTCACAGCTACCGAGAAAAGCACAGTTACAAACCTAACTGTAACAGGAAACATCGATGCACGCGATTTTAAAACTATGCGCGACGATATGCCGCTACTGGCAGTGCTGGATTTAGGGGCAGTGAATATTATGGCATTTACGGGTATTGCTACTACCTCGAGTTCTGTTGCTTACCCTGCCAACCAAATACCGCAATGGGCGTTTTACAATTTTTCTAGAGAATCAGGGAAAACTTCTCTTACCTCTATTGTATTACCAGAAAGTATTACTTCAATTGGAGTTAGTGCTTTTTATATTTGTAGGGGCTTTACAGGTAGTTTAACTATTCCCAATTCGGTAACTTCAATTGGAGATCACGCTTTTGAGGAATGCAGTGGCTTTAATGGTAGTTTAACCCTTTCTAATTCTTTAACTTATATAGGAGTTAAAGCATTTAGATTTTGTAGCGGCTTCACAGGAAGTTTAACTATTCCTAATTCTGTATCTTTAATTAATCAGTTTGCTTTTTCTGAGTGTAGCGGCTTCAACGGCAGCTTAACTATTCTTAATGGAGTTGATTCAAATTCAGATGGCTCTTATGGTTCTTTAAGAAATAGTACTTTTTTAAATTGTAGTAATTTTACAGAGCTAAATCTACCTAATAATATAACAGAGATTGGAGATGGAGTCTTTGTAAATTGTGCAAAACTTACCAAAATTAAAATGCCGAGAAGTTTTCCACCAACTGTCTATGACAATACTTTTACCGGTATCCCTAAAAATTTATGTACGCTTTATGTGCCAGCAGGTGCTAAAGGGTCATATCAGGCAGCAGATTTCTGGAAGGATTTTACACTTATGTCCGAAATTATTGGTACAAGTACTTTTGCGCCACAAAACAGCAACCTAAAAATTTATGCTTCGCACTCCGAAATTGTAATCGAAGGAGTTATTGCAGGGCAAATTGTCAATGTCTTTGGCATTGATGGTAAAAAGTTAAGTTCTCAAATATCTAATGGCGAAAATGTAAAAATTCCGTTAAAAACTAATGGTGTTTATATCGTAAAAGTGGGCGAGAGAAGTTCAAAAGTGATATTATAAAATTCAATATATCAAACACAATCAATTACAAAAATAAGATTTATGAAAAAAAGTTTACTTTATATTGCCTTTATCGTATTCGTACATACGGCAATGGCGCAAGTTTCTAAAACGGTGAATATAACAGATGCTGGTACATTAACTACGGCACTAACTGCTTCTGAGAAAAGCACAGTTACAAACCTAACCATAATAGGAAACATCAATGCACGCGATTTTAAAACCATGCGCGACGATATGCCACTGTTGGCTGTGCTTGATTTGGGAGCTGTGAATATTATGGCATTTACGGGAGTTGCTACTGCCTCTGGTTCTGTAATATATCCAACCAACGAAATACCAGAGTATGCGTTTAATAATCCGACAACGTATTCAGGTAAAACCTCTCTTACTTCTTTTATTTTTCCAACAAGCATTACTTCAATTGGAGATTATGCTTTTTCTTTTTGCAGCGGTCTAACAGGTAACTTAACTATTCCAAATTCAGTAACTTCAATAGGAGTAAGAGCATTTCAAGTTTGCAGTGGCTTAATTGGCAACTTAACTATTCCTAATTCGGTTACCTCAATTGGAGAATATGCTTTTTACAATTGCAGCGGCTTTACAGGTAATTTATCAATTTCCACTTTGATAACTACAATTGAAAGTAGTACTTTTGGAAATTGCAGCGGCTTTACTGGCAATTTAACTATTCCCAATTCGGTTACCTCAATTGGAGAATATGCTTTTTCTGGATGTCGGGGCTTCACTGGGAGTTTAACTATTCCCAATGTTCGTACGGTTAGAAAAGAGGCTTTTTCGGGTTGCAGCGGCTTCACAGGTAGTTTAATTATTCCGAGTTCGGTAACATTAATAGGTGAGGGAGCTTTTTTATATTGCAGCGGCTTTACAGGCAGTTTAACTATTCCCAATTCGGTAACTTCAATAGGAAGTCATACTTTTAGGAGTTGTAATGGTTTTTCAGAGTTAAATCTACACACTAATATAACCAATATTGGTGATTATGCTTTTGAAAGTTGTACAAAACTGACCAAAATAAATATGCTGCGAAGCACTCCACCAACCGCATATGCTAATACTTTTACCCGCATACCTAAAAATTTATTACGGCTTTACATTCCTTCCGGATCTTTGCCTACTTATCAGGCAACAGACTTCTGGAAGCAATTTACATTTGTTTCGGATCTTAAGATGGGAACATCCGCTGAAGCAGGTACACTAAGCTCTGCACTATCGACTACTGAAAAGAACAATGTGACAGACCTCACCATAATAGGAAACATTGATGCACGCGATTTTAAAACCATACGTGATGATATGCCATTATTGGCTGTTCTTGATTTGGGAGGGGTGAGTGTTATGGCTTTTACGGGCGTTGCTACTACTTCGAGTTCTATTGCTTACCCTGCTAACGAAATTCCACAGTATGCGTTTAGCAATCTTATTACCACTGTAGGCAAACTGACTCTTACATCATTTACTTTTCCTACAGGAATAACCTCAATTGGTGATGCTGCTTTTTGGAGATGTAGTGGTTTAACAGGTACTTTATCTATTCCTAATACAATTACTCAAATAGGGATGGATGCCTACCGAGGCTGCGTTGGTTATACAGGCAGTTTAATTATTCCTAATTCGGTAACTTCAATAAGAGAAGGTGCCTTTTTAAACTGCTCTGGCATTACTGGTAGTTTAACTATTCCAAATTCAATAACTTCAATTGAAGGTTTAACTTTTAAAAATTGTAGCAATTTTACAGAGTTAACACTACCTAATTATATAACTCAAATCAGTGATGAAGCTTTTCAAAATTGCTCAAAACTTTCCAAAATTTATATGCTACGTAGCACTCCACCAGTCATATATTCTAATACATTTACAGATATTCCTAAAAATTTATGTACGCTTTATGTTCCAGCTGGTGCCACAGGGTCATATCAGGCAACAGACTTTTGGAGAGAATTTACACTTATGTCAGAAATTGTAAGTACTAGTACTTTTACGCCACAAAACAGCAATCTAAAAATCTATGGTTCGCACTCCGAAATTGTAATCGAAGGATTTATCGCTGGGCAAATGGTGAATTTATTCAGCATTGATGGTAAACATATCATTTCACAAGTATCTAATGGCGAACGCGTAAAAATTCCAGTAAAAACCAATAGTGTTTATATTGTAAAAGTGGGCGAGAGAAGTTCAAAAGTGATACTATAAAATTATTCGATATTTGTGCAGATTAGCTCTGCTAAACGTTGGTTTGATTTGTCGTTGTAGTATTTTCTAACCACAAATATTCACAAATACACACAAATCAATATACAACATTTTATTGATTCAATTGTTTTAAATGTAAAATTCAATATATCAATCATATACAATTAGAAAAAGAAGATTTATGAAAAAAATATTACTTTTTATTGCCTTTATCGTATTAGTACATACTGCAATGTCACAAGTTTCAAAAACGGTAAATTTAACAACAGCCGGTACATTAAGTACGGAACTCACAGCTACTGAGAAAAGCACAGTTACAAACCTAATTGTAATAGGAAACATCGATGCGCGCGATTTTAAAACCATACGCGACGATATGCCGCTGCTGGCAGTGCTTGATTTAGGAGCAGTGAATATTATGGCTTTTACGGGAGTTGCTACTGCCACAGGTTCTGTCACTTACCCTGCCAACGAAATTCCACAGTATGCATTTTATAACAATTCGACCTCTAAGGGCAAAACCTCCTTTACTTCATTTATTTTCCCAACAAGCATTACTTCAATAGGAAGTAATGCTTTCAGAAAATCCGGAAGTGGCAATTTGGTAATTCCAAATTTGGTAACCACAATAAAAACCTCTGCTTTTTATGATTGCTATTTTAATGGCACTTTAACTATCCCAAATTCGGTAACTTCAATTGGGATGTCTGCTTTTGAATTGAGTACGGGCTTCACTGGTAATTTAACTATTCCAAATTCGGTAACTTCAATTGGAGCTTATGCTTTTGCTAATTGCAACAATTTTAAAGGCAGTTTAACGCTTCCCAATTCAATAACTAAAATAGAAGATGGTACATTTGGTGCTTGCGATGGCTTTACAGGAAGTTTAATAATTCCTAATACGGTAACTTCGATTGGGTATTCTGCTTTTCAAAGTTGCAGGCAATTTACAGGAAGTTTAACAATTCCTAATACGGTTACATCTATTAAGTATCAGGCTTTTAGTGGTTGTAATAATTTAACGGAATTAACTCTTAGTAGTAATATAACTACAATTGACGATCGTGCGTTCGCATACTGCGTAAAACTTACCAAAATTCATATGCCACAAAGTACTCCACCAACCATATCTTCTAATACATTTGGTTACATTCCTAAAAACTTATGTCGGCTTTATGTGCCTTTTGGCTCATCGTCGGCATATAAGGAAGCAAATTTCTGGAAGGAATTTACATTTATATCCGAACCTCCCGTTTCTGTACCTTCAGCCGGAACACTTAGTTCGTCGTTAACAGCTACTGAAAAAAGCACAATTAAATACCTAACCATAATAGGAAACATCGACGCACGCGATTTTAAAACCATGCGCGATGATATGCCATTGCTGGCAGTTGTTTATCTGGATGAAGCAAATATTCTGGCTTTTACGGGAGCTGCTACTGCTCCAGGCTCTGTTACTTATCCTGCCAACAAAATTCCTCAGTATGCATTTTATAACAATTCTACCTCAACAGGGAAAACTTCCCTTACTTCAATTTATTTTCCAACTAACGTTACATCGATAGAAGAACATGCTTTTCATGGTTGTAGCGGACTATCAGGCAATTTAACGATACCAAATTCGGTAACCACCATTGAAAGTAATGCTTTTTACGGTTGCAGTGGACTATCAGGCAATTTAACGATACCAAATTCGGTAACTACAATTAAGGAAAATGCATTTTATGGTTGTAGTAATGTAACAGAATTAGTATTAAATAATTTAACTGAAATTAAAGACTATGCTTTTGGAAATTGTAATAATATTAGCAAAATTTTTGTGCCTCGAAGTACACCACCAATCATAAGTGCTGGTACATTCAATGGCATTAATAAAAGTTTATGTCGCCTTTATGTAGTTCCCGGATCGTTGACAACATATCATTCTACAAACTATTGGAGAGAATTTACGCATATTTCCGAATCTTTTTATGTTGCATCGGCTGGTACACTTAGCACATTGTTGACGGATACTCAAAAAAGTACCATTACAAACCTTTCACTATCAGGAAACATCGATGCACGCGATTTTAAAACCATGCGAGATGATATGCCATTGCTGGCAGTGCTGAATTTGGAAGAAGTGAATATTATGGCTTATGATGGTAATGCTACTGATGGGGGTGCTTTTTACCCAGCCAATGAAATACCGAGTTCTGCGTTTGACACCTCTCCAAGTAAAACTTCCCTTACCTCCATTACATTTCCAGCAAGTATTACATCAATTGGAGAATCTGCTTTTTCGGGTTGCAGCGGCTTAACCGGTAGCTTGATAATTCCCAATTCGGTAACTACAATTGCAGATTGGGCTTTCAGTGGTTGTTCAAGTATTTCAGGTGTTTTAACTCTCCCCGAAGGGCTTACTATTATAGGAAATAATCCTTTTGCAGGTTGTATAGGGCTAACTGCATTTTCTGTGCCAGAAGCTAATGCTAGTTTTTCTTCATTAGATGGTGTGTTATTCAATAAAACAAAAACAACACTTATACAATGTCTTGGATCGAAAACGGGAACTTTTAGCATTCCAAATTCTGTAACCTCGATTGGTCAATATGCTTTTTATAATTGCAGCGAACTTTCAGGCAGTTTAACTATTCCCAATTCGGTGACTATAATTGGGGAAAATGCTTTTTATGGTTGCAGCGGCTTCACAGGCAGTTTAACTATTTCTAATTCGGTAACTGCAATTGAATATCAAGTTTTTTATGGTTGCATCGGCTTCACAGGCAGTTTAAATATTCCCAATTCGGTAACTGCAATTGGAAGTCGTTCTTTTGAAGGTTGCAGCGGCTTTATAGGCAGTTTAACTATTCCCAATTCGGTAACTTCAATTGGAGTTCGTGCTTTTTATGGTTGCGGCGGCTTCACAGGCAGTTTAACTATTCCCAATTCGGTAACTTCGATAGGAAATAGTGCTTTTTTTGGTTGTGGTAATTTTACTGAATTAACTCTACCCAATAATATAACCACGATTAGCAATTATGCTTTTTACAATTGTACAAAACTTACCAAAATTTATATGCAGCGAAGCACGCCACCAATCGTATCTATTAGTACTTTTGCCGGCATACCTAAAAATTTATGTACGCTTTATGTGCCTGTCGGCGCTACAGGGTCATTTCGGGCAGCAAATTTTTGGAAGGATTTTACACTTATGTCCGAAATGGTAAGTACTAGCACTTTTACGCCACAAAACAGCAACCTTAAAATCTACAGTTCGCACTCCGAAATTATAATCGAAGGAATTATCGCAGGTCAAATGGTAAATATCTTTAGCATTGATGGTAAAAAGGTAAGTTCTCAAATATCTAATGGCGAAAATGTAAAAATTCCGGTAAAAACTAATGGTGTTTATCTCGTAAAAGTGGGCGAGAGAAGTTCAAAAGTGATATTATAAGTTTGAAAAATTGTGTGATGTAGGTGTTGAAAATGAATATTTAATGCCTGAAACAATGAAGTAAAATAACCACAGGTCAATGACATGATGGAAAAAGATAAAAGCATTATGCCGTGTTTTTAAATTATACGAAATTTGTGCAATTTTGTGTGGTTTATGATTCAAATGTTTTTTTAATTACAAATATTCACGAATACACAAATCAATATAATTAGGGTCTGCTGTTAAACTCAGACTACGTTTATATATAAAATTTGAC
>JACDZJ010000071.1_pt1 | contig 50400 bp, 43 predicted proteins | sample 7365721 | NCBI WGS metagenome assembly JACDZJ01 (sample SAMN15143480, study PRJNA637477) | pond metagenome | biome: freshwater wetland ecosystem [ENVO:00000243]; feature: pond [ENVO:00000033]; material: pond water [ENVO:00002228]; isolation source: pond water containing pink berries ... | reverse complement strand
CAAATTCATAAAATATTCTGTATCATCAACTTAGGGGTGCTGAGTAGTTACGAAAAATTAAACTCCAAAAATGCTTCATAAAAAAATATAATATACATTATTGATGCAATTTTTCTGCTTCAATATAAATGAATATCAGATAATTGCGATTAAATTGAATTTTTACAAATATATATAATTCTTTGTGTTCTATCAATAATTAATCACTTAAATTTTAAAATTGTTATCAAAAACAAAGATTGTTTTATTTAAGAAATTTTATTTAGCTTATTATCAGATAATTAACTATAAAAAATGAATTTAGAAAAACTGATTTGCTTCATTACTCTATTTTTAGTACTTTTGTTTTACTTTTTATAAAGTCAAATATAACCACAAAATCTGTGATAGAAATAATTCCAGCCATTGACCTGATTGATGGAAAATGTGTTCGCCTTTCGCAGGGCGATTACGCTCAAAAAACAGTTTACAATGAAAATCCGCTCGAAGTAGCAAAAATGTTTGCAGATGCAGGTATTCGCCGTTTACATTTAGTTGATTTAGATGGAGCTAAGGCACAACATATTGTAAATCATAAAGTGCTGGAAAAAATTACTTTAGGAACAAATCTGATAGTAGATTTTGGTGGTGGTTTGAAAACAGATGAAGACTTACAAATTGCTTTTGAATGTGGTGCTAGTATGGTAACAGGTGGGAGTATAGCAGTCAAAAATCCCAAAATATTTTCGTCATGGATATCGAAATTTGGAGGCGAAAAAATCATACTCGGAGCTGATGTTAAAGATGAAAAAATTGCAATTGGTGGATGGTTGGAAACAACTGATTTAGAATTACTTCCCTATATTAAAAGTTATACTGAAAAAGGAATCAGAAAAGTGATTTGTACCGATATCAGCAAAGATGGTATGTTACAAGGACCAGCCATTGAACTATACAAAAAAATGCTCATAGCAATACCGGATATTTATCTGATTGCCAGTGGTGGTGTAAGTTCAATTCGAGATATTGAATTATTGCATGAGGCTTCAATCCCTGCTGTAATTACCGGAAAAGCAATTTATGAAGGAAAAATTACCTTGAAAGAATTGACCCGAATTATTATTAACAATTAATTGATTGAAAGTAAGTGGACAGAAAAAAATGTATTATATTTGTCGACTCAATGAAAAAATTTCAAAGAATTTTTCATTTGAACTTTGAAAAAAGTTGAAATGATTCAAGTAAAATTGAAAAATGTAAACCATTAATATAATGAAATTTATGCTGAAAGAAATTTTATCCATTCCAGGTAAACCTGGACTTTTTAAACTAATCTCTCAAGGTAAAAACATGTTGATTGTAGAATCATTGGTCGATGGAAAACGGATTCCTGCGTATACAAAAGATAAAGTTGTATCCCTTGGTGACATTGCCATTTTTACTGAAGAAACTGAAATCCCATTAGGACAGGTATTTGAAAATGTAAAATTAAAAGAAAATGGCTTACCTTGTACAATCGATACCAAAGCCGAAAACGATAAATTACGTAAATACATGTTGGAAGTTTTACCCGAATATGATCGCGATCGGGTTTATCCGAGTGATATTCGTAAATTAATATCCTGGTATAATATCCTTATCAAGAGTCAAATAACTGAATTTGTAGAAGTAGAAGCGGAACCCCAAGCATCAAAAGAGGAATAAAGCATAGTTTCTTTTAAGTCTGGTTTGAAATATTTTTCAGGAAATATATTATCAAAAACTAACTTAAGTAATGGTCTGAATATAATGTCGTATTTTAGACAGCATATGGTACATCCCGAGCATCGGGAGGCTCATATAGTTTACACATAGTACCACAAAGTTTTTTTTTGTTTACATATGGCACTTCCCGAGTTGCGGGAGAAACACCTAAGGTGTTTACATATAAAAGGTTGACTAGTTTTTCAAAAATGCCAATAGGTATTTTTACTATGTATTCTGATTTGTAGACACTTAAAAAAAATATTGCTGTATTTATTTTCTACCTAAATTAAATTAATATTATTGCTATGTGTCACTATGTGTAAACTATATGGCACTATGTGTCAATTGTTTTTGCGACTTAAAATGCCACTTTAATTATTCTCACTACTTAGTATCAATTTAAGAATCACGAGTTTATTATGAATGTAAAAACTATTTGTGAATTTATTGAAGAAGTGGCTCCCTTATCATTACAGGAAACTTATGATAATGCCGGACTTATTGTAGGTGAATCACTTATGGAAGTAACAAGTATTTTAATATGTATTGATATTACTGAGGATGTATTACAAGAAGCTATTAAAAAGAAATGTAATCTGATTATTTCACATCATCCACTTATTTTCAGTGGATTAAAAAAACTAATTGGTCAGAATGAAGTTGAACGCTGTGTTGCCTGCGCTATTAAAAATGATATTGCAATTTATGTAGCTCATACCAATTTAGACAATGTATTACAAGGAGTGAATGGAAAAATTGCAGAAAAAATTGGCATTATAAACCCCCGAATTCTACAACCGAAACAAAATTTTTTACTCAAATTAATAACTTACGTACCTATACTTCATTCTTATAGTGTTCGTGATGCTTTGTTTATTGCCGGAGCCGGTCAGATTGGGAACTACGATACTTGTAGCTTTAATTTAGAGGGTTTTGGAACATTTCGGGCTAACGATAAATCAAAACCTTATGTAGGTGATATTAATCAATTACATACTGAGCCAGAATTGAGGATTGAAGTAATTTTTCCTGAATTCTTAAAGTTAAAAGTGCTCGAAGCATTACTGAAAACACATCCATATGAAGAACCCGCTTATGATATTATACCACTCCAAAATACGTGGAACACAATAGGAGCAGGGCTTGTAGGCGAATTGAAGGAGGAAGAAATTGAACTTGAATTTTTGAATCGCCTAAAAATAATTTTCAACCAACCATGTTTACGATATACAAATTTATCAGGTAAAAAGATTAAACGAGTTGCTTTGTGTGGAGGTTCGGGTAGTTCTTTGGTGTCCGATGCAATTTTAGCAAAAGCAGATATTTATATATCAGGCGATTTTAAATATCACCAGTTTTTTGATGCCAAAAATCAGATTTTAATTGCAGATATTGGTCATTTTGAAAGTGAACAGTTCACAAAAGACATTTTTTTTGAGATTATTACAAAAAAAATGCCTACATTTGCAGTCCAAATTTCAGAAATTAAAACCAATCCCATAAATTATTTATAATCGATATGGCTACCGAACAAAAAGCAGAAAAAGAAATCACCGTAGAAGAAAAACTGAAGGCACTTTACGAACTTCAAAAAGCGGTTTCAAAAATAGATGAAATCAAAATCTTACGTGGTGAACTTCCATTAGAAGTTCAGGATTTAGAAGACGAAATAATCGGCTTAAATACACGAATGGATAATTTTAAAACTGAAATTACAGAAATTATTGCTATTATTGCTATTAAAAAAATTGAGATTGAAGAAGCTCGAATAAAAATTGCAAAATACAAAGAGCAACAAAATAACGTACGTAATAATCGTGAATACGACAATCTTTCAAAAGAAATTGAATTTCAAACACTTGAAATTGAATTATGTGAGAAACGAATTCGTGAATATACAGCATCTCAAGAGAGCAAATTAGCAGATCAAAAAATAGCTGCCGAACAATTGTCCGAAAGAAAACTGGACATGGATCAGAAGAAAGGTGAATTGAACGAAATTGTATCTGAAACCAAACACGAAGAAGAAAAATTACGTGAAAATGCCAAACAAATTGAATTACTAATTGAACCCAGATTGTTGACAGCATTTAAAAGAATTCGTAAAAATGCGCGAAATGGCTTAGCAGTTGTATATGTTCAACGTGATGCTTGCGGTGGTTGTTTCAACAAAATTCCGGCTCAACGACAATTAGATATTCGGTTACGTAAAAAAATTATTGTTTGTGAATACTGTGGTCGAATTTTGGTCGATCAGGAATTGGCAGGGGTAGCTCTAGTTGAAAACTAAGCTAACTTTAGGTTACTTTTTTTTTATTAAAGAGTTCGAATTAATTTTCGGACTCTTTTTTTTTTGTGCTCTAGAATCTCAGTTTAATAGTAATGTTAAGTCAGTAGGAAATAACTTATTCTCAAGAGCTAAAAATTACTTTAATCGACTGTTATTCTATATTTTAGCATCACTTTTTTAGGTTTGCAATTTCTGAAAAATAGAATTTAGGAAAATTTAAATAAATTTCAAGGTATAATTTACAACAAAATTACCAAAACATGAAGAAAGTATATCAAAATGAATATTTTCAGGTTTAGCGATTTATGACAAGGGGGAGAGTAAGAAATCAACTGAATTTTTATATAAGATATTTTTTGTGTTCAGATTCTCATACATTTCTCAACATACAAATGAAAGTACATTTGTAATTAAATTTATATTCACAGATAGAAATGTAAATATACACAAATGTAATAGTTAATAATTTTCAATAACATCACATATGTTATTGAAATATTTTATATGATTTAAAAATATCACATTTGGGAATATACAGATGTAAATCAATATATTTCAACAGAGTATTCAATTTAATATAATAATAGTCAGTTAGTTATAATTATTTTTTAATGATTTAATTTAATTCATTAGCTGTATTTAAGATAATAACTTCTATAACGCTTATTTTATGTAATTAATTATATTTTATAGTGCTGACTACAAGTATACTTAATAGTATATATCTAATAATTTAGTCTAATTGTACTAAATATTTATAATTGATTATAATCAACTAATAATAAATAGGTTAATACTAAAATAGCTTATAATCGTTTAATTAAATATATTCACAATAAATAATTCACCGTTGTTATATATTACAAATGTATATGATTTGTAAATGTAATTATATTCACATATCTTTGTATCGAAAATACAATTCAATATTTTACAAATATACAGGCTATTATGGAAGTAAAAGAAAAAATTGAAAGTATCATGAAGCTAGAAGGACTTAATTCTGCTCAATTTGCTGCAGAAATAGGTATACAGGGTTCCACTCTCTCCCACATTATCAATGGACGTAATAATCCTAGCCTTGATGTCCTTATTAAAATTCTAAATCGCTTCAGAACTATTAACTCAGACTGGCTTATTTTAGGGGTTGGATCAATGTATCGCTCAGAAAAGCAATCTCAGACGCCTACATTGTTTGATGAAATGAATGAAACTACCTATAAATCAGATATGTCTGATTTAAAAAAACAACATAAAACTGATTCAGTTTTATCTACCTTCCAGTCAAAAAGTATAGGTTCATCTACCGATTCAATTCTTCCAGCTCCTGATGAAAATCGTTCTTACTTGCCCAAAGTAGATTCTGCAATAAAATCAGTTAAGAAAATAATTATTTACTATACAGACAATACGTTTCAAGAATTTGAAACGAAATGATAATTTGTCAATACTGCTGATGCACTAAACTGTTAATAGGTTTAACTAAAACAACAAAGGTTCTTTGACTTCTTGATTTTCCTCGATTTGAATTTTCTCATTTACATTGAGTAACTGTATCAATGGGGTTTTGTCGAACAGAGAAGTACTCAAAACTTGCATTACTTCGTAGATTGATAGTGGACCTTTGGTTAAATGTTTAACGTATGCCACAATTAAATGAGAACAAATTGCCACCCAAAGATGTATCTTAACTGCATTTTCGGAATGACCCCAAAGTTTTTTGACAGTAAGATTTTGCTTTATCCATTTGAAGAAAATTTCAATTTGCAATCTGTTTTTATAAAGATAAGCTACTTCAATTGCTGAAACATCTAAATTGTTTGTCAGAAATGTGAGCAATTCATCATTCTTCTCATCGTAAAATTCTACGATACGAAGTTTCTGGGGATAAAGTTTTTTCGATTTGACAAGTGTAAGTTCAATTATCTTGTCACTTCTTAACCCTACTGATTGGTCAATGTTGAAATTTTCCTCAATTACTTGATAGCGCATGTTTTCTTTGGCTCTGGTAACCAAAAATGCACCTGCGTTATTGATGCGAAATTAGGCTTCGAGATCAACGTATGCCTTGTCCATCGAATAAATAACCCCAGCATAAAAGTTTATTACGTCAAGAGCATTACTATCATGATATTTTCCATCGGTAATGAAAATTAATTCAGGTATGCTGTCTCGTAAATCAATGAGATTATGCATTTTTACTGCTCCACGCGAATATTTGCCTTCCGCCCAAGTAAATAAATTGATACTTACAGATACTGTGGTTGAATCCAAAGCGAATATCTGATTATCAAGATCAAGTTTGGCAATTGGACAATCAGCGTACAAAGGACGGACAAGCTGTATCAGATAATTTCCGAAATCAGAATAAATCATCCAATTGCGACGTTCATTGCACGAGAAAGCACTTAAGAATCAACCTGTTTTTTGATACCCAAATGATAAAGTTGATGCTCGTGTGCTTGAATGCATGTACTTATAGAGTGCAATGAAGGTAATGATGCCAACTGACCGAATAGTAGTTGTACAAATTGATTCCAACAGTCAAGTTCTCGAAAGTGATAATTACCTTTATAATGCTTCACATACTTGTTGATCTCTTACTGGCTAACAACATCCAGTACTTGAGAAAAAATAAATTTGCCTGTATGCATGATAATTGTGTGGTTATTTTTGAAAATCCACAAAATTACCTTTTTTAAATTCAAATCGTAAAATCAAAGAACGCTTATATCTTATTATATATCAACATGATATTAATCATTTTAAAAATTTAGTGCATCAGTAGTATTTGTCAAAAATAATTCAAGTTTTTTTCATCAAAAAAATCAATTCTTTACAACACTATCAAATTACATTTTTATAAAATTACAATCCTTTATTCTTTATTGAAGAATTATCTTGTAATTTCAGGATTATTGTGTAATTTTGCAATTAATAGCAACAAGATTCTTACACTTATATCAGTTTTTTAAATTATTGATATACAATAATATATTATCGATGAAGAAATTCATGCTCGATTTGAATGTCAAGCAAAACGTTAGCTTGAGCAATCAATATGCACTTATAATTCTATCTTCTCCCAATAAACTCCCTGAAATGTTACCTGGTCAATTTGCAGAGGTGCGTGTTGATGGTTCCTCTACAGTATTTTTAAGACGTGCAATATCTATTCATTTTGTTGATTATCAGATAAATGAATTGTGTTTATTAATTCAAGTGGTAGGCGAGGGAACAAAAAGTTTGGCTGAATTAAAGTCAGGAGATAACTTAAATCTAATATTACCACTCGGAAATAGTTATAGTTTGCCGTCATCAAAAAATGCAAAATTGTTACTAATTGGTGGTGGATGTGGTGTGGCACCTTTACTTTATTTAGGTTCGTATCTTAAAAATAAAGGATTTGAAGTCAATTTTTTACTCGGAGCTCGATCAAAAACAGATTTATTACAACTTTGTGAATATGAACGATTCGGAAATGTATTTACAACAACCGAAGATGGTTCTTATGGTGAAGTTGGTTATGTAACCGATCATTCTGTATTAAAAGGCTCAAATTTTGATTTTATTTATACTTGTGGACCAACACCCATGATGAAGGCTGTGGCTTCGTATGCTGCCATAACAAAGACTAATTGTGAGGTTTCATTGGAAAATACAATGGCATGCGGAATTGGTGCTTGTTTATGTTGTGTAACGGAAACAACCGAAGGACATTTGTGTGTATGTACCGAAGGTCCTGTTTTTAATATTACAAAGTTAAAATGGTAAATTTAAAGGTAAATATAGGTAATTTACAATTGAAAAATCCAGTGATGACAGCATCTGGTACTTTTGGCTATGGAACCGAGTATTCCGACTTCATTGATATATCACGAATTGGCGGTATAATTGTGAAAGGGACAACTCTTCGTGAACGTCAGGGTAACCCTTATCCACGCATGGCGGAAACACCATCAGGGATGTTAAATGCTGTAGGACTGCAAAATAAAGGTATTGAATACTTTATCAATCATATATATCCAACTGTAAAAAGCATCGATACAAATATACTTGTGAATTTATCAGGTTCGACCCTTGAAGAGTATGTTATTGCTGCAGAAATGTTAAATCAGTTAGATAAAATTCCTGGAATTGAATTAAACATTTCTTGTCCAAATGTAAAGGAAGGTGGAATGGCTTTTGGAACTAGTTGTTTGTCAGCAGCTCAGATAGTTAGGGAAGTGCGAATGGTATACAAAAACCATTTAATGGTGAAGCTTTCGCCGAATGTAACCGATATTTCGGAAATTGCATTGGCTGTTGAAGCCGAAGGAGCCGACTCTGTATCACTTATTAATACTTTGTTTGGCATGGCCATAAATGCTGAAAAAAGAAAACCAATATTATCCACAATCACCGGTGGCCTTTCGGGTCCGGCCATAAAACCAATTGCACTTCGTATGGTATGGCAAGTTGCACAGTCAGTCAATATACCTGTAATTGGTTTAGGTGGAATCATGAATGCAGCTGATGCTATTGAATTTATGCTTGCAGGTGCTTCGGCCATTCAAATTGGAACAGCAAATTTTATTGACCCAACAGTAACAATTAAAATTATTGATGGCATTGAAGAATACATAAATCGTCATGGATTTAAGTCTGTTTCTGAGATTATTGGTGCCTTGGAGAAATAAATTTAGTTCCATATAAAATATTTAACACAAAATATTTCAAAGAACTTATTTCATTATGAAAGTTTCGGAAATTATAGAAGAACTACAATTTTTGTCTACGCCCGAACATTTTGCAAAAATGGCTCACTTTGGTATAAATAATTCCAAAGCTTTGGGAGTTAAAGTGCCTTCTTTGAGAAAATTAGCCAAAACAATAGGTGTAAATCATCAATTAGCACTCGAACTTTGGTCATCAGAGGTTCATGAAGCACGTTTATTGGCTTCCATGATTGCCAATCCCAAAGAAATGACCGAAAGCCAAATAGATGATTGGGTGTGTGATTTTGATTCGTGGGATATCTGTGATGTATGTTGTGATTTATTAGCAAAAACTCCTTTTGTATATAAAAAAATCGAAGAGTATTCAACCAGTGATGAAGAATTTGTTAAACGAACAGCGTTTGCATTGATTTGTGAATTAGCGTTTTATGATAAAAATGCAACGGATGAATTTTATGATCATTTTTTTGAAATAATTGAAAGGGAATCCTGGGATGACCGAAATTTCGTAAGAAAAGCAGTGAATTGGGCATTGCGGCAAATCGGTAAACGTAATAATACAATGAGATTAAAGGCGATTGAAACTGCTGAACACATATTGTATCAGGGTACAAAGTCGGCTCGGTGGATTGCAAATGATGCAATTAGAGAACTGAATAACGTAAAAGTAATCGCTAGAGTAAATAAATCTCGAAAGTGAGACTGTTTAAGCATTAAGAAAAAAAAGGGTGGTCCAGTATATAGATCACCCTCAATTCTTAATAATACAATTCTGTCAGCATGCATAAATACTTGCTATAAATGTATCTTTCTTGTTGTAAATTGATAAATTTACAAATACCAAGTACTTTTTGTATTGATCTTCGGATAATATATATTTGACATTACCCAAATTAAAATGTAGTACTTTTTCTACTTCAATTTCGTTTTCTACTTTCAATGCAGAATTAAGTTTCTCTTCTGTCATCAAAAAAACTAACTCTAATTGTTCAGCTTGAACATAGTCAGCATCCAAATAGCGAACCAAATCCTTAAATGTTGATTTGTTATTCATTCTGTAAAAAACATCGTATTCACTATGATTAACCGCAAATACACTGGTTGCCGAGGCAGCCATAACTAACAACACAACTAAAATCTTTTTCATAATCTTTAAAAATTAAATTTTTACAATCTTATTACCTATTAAAAAACAAAGAATTCCCATATGATTTTTACGGGGATTCTTTGTATTAGATTTGTCACTCAAAAATTATTTCTAAATGACGATGCAAAATTACATGTTATAAAACATATAAATGGCACTTTTAGTGTTAAATCTTATCAAAAGTAGTGATATTTAACTTTTAACAACATTTGTAAAAGTTTAATGTTGTTGTTATAAGCTTGTTAAGAATGTTGAGAAATTTGTTATTTTAGCAAAGAATAATCAGGAATTTCAGAAAAATACTCATATCTGGCATTTTCTGTGTTAACGCGGCAACAAAAATGCTCAATTCCATTGCTAATCATAAAGAAATCGACCTTTAATTTGGCATTATACACTGCAACTTGATCGAAAGTAGCCTGTGAAATTAACACGTTTGGTGCTTTGAGTTCGATAATTAGGATTGGCTCAACATTTACATTATAGAGAATGGCATCGCAACGTTTTTTCATTCCATTCATGTTAAGTTGTTTCTCAATTACCAGATATGCTGCAGGGTAGCTTTTTTCTTCAATCAAAAAACGTATGAAACGTTGTCGTACCCACTCTTCGGGAGTGAGTTTAACATATCTTTTTCGTTGTGAATCGAAAATTAAAAGCTTTTCATTTTGTTTTTTTATTCGAAAAGAATATTCAGGAAGGTTAAGTTGCAACATTTTTTTGTATTTTTGTTTCCACATTTTATAATACTCAAGCAATGATTTGGCGAAGATACAAAAGATTATTAAATATTGATGATAATGAAAACAAAAAAAGAAATTGTAGAGAATTGGCTTCCACGATATACAAAAAGACCTTTAGAGGATTTTACGGATTATGTATTACTCACTAATTTTAATAATTACGTTGAACTTTTTGCCGAATGGTATAACGTGCCTGTTGTTGGACGTGATGCTAATATGCCCAATGCTTCAGCAAATGGAATTACAATCATAAATTTTGGTATGGGTAGTCCCAATGCTGCCATTATAATGGATATTTTATCAGCGATTCAACCTCATGCAGTTTTATTTTTAGGCAAATGTGGTGGATTGAAAGATAAAAATAAAATTGGTGATTATGTTTTACCAAGTGCAGCTATTCGTGGCGAAGGAACTTCCAACGATTATTTTCCACCCGAAATTCCAGCTTTACCTGCATTTAGTTTGCAACGTGCCGTATCATCGAACATTCGTGACTTTGGTAAAGATTACTGGACTGGAACAGTTTATACTACAAACAGACGTGTATGGGAACATGATGAGAAATTCAAAGAATACTTACGTTCAACTCGCGCTTTAGCTATTGATATGGAAACTGCCACGTTATTTTCGGCAGGTTTTTATAATAGTATTCCCATAGGTGCATTATTACTGATTTCGGATATGCCTTTACACGATGAAGGAATTAAAACTTCCGAAAGTGATAAAAAAGTAACAGCCAGTTATGTGGAGGAGCATATTAAAATTGGAGTAAAATCATTATCTTCATTGATCAATAATAGCAAGACTATCAAACATTTAAGGTTTGAATAGAAATGGTTTTATTTGAAAGTTAATTACCAAACGAATTACTTTCAAACATCAATTGTTATTCTCAACAAAATTATGGCCAAAAAAGATTCAATTTCTTATGATCAACTTTTGTCTGATTTACGTAAGAAATCATACTATCCTATCTATTTCCTAATGGGGGAAGAGGCTTATTACATTAATCAAATTTCAGATTTTATTCAGAATAATGTGTTGGGCGATGCCGAAAAGGAATTTGACCAAACAATATTATATGGAAAAGATGTTGAAATTAGCACAGTGATTAATGCTGCAAAACGTTACCCAATGATGGGGTCAAATCAAGTAATAATTGTAAAAGAGGCACAATTAATAAAAAACTGGGACGATTTACTTTATTACTTCAAAAATCCATTAAAATCCACTATATTAGTATTTTGCTACAAATATGGCACACCCGATAAACGAAAAAAATGGTTTGTTGAATTGGAAAAAAATGCAACAATTTTCGAATCGATAAAATTGCGAGATTATGAAATAGAAAACTGGATTACAAAATTTGCCAAATCCAAAAATTTAACTATTGGAGATAAATCTGTAAAAATGCTATGTGAGTTTTTGGGTAATGATTTGAGCAAATTAGTAAATGAGTTTGAAAAATTAATACTTACAAAACCTGCTGAAGTTACTGTAATAACCCCTGAACTGATTGAAAAAAACATTGGAATAAGTAAAGATTTCAATGTTTTTGAACTTCAAGGTGCTTTAATAAATCGCGATGCACTGAAAGCAAATAGAATCATCCGTTATTTTGCCGAAAATAAAAAAGCAAACCCAATGGTATTGGTACTAGCCCAGCTTTTCAAATTTTTTAGTGATTTGATGATTTTTCACTACTTACCCGATAAAAGTCAGGGCGTAGCTGCATCTGAATTAAAAGTTAATCCCTATTTTATTAAAGATTATGAAAAAGCCTCCAAAGTTTATGGAGCAAGAAAAACCATGAATATCATTACTTTTATTCGCGAAACTGATGCTCGTTACAAAGGGATTGATAATCCAAGTACAGATGAAGGTGAATTGATGAAAGAGCTGATATATAAAATTTTGCATTAATAAATCAATTTTATAAATTTGATTAACCACTTTTATTAGCCTCTCTGTTTTAAATTAACAATATAACTTCAAAAAATAATACAATATTGATGTCACAAATTCCCCCCAAATTTCTATCATTAATAGCATCTACACTTCAACTAACTGAAAAACAAGTTCGTAATGCCATTGAATTATTCAATGAAGGCGCAACTATTCCTTTTGTAAGTCGTTACCGAAAGGAAATGACAGATGGTATGGACGAAGTTCAACTTGGTGATACAAAAGAACAGTACGACAAACTGAGTGAATTAGCAAAACGCAAATTAGCAGTTCTAAAATCAATTGAAGAGCAAGAGGAATTAACGGATGAATTGAAATCAAGAATTGACAACTGTTGGAACATCACCGAATTGGAAGATATTTACCTACCTTACAAGCCAAAGCGTCGCAACAGAGCCGAAATTGCACGTGAAAAAGGTTTAGAACCATTGGCAAAAATATTGATGTTACAACAATCGGATGATGTTGAACGACTGGCACTTCCATATATTAAAGGCGATGTAATTGATGTAGAAGATGCTTTGAAAGGAGCTCGTGATATTATTGCCGAATGGATAAACGAAAGTGAAGCGGCTAGGAATGCTATTCGTAGTATTTTTTCACGGGAAGCAGTTATTTTTTCAAAATTGATTAAAGGAAAAGACGAAGAAGCACAAAAATACCGTGATTATTTCGATATGAGTGAAAAATTAGTTCGTTGTACGTCACATCGATTGCTGGCTATGCGAAGAGCTGAAAATGAGGGTTTTTTAAGAGTCGTTATAACTCCTGATGATGAAAATTGTTTGGAAAGACTGGAAAGAATTTTTATAAAGGGTAAATTATCCTCATCCGAACAAGTGACGGAAGCTTTGGTTGATGCATATAAACGGTTGCTAAAGCCAAGTATTGAAACTGAATTTGCTTCAGAAAGCAAACAAAAAGCTGATATTGAGGCGATTCGAGTGTTTGCAGAGAATCTCCGACAGCTTTTATTGGCACCACCATTGGGACAAAAAAGGGTCTTAGGGATTGATCCGGGATTTCGCACAGGTTGTAAAGTCGTTTGTTTAGATTCTCAGGGTAACTTACTTCACAACGAAACTATTTATCCTCATGCTCCACAACACGAAACTCAACAGGCAATGCGTAAAGTTCAGAAAATGGTGGAAGCATATAATATTCAAGCTATTGCCATTGGAAATGGCACTGCATGTCGCGAAACTGAGCAATTTATTCAAAATACCCGTTTTGACAGGGAAGTAAAAGTATTTGTAGTGAGTGAAAATGGTGCTTCTATCTATTCAGCATCGAAAATTGCACGTGAAGAATTTCCGGATTACGATGTTACAGTACGAGGTTCTGTTTCTATTGGTCGTCGATTGATGGATCCATTGGCTGAATTGGTGAAAATTGACCCAAAATCAATAGGAGTTGGTCAATATCAGCACGATGTAGATCAAGTACTTTTAAAAAAAGCATTGGATCAGACGGTTGAAAATGCTGTAAATCGGGTAGGAGTGAACCTAAATACCGCCGGTAAGCATTTATTAACATATATTTCGGGACTTGGTCCGCAATTGGCACAAAATATTGTTGATTTCCGTACAGAAAACGGAGCTTATAAGAATCGAAAGCAATTGATGAAAGTCGCAAAAATGGGATCAAAAACATTTGAACAATGTGCCGGTTTTTTACGTATTCCCGAAAGTGAAAACCCCCTGGATAATTCAGCTGTTCACCCGGAAAGTTATGGTATTGTGGAAGTTATGGCAAAGGATTTAAAAACCAATGTCACTGAATTGATTCAAAATAAAGAGCTTAAAAAAAGCATTGATTTACAAAAATACATCACTTCGAAGGTTGGGTTACCAACTTTGAATGATATATTGCAGGAATTAGACAAACCTGGTCGTGATCCCAGAAGTGGTATTCAGATATTTGAGTTTGATGCGACTGTAAAAACCATTGCCGATTTACGAAATGGTATGGAATTACCCGGCATTGTAACCAATATTACTAATTTTGGTGCATTTGTAGATGTTGGTATTAAAGAAAATGGGTTGATACATATTTCAAATATGGCTGAACGTTACATAAGCAATCCAGCCGAAATAGTTTCGGTGCATCAACATGTGAAAGTACTTGTTATTGAGGTAGATGCTGTACGGAAACGGATACAATTGAAATTGTTGTAGACTACCTAAAATTGTAATTTTTTACATTCAATCAACACTTTTTGTTCATTTGACAATGTACAAGCAAAAATAAATGTATCTCCACCATCCCTAATCTTTACTTTTTTACGTAATTCATCAACAGTTAATGGATAGTTTCGTGTCGAGATATTAGCTTTTGGTATAAGTTTTACCAATTCCTTTAACTCGTATTTTGAATTTCCCCATATTTTATTTACTTCAAATATTCTTCCCGGAAAATCAGTTTTTAATTCATTAGAAGTATATAAATGTGTGTTAATATGAAGTTTAAGTAGTTTATAATAATTTCCAACCATTTTAAAAGCTCCACTTTTCATTACCGCTGCATTTGGTTCGTAAAGATATTTTCCAGGTTCTGAAGTAAATGTAGAATTTGATTCGGTCTCATCATTCATTATAAAATCAAAGCATTGATTTTGATTGTTTTTTCCAAAGTTTATAGTACGAACTTGTATATTTTTTGTCAAATCATGATTCAAAATTAATAATATTTCTTTGCATTCATTTTCTATTGCCAAAATATGAATTTCGGAAATTGAATGTAATTGGTGAATAGCTGCCGAAACATCCATCATAGGCGAAAGTTTAATCATAACATTATCCGCCTTTTTCATTATTTGTTCTAATAGAGCCACTACATTTGGCTCGCAATCAGAAATTAATACTAACTTTTTTCCTGCTAAATTTCGTCTGGCAGGATCAATATAAATCCAGTCGACAGCATGCATTTCGGTAAGGAATTTTTCAGTTTCGGAGTTTACAATTTGAATATGATTTGCTCCTAAAGCTAAAAAATTAAGCTCAGCTAACTTACAAAGTTCAGCTTGTTGTTCGATATATATAACATGCTTGAAATGAGATGATAAGAAATAACAATCAACACCGAATCCGCCAGTTAGGTCTACGAGTGAATTACCTTCGCAGCGTGATGATTTATAAATTGCAGTAGTTTCTGATGACGATTGTTCGAGTGAAAGTTGTGCTGGATAATGAATGTTTTGGTTGTTATAGAAGCTTGGAATTTTGTTGCGAATCTTTTGTTTTCCACTGATTTGACGTATAGCCAAAGGGAAATCAACCAGTGTAAAACGGTTTGATTGAAGGGTTAGTTGATGTAAATCTTTATCAATATTTTCGGAAATAAATTGTTTCGTTTCTACATTCATATTCATAAATTTGTGCTGCAAAATTACACTTAATTCTCCATATTGTTGATAAAAATAGTTCAGTAAAATTTTTGATTATATATTTTTTTGTTTACCTTTGTACCCGATTTTGGTATCGAAACCTTTTTCTATGGTTTTGATAAGAGGGAATCCGGTCAAATTCCGGAACAGTACCCGCTGCTGTAAGCTCCATTTCAACGTATTGAACAACACTTTTGCCACTGGTTAAAACAGTTGACAGTTGACAGTTGATAGTTGATAGTTTGAAAAAACTAATGACTAATTAACGAATAACTATTCAACCCAATCGGGAAGGCGTTCAATTACGGGAGTAAGTCAGAAGACCTGCCATTTTCAAATTTTTTATTTTTTGCTTTCGGGAATAATAGCAAAAAGGGTTTGGACACATCCGTGCGTACATATTCTTCGTTATTTTTTATTAATGTTATTTGATTATTCCCAAAGCATCATTGCATCTATTCCTTTGAATAAAATTCAATGTCAAATTATTAATTATCAATAACATAAAAAAAACAAAAATGAAAAAAAATTACTTATTTGCGTCGTTAATTGTCTGTGTTTTTGTATTTGTTCAGCCTTCAAAAGCTCAATTAGTTGCTGATTTTGAAGATTTAGCTTTAAGTCCTGAAAGTTTTTGGAATGGAAGTAATGGAAGTGGAAGCTTTACTTCTGGTCCAATAAAATTAATTAACAAATATACAGCTAGTTGGGCATCCTGGAGTGGGTTCAGTTATTCGAATATAACAGATAATAAGACAGTAGGATATGTTAATCAGTATAGTGCTATTACTGGAAATGGTGCGTTGAATTCAAAAAATTATGTTGTTGGTTATGGTTCTGATACAATTTTCCTAAATAATCCAGCAAATATGGATGGACTTTATGTAACAAATTCGACTTATTCTTATCTTGATATGTTAAATGGTAGTGGATTTTCTAAAAAATTTAGCTCAAATGATTGGTTTAAATTGATTATTAAAGGCTTTAACAAAAATCACACGCAAGTTGGTATAATCGATTTTTTTTTAGCAGATTTAAGATTCTCTGATCCAACTAAAAATTATATTTTAAAAGACTGGCAGTGGGTTGATTTGAGTTCATTTATAAATGTGTCATATATTACATTTGAACGCGCATCTAGTGATAATGGGGCTTGGGGAATGAACACACCTGACTACTTTTGTTTAGATAATGTAAAAATTAAAGGTTTTACATACATTTTGACACCTAAAATAAACAGTATAAATTCCAATATTGAATTTGATGTGTATCCAAATCCATCGTTTGGTGGTTTGACTATTTCAGGTAAAAATAATATAAATAAAATTGATATATTGGATTTATCAGGTAGAGTTGTATATACAGAATCTGTAAATGAAACAAAAATTGTCAAATTGGATTTACCAAACAAATTATATGGAGTTTATATAATTAAAGTATGTTCAAATAACATGATGGCATTCCATAAAATACTTTTTCAATAAATATTAATAACACTGATTATTTCTGTGGAAAAGAAATTGATAGAATTAACTTGGTTCCCCTTTAGGAGCTATGGGTTAATATTCGGTATGAATCATTGCTTTTATCTGCCATAATATTTGCAATTCATGCTTAAAACCGAGTCAATATTGACTCGGTTTTTTTTTATTATTAGATATTATTTAAGAATAGTTTTCTGAAAATGAGTGCTGTAGGGTGTTTAAAAAAAATATATCTTTGAAAAGTTTTGACAGTTGACCAAAAAATACTACTTTTGTCGCCGGGTAAGTCCTACACGACCAGCTCCCGTTGAATTCCCCCAGGGCTTGATCGCAGCAAGGGTAAATGGTTGTAGCGGTGCGATGTAGGTTGCTTACCCACTTGCCTCTTTAGCTCAGTTGGCCAGAGCACGTGATTTGTAATCTCGGGGTCGTTGGTTCGAATCCGACAAGAGGCTCACAAGAAATGCCGTTTCCAGTATTTGGAAGCGGCTTTTTTGGTTTATAACTATAAAAAAAGACCGTCCAATAATGAACGGTCAATTTTCTTTATTTATTAGCAGACAATAAAAATTAGAATTGTCTTTCAGCCATACGTTTATAACCTTCGTAACGCCATTTTGCATTTGCCTGAGCAGCAGTGAATAATTCAGTTGCTTCTGCAGGGAATTGTTTCAATAAAGATGTATAGCGAACTTCACCTTTTAAGAAATCCTGGAATTTATCCCATTGTGGTTCTTTCGAATCTAATATCATTGGATTCTTACCTTCGGCTTCTAAGTCGGGATTGAAACGATACAATTGCCAATATCCACATTCTACCGCACGGGCTTGTTCGTCCTGGGCTTTTCCCATTCCGGCAAGTAAACCATGGCTAATACAAGGCGAATAAGCTATTATTACAGATGGACCATTAAATGCTTCTGCTTCGCGAATAGCTTTGAGAGTTTGTGCTTGATTAGCTCCCATTGCAATTTGAGCAACGTAAACATAGCCATACGTAGCAGCAATCATACCTAAATCTTTTTTGCGAACGCGTTTACCTGAGGCTGCAAATTTTGCAACAGCTCCAACAGGAGTTGATTTTGAAGCCTGACCACCTGTGTTAGAGTAGATTTCGGTATCCAAAACAAGTATATTTACATCTTTTCCGGAGGCAATTACGTGATCCAAGCCACCAAAGCCAATATCATAAGCCCAACCATCACCACCAATAATCCATTGCGATTTTTTGATAAGATATTGACTCAATTCAGCAATTTCGTTACAATATTTGCAATCGCAGGATTTTACCAATGGAGTAATTTTAGCTTCCAATTCTATTGTTTTAGCTGCATCATCACGATTTTCAATCCATTCTACAAACAATGCTTTCAATTCGTCCGAACAACAGTCGCTGGTTTGCGCTTCGGTCATAATACGAACCAAACGTTCTTTCATATTGTCGTTTGCAAACACCATTCCTAAACCAAATTCAGCATTATCTTCGAATAATGAATTAGCCCAAGCCGGTCCATGACCTTCATCGTTGGTGGTGTAAGGAGTTGAAGGAGCAGAGTTAGAATAAATTGAACTACAACCTGTAGCATTTGCTACCATTTGACGATCTCCAAAAAGTTGAGTAACCAGTTTTACATAAGGAGTTTCGCCACAACCGGCACAAGCACCGGAGAACTCAAATAATGGCGTTGCCAATTGAGAATTTTTCACGTTAGCTTTCACATCCACCAAATGTTGTTTTGATTTAACATTATCAATACAATAATCCCAATTAACTTGATTTGGATATTGTGATTCGATATAAACTAATTCCAAGGCTTTTTCACCTTTATTACCAGGACAAACATCCACGCAGTTGTTACATCCCATACAGTCAAGTACATCCACCTGAATACGGAAAGTCATACCGGCAAATGATTTTCCGTTGGCTTTAAGCATATCGGTAAATGGAGCTTTTGCTTGTTCATTTTCATCTAAAACGAATGGACGAATAGCAGCGTGAGGACAAACATAAGCACATTGGTTACATTGAATACAGTTTGAAGAATTCCAAACCGGTACAGATGAAGCCACGCCACGTTTTTCGAATTTTGAAGTTCCCTGATCCCAGGTTCCGTCTTCACGACCGCTGAAAGCAGAAACAGGAAGATCGTCACCGGCTTGTGCGTTGATTGTATTCACAACATTTTTAATAAATGCAGGAATTATTTCATTACTTACTTCAGTTCCATCAACCAAAGAAGCCCATTCGGCAGGAATTTCCACTTTTGTATATTCACCACCACGATCGACAGCAGCGTAATTCTTATTAACTATGCTTTCACCTTTGTTGCCATAGGATTTGTTGATAGCATATTTCATTTTTTCAACAGCCAATTCGTAAGGAATTACATTGGCTATTTTAAAGAATGCTGATTGTAGTATGGTATTGGTTCGATTTCCAAGTCCAATTTGCTCTGCAATATTCGTAGCATCAATAATATACAGATTAATATTATTAACAGCTAAATATTTTTTTACATTAACAGGAAGATTCTTTTTCACTTCTTCAGAGTTCCAAATGGTATTCAATAGAAAAGTACCATTTTTCTTCAAACCTTTGGTTACATCGTACAATTTTAAGTAAGCCTGAACGTGACAAGCCACAAAATCGGGAGTTGTTACCAAATATGTAGAACGAATTGGAGTTTCACCAAACCGTAAATGTGAGCAAGTGAAACCACCCGATTTTTTTGAATCATAAGCAAAATAAGCCTGACAATATTTATTTGTGTTATCGCCAATAATTTTAATAGAGTTTTTATTAGCACCTACAGTACCATCGGCACCTAAACCATAGAATTTTGCTTCGATAGTTCCGGCACCACCCAACGAAATTTCAGGTTTCAATGGAAGTGATGTGAAAGTAACATCATCAACAATACCTACTGTAAAGTGATTGCGAGGTTCAGGTAATGCTAGATTTTCGTAAACAGCGATAACCTGAGCAGGAGTAAAGTCTTTCGATGACAAACCATAACGTCCACCCACAACAATAGGTTGTTCTGGAGTACCATAAAGCACATCTTTTACATCCAAATACAATGGTTCACCACCGGCACCCGGTTCTTTTGTACGATCAAGCACACAAATACGTTTTGCCGATTTTGGAAGAACAGATAAAAAATGTTTTGCAGAGAAAGGACGATATAAGTGAACAGATATCAAACCAACTTTTCCACCTTTTGCATTTAAGTGGTCAATACCTTCGCGGATTGCTTCGGTAGAAGAACCCATGGCAATTACCACACGATCAGCATCAGGTGCACCGTAATAATTGAACAAACCATATTTACGTCCGGTAATAACAGCCAGTTTATCTAAATAATCTTCCACCACATCAGGAATTGCATCATAAAATGGATTGCAAGCTTCGCGAGCCTGAAAATAAATATCCGGGTTTTGAGCAGTACCACGTGCTACAGGATGTTCAGGACTCAATGCGCGTTGACGGAAACCTTTCAGGGCTTCCTGGTCAAGTAATGGCAATAAATCTTCCTGATCGAGTTGTTCAATTTTTTGAATTTCGTGTGAAGTTCTGAAACCATCAAAGAAGTGTACAAAAGGAACACGTGTTTTTATTGATGCCAAGTGAGCAATAGCAGCCATGTCCATAACTTCCTGAACTGAACCTGTTGCAAACATTGCACAACCTACTTGTCGAACTGCCATAACATCCTGGTGATCTCCGAATATAGAAAGTGCGTGTGAAGCCAAAGCACGTGCCGAAACATGATAAACACCGGGAAGTAATTCGCCGGCTACTTTATACATATTTGGTACCATAAGTAACAAACCCTGAGAAGCAGTGAAAGTAGTAGTCAATGCTCCGGCTTGAAGTGAACCATGCATAGCAGCAGCTGCACCCGCTTCCGATTGCATTTCCTGCACCTGTACTTTTTCGCCGAAAATGTTTTTACGACCTGCGGCAGACCATTCATCTACATATTCTGCCATTGTAGACGAAGGTGTGATAGGATAAATCGCAGCTACTTCGCTGAACATATACGCAATATGTGCTGCAGCCTGATTACCATCACAGGTTAAAAATTTTTTAGATTTTGCCATTTTGTTAGTAATTTAAGCCCCCCAACCCCCAAAAGGGGATTTAAGAGCCAGTTTTGTTTATTTTTTATATTTATTTTAATCATTATTTTCCCCAAAGGAATTTTTCATTTTTTTTAAAATAAAAAATACCTCTTCAAAGTCCCCTTTCAAGGAATTTAGGGGGCTTTAGTATAAAAACCCGAATAACCACAAAGGTATAATATTTTTATTTCCAATTTCAATATCGTCGACAGCATACATTGCTTTTGAATAATGTTTACCATTTTCGGGTTTATTTTCACATCTGAAATGATAATGTTGATCGATGCAAAAATCCAATTGATATTTACACATATTTACTTTGTGTAATGCATGTAAAGCATTGTAAAAAAATGTTTTACGCTCAGCATCTTTATTGATATTTTCTAAATTCACTGCATACATCAAATTTGTATTGTGCACATAAACCTGATTTGGTTTTTTGGGATATTCGTCGCCTTCGGTATATAATGTATTCAGCAATCGGGCATCTTTCAGGTATTTAATGTAATTCATGATTGTTGCACGCGATGTTTCAATTTCTTTGCTTAACTGGCTTACATTTGGGGCACCGGGACTACTACACATTAATAAATAAAGCAGTTTTCGTATTTTAGATAAATATTTAAGCTCAATTTGTTTAATCAATAAGATATCTACTTCCAACATCATATTCATGGTTTTCAGCAAATTTTCAGAAAAATTACGTTCCTCTAAAAAGAATGGATAATATCCGTGATGTAAGTAAGGTTGAAAATAATCAAGTGGATGAACTTGTTGACAAATGTTTTGAGCAATTTGAACATGATTTTTAATAATTTCGTCCAAACTATATGATGGCAGAGTTATTCCGGCTTGTAAATTTAAAAACTCCCGAAAAGAAAATCCCCGTAAATTATAAGAGATTACAATGTCCTGAATATCATTATTATCTTCAATTAATCGCATTACCGAAGATCCTGAGAAAACAATATGTAATTCAGGGAAACGATCGTAACACTCCCTCAATTCTTTCGACCAGTTTTCATATTTGAATGTTTGGTCAAGTAGTAAAGTTTTACCACCCTGAGCATAAAATTCTGCTGCAAATTCAACAAGCGTATGTTTAGTAAAATAAAATGAGTTGAAATTGATATATAAACATCTTCGGTCAGAACCAAAATGGTCTTTGGCATATTGAAGCAAAAATGTAGTTTTCCCCACACCACGACTGCCTTTAATCCCTATCAGGCGGTGCGACCAATCTATTTCGTCCATCAACAATCGCTTTACCGGCGATTGTACATGTTCGACTAAATAGGTATGAGTTTTATAAAACGCCTCCATTCAAATTATTTTGCTGCAAAATTACCTAAATATTTCCATTTTGCAATGCAGAGATGGCAATTTTAGGATATTTTACACTGAAACAGACATAAAACAAATAGATTGGGCAAACTAAGGTTGGAATAAGTGAATTTGCCGGAAAATATCTGAATCAGAATTCACTGAATTTATGAATTTTCAGAATAAGAAAAAGTAATGGAAAAGGAAAAACTTACTTACGATATTATTGGCTGTGCAATGAAAGTGCATAACACTCTTGGTAATGGTTTTACTCATATTAGTGTTTATTTTTAAAATGTATTCGTGAATCTTCCCCCAGCTGGCGCAGATTTGCAATCTGTGCCAATACAAAGCAATGATAAATGTCTGTGATATTGCATGTTGAACAAGGCACGGATTACAAATCCGCGCCAGCAGGGGTCCGCTTGAAAGGTGGTTTGTTATGTTGCAAGTTTAACAAAGTATGGATTTTAAATACAAAAACTACAAGCAAAGGCATAATTCGGTGAGTCTTTGTTGTCTATCAATCTGATGCCTATTGCAATATGTTTATCCCGATAGTAATCGTTATTAAACCGCGATATCGTAACAATTCGATATAATTTACTAAATTTGCAGGTAAATGTCTGAATCAGAATTCACATAATTTATGAATTTTCAGAATAAGAGAACGTAATGGAAAAGGACAAACTTACTTACGATATTATTGGCTGTGCAATGAAAGTGCATAACACTCTTGGTAATGGTTTTCAAGAAGTAATTTATCAACGGTGTTTGGCAATAGAGTTAGAGCAAGCAGGAATTAGCTATGTACGAGAAATAGAACAACCCATTTATTATAATGGAATACATGTAGGGACTCGTAGAGCTGACTTTGTGGTTGAGAACAAAGTAATTGTCGAACTAAAAGCATTAATTAATTTAGAAGATGTACATTTGGCTCAAGCTAAAAATTATTTAGTCGCATACAAATTCAGTAAAGGTTTATTGATTAACTTTGGAAGTAGAAGTTTGCAGTATAAACTGATATTCAACGAACATTCTGTAAATTCTTAAATTCTGTAAATTCTGATTCAGACAATGGATTTTCAGAATAAGAATATATTTCAACTTTCTCTTTTCCCTTTCATCAACAAATTCACAGCATCTTGTATCGAACCGGCTTTTGTTATGGATCCGGCATTCACAAAGTATATTTCGTCTGCATTTTCGATGGTGTTAAGGCGGTGCGCAATGATGATTTGAATGGTGCTTTTTGGTAATTTTTTCAAAATCTCATCCAGCAATTGTTCAGTAACCGTATCGATATTTGCCGAAGCTTCGTCAAGGATAAGCAAATTGGGACGACGAATTACAGCTCGCATAAATGCTATAAGTTGTTTTTGACCAAGACTAATACCATCACCGGATAATTTGATTTCCGCCGTAAGTCCGCCATCGAAACGTTCGATTAAACCGTCAAGTCCGACTTCTTTAAGTTCAGCTATTAATTCATCGTTAGTTAAATGATTAAAGCATTCGTTTCCATATAAAATATTATCGCGAATTGTACCTGTAAAAAGAAATGGCTCTTGTAAAATAAATCCAATTTTAGCGGTTCGATTACTGGCACTTAACGACCGAATATCAACACCATTTAAAAATATTTTGCCTTGTGTTGGGTCGTATAAACGTGCCATAAGCGATGCAGTAGTGGTTTTTCCTCCACCGGTTGGACCAACAAATGCATAGGTTTTATCACGTTCTAAACTGAAACTAACATCTTTCAGAATTAAACTTCCGGGAATATAAGAAAAAGAGACATTGCGGAATTCCAACATGCATCTTGTATCTTCAGGTTCAGTTGTTTCAATAATTTTCAAATTATTTTCCATCACCAGAATCTGCGAAATACGATCCCAACCTGCCAGAGCTACTTGAAAATTAGCCCACAAAGCAGCTATTTGTCGGAGTGGATTATAAAATTGATTAATATATGCCAAGAAGCTGATTAATAATCCCACCGAAAATTGTCCAACAGCAATGAGGTAAATACCAAATGCCAATACGACCAATTGCCCAATATTTGCCAGTAATCCATATACCGGAGTGAAAACGTTGCTTGCTATTCCTGCATTAACGGCACTTTGATAATTTTCGGTATTAACCTCTTCGAAACGTTTTCGGAAATAATCGCGACGGTTAAATGCAACAATTACCTTAAAATTATTCAAACTTTCCTGAATTTCGGCACTCATGCTTCCGGTACTTTTTAGATTGATTGCATTACGGTTTTTTACCCAGGGCGAAACCATTTGTGTAAAAAATAATAAAAGTAAAGCAGGAACAAGTGCAGCAAAACCAAGTTTTATGTTAATTGAAATAAGAAAAATGCCCGCGCCGGTCATGGTAAAAATGCTGCTCATGAACTGTACCAATGATTGCGAAAAAAACTGATTGATTTTGTCAGTATCATTATTAACACGTGAAATCAAATCACCAGCTTTATTTTGATTGAAGAAGTCGATAGGTAATTCCTGCAATTTATTAAAGACAGTATTACGAAGATTAAACAACATTCGCTGACCAACTCGCCCCATCAATTGTGTTTGTGTATAACCGCTCACCAAAGCCAAACAGAATACACCAAACAAAATAATACTGTATTTTATAACGCCATCATATTGTTTTGTTTGAACAAAAGTATCTACTGCGTGTCCTATCAGATAAGGTCCAACAAGATTTAAACCTGAGTTGATGAAAATAAAAATCATGGCGAAATAGAGGTTTTTACGCTCGTTGCCCATCAGTGTCATCATCCGTTTCAGTGTAGTTGAAGTACTGACTTTTTCGTCGGATGGTGATCCTTTTTTTATATTGAGATTATAACTCATAATGATTTGTACTACGTTGAGAATTAAATATTTGTACGTACTCCGGACTTGTTTTCATCAGCAATTTATGCGTTCCACTGGCAAGTATTTCACCTTCTTCGAGTAAAATAATCTGTTCGTAATTTTGTACAGATTCAATTTTTTGAGTAACAGATAATAACGTGATTCCGGGATAATTTTTAGCTACATTTTTTAAAATTTTTTCTTCTGTTTGACCATCAACACGTGCTGTAAAATCATCAAGTAGTAGAATTGTAGGATTCAATGCCAATGCACGAGCCAACATAATTCGTTGTTTTTGTCCGCCCGAAAGACTTGTACCACGTTCACTTACTATAGTTTCTAATCCCTGAGGCAATAAATGTACAAAATCATTCAATTCTGCAGTTTCAATGGCTTTAACCATCAGGTCATCAGTCACTTTTTCATTAAAAGCAATGTTTTCACGAAGACTCATATTGAAAATTACGCTATCCTGAAAAACAAATCCTATTTGATGTTGAAAATTTTCTTTGTTGTATTTGTCGATATTAACACCATCAAATAAAATAGTACCTTCAGTAGGCTGAATCAAACTGGTAAGTAAATAGAGCAATTGAGTTTTTCCGGCAGCTGTTGGTCCAATTACCGCTGTTTTACTTCCCGATTGTATGGTAAATGAAACTTTTTTTAATGCTGGTTTATCTCCATATTGAACTGTAATGTTCTGCATTTCAATGTTTCCCAATAATGGTGTTTGCACTGTCCCCGTATCTTGGGTTTCTTCAGCATCCAACACGGCACAAATACGTGTGTAAGAAACAGAAGCCTGTGCCACAAAATTGCTAATAAATCCAATTACCATAATTGGAAAGATAAGGATGACCAAATACGAACTGAAAGCTGCAAAATCGCCTAAACTCATTGCATCCGTTATCACATAATGTCCACCCAAAGCCAGAATGTTTAATGACGCCATATTACCTACAAACACAACAATTGGTATCAATGTGGCAAATAGCCGTAGGATGGACATTCCCAGGTTTCTAGCTTCGGTATTGGCATCCAGAAACTTATTGTATTCAAGCGTTTGTGAGTTCAGTACCCGAACCAATGCAGCACCCATTACACTTTCATTAATAACCTTGTTTAACCAGTCGATCACTTCACGACTTTTCTTAAAAAGTACACTTACTTTTTTGAAAATAATCATAAACGCACCAATAATAATCGGGATAATAGTTAATACTGACAATGCCAATTCCCAATTGATTGAAATAAGCAATATACTTGCACCAATAATAATGAAAATTGACGATGCCAACGATACTATTGCCATCGAAACGAATAATTTTACAGAATCAATATCGGAAGTAAGGTTGGTAAGTAATTTCGATGGGTTGGCTTGCTGTATAAATGCATAACTCTGTCGGGAAATTTTATTGGTAAGCTTCGTCCTTAAATCGCGCGCAACCCGCTCTGATGCATATACTTGTAATATTCCCTGAAAAAAAGTAAAAACGAAAATTATCAAAGCTGCGATTAGAAATTCAATAATTAAACGTTGGTAAGAAAAACTACCTTTCGAGAAATCATCAATACCACGAGAAATGAGTTTCGGAATAACCAGATTCACAGCATTGCTTAATAAACCGAATGCAATAAGTGCGAAAATCATTAACTTATAAGATTTTACTGCTGCAAATATATTTGGTTTTGGAGGTTTATTGTTTGGTTTCTGGTTGGATTTTTGTTTTGTCATTCTATCATAATTTATTTATCAATTAACTATCGTCAATTGTATTACTCCCTTTGTTTTATCAGTCACACGAAACCGATTGTCCAATCGTTGACCAACAATCCAAACAATATCATCGCCAGAAACAAGTAACCAACTCTCTTCTTTTTCCATCATTGTGAGTTTGTTGTCGATAAAGAAGTCACTGATTTTTCTGTGATTATTCATACCAAAAGGGAAAAAAGTGTCACCTTCATGCCAATGGCGCAATTGTAATGGATACCTTAATTTTGATGCATCAATATGAACACAGTTTGTATCTTTTGAAACTTGAAAATCTGAATTAATGCTAATCTTGTTTAATTTCAACTTGATAGGTTCAGTAATTTCTTTATCAATTTCCAAAATATTATATATTTTTACCACTTGAGGCTTATTTTTTGTAATAATCAGGTATCTTCTGTCTTTAAGCAGGCGATAGGTATCCGAATAAAACTGTTTCCCTGACTCTCCATCCAGTTGTGCTGTAATTTGCTGAATTGTAGAAATTCCAAAACCGTAACCATGAAGAAGTTCGTACATTATAGTTGGCAAATGAATCTGTTGTTTTAATATTTCAATATCGAGTTTTATTGTATCACCTTGGTTATGAACAATTTTCTTTTCGATATTTTCAATGGCTTGTTGATAAATGGCAAAATTACCTTCAAAACGATCTAATGATTCGTATAATGTGTTCCTGACTGAAGGGTTTATTTCTTCCAATAAAGGTAAAACTACATTTCTAAATTTGTTACGTTGGTAATCAATTGATGCGTTTGTGGTGTCAGTAATATGCTCTAAATTTTTCTCAATAACATAATTTAAAATCTCGTTACGGGTGCAGCAGAGTAGGGGGCGAACTACTTTTTCATTTCTTGCTGATATTCCGGTTAAACCACGTAAACCGGTTCCGCGAACTAAATTCATTAGCAAAGTTTCGATACTATCGTCGGCATGATGAGCCACAGCAATTGCCTGAGCATTGTGTTTTTCGAGCAATTCGTAAAACCAGTTATAACGCAAATTGCGGGCAGCCATTTCTATTGAAATATGATGGGTTATTGCGTAATTACTTGTCTCAAAATCAATATGATAATAAGGGATATGCAGATGTTCTGCCATTTCGCGAACAAATATCTCATCTTGGTCAGATTCTTCCATTCTCAAATGAAAATTACAATGTGCAATCACACATTCATATCCGAGCGATATTAACAAATTCAATAATACAACAGAATCCGCACCTCCACTTACACCAACAATCACCTTTCCGGATTGTTTTAATAATTCGTGCTTTTGAATGTAATTCTGAACTTTTTGTTGCATTTCCATGTTGATTTTGGCGTATCTTTGTACCTTAAATTTTAAAGTGCAAAGGTATTTAATTTTTTGATATAACTTTTCCCATTTTCTTAACTTTGGAAAAGTTAGCGAACCAATTAGCAGGAAATATTATGAAACGAGCATGAATACAGAGATTCACCAAAAGCATTGATAATCTGACATGCGAGTTCCATTCGACCATTAAAAAAACAATTATAATCGTATGAAATCATTCTTATCATTAGCTCAATCCCGACAAAGCGATCGGGCATTTACAGAGAAACCCATTGAGCAAGATAAAATTGACCGAATTCTTGAAGCTGCTCGTTTAGCTCTATCGGCTTGTAACGCTCAACCGTGGAAAATTGTTGTGGTAACTGACAATGAAAAACGAATGCAAATTGCCGATGCTACTGCCAACAAAGTATTGTCAATGAATCATTTTACAAAACAAGCACAGGTACAATTAATTGTAATAGAAGAAAATGCCAATTTCACTTCAACAGTTGGGGGTTGGGCAACCAATAAACATTATCCGCTTATAGATATTGGAATAGTGGCTTCATATATTTGTCTGGCTGCTGCCGACGAAGGTTTAGGTTCGTGCATAACCGGTTGGTGTGATGAGAAAAAAGTACGTATCGCACTCGATATTCCAAAAAATAAGAGAGTTATGTTAGTTATATTATTAGGTTATTCAAATCAGCCACTAAGAATTAAAAAACGTAAATCGTTGGATAAAATTGTGACCTGGGAAAAATACTAATGGTCTACCAACTACTCAAATGGAACTAAATTAGCCCATTCTATTTAAACTTTGTATATGAAAGATAATGAGAATATTGAAAAATTAAGCAACTTCAATTCTCCGTCAGGAGTTAGGGATTCTTACACGCAAACATTACAATATCTATACGATCGACTTCCTGTATTTCAACATATTGGTGGTGAAGCTTATAAACCCGGATTAGAAAATTCAATTCGATTAATGAGTTCATTATACAATCCTCAAAACAAATACCCAACAATTCATATAGCAGGAACAAATGGGAAAGGTTCTGTTTCGCATTTGTTGGCGGCTGTTTTGCAAAAAGCCGGTTACAAGGTCGGACTATACACTTCACCACATTTGGACGATTTTGGCGAACGAATCAGGGTAAATGGAAAAATGATTGAGCAACAATATGTTATAGATTTTGTAGAAAGACACAAAAATCTATTTGCCAATATTGAACCTTCATTTTTCGAAGCTACTATGGCTATGGCATTCAATTTTTTTGCCGATTGTCAAGTTGATGTTGCTGTAATTGAAGTTGGTTTGGGCGGAAGACTCGACAGCACCAATATTATCATTCCTGTATTATCAATAATTACAAATATCAGCTTTGATCATGTAGGATTTTTGGGAAATACGCTTCAAAAAATTGCTTTTGAAAAAGCGGGAATTATAAAAGCAAACACACCAGTCGTGATTGGGGAGACACAGTCTGAAACATGCTTGATTTTTGAGGAAATATCCAAAAATTTATTAGCTCCGATTTATTTTGCCGATGAGCATTTTAAGATTTCATTTATTGGTTATTCCGATGGCAAGATGCAGGTTGAAACTTCTGATAAAAAGTTGTTAAATATCGGATTATGTGGTATTTATCAATTGAAAAATATTGTTACTGTATTGGCTGCAATTGAAAAATTAAATTCTTTGAATTTTAAAATTCCGGAACTGGCAATTCAGGAGGGTTTGGAAAATGTAGTTGCAATTACCGGATTGCAAGGTCGGTGGCAGAAGTTGAACAATAACCCAACTGTTGTTTGCGATACTGGTCATAATGTTGGTGGCATGGAATATATAGTTGAACAACTTAAAACTCAGCAATACAAAACTTTACATATTGTTTTTGGTATGGTGAATGATAAAGATATTTCGGCAGTACTGGCTTTATTACCTACCAAAGCACGGTATTATTTCGCACAAGCTAATATTGCAAGGGCTCTTCCTGCAAATGAATTAAAGGAGAAAGCTAAGAGTTCTGGTTTAATTGGCTTGGCTTATCTGTCAGTAAAACAGGCTATTGATGCTGTATTATCTGAAACCAAATCGGATGACTTTATTTTTATTGGAGGAAGTAATTTTGTTGTAGGGGAGGCATTGCCACTTTTCGAAAAATAAAAAAACGAGTACAAAAAAATTGCAACTCGTTTTAGTGTATTCAATACTTCGTTATAAGATTTTATTTTTTTGAACCTGCCTTTGTCGGCAGACAGGCACAAAGATGCTAAGACGCTAAGAAAAATTTTCAGTTTTTCTCTTTGCGTACTTTCTTTTATTTTTGATTATCAGGCATTTAAGTCTTGGCGGCTTTGCGTTAAATTTTTCTTAAGTATAATATGTAATTATATTTTAAATTTAATCATATATTTGATTATTTGATAGTTATCATATTTTATAACGATCCATTGTTTATTAAAAAGAAATTTTTTTAGGCTTTTTTTACTTTATAATCACAACTCGTTTTTCCTTTTACTATATTGGTCAAACGCGATTTTAAAAGTTGACGACGAATAGGTGTAACCTTGTCAGTGAACAGATTTCCTTCCAAATGGTCGTATTCATGCTGCACTACACGTGCTTTATAACTTTCAAATTCCTCGATATGTTCCATAAAATCAGCATCAAAATATTGAATTTTAATTTTCTCGGCTCGCATTACGTTTTCGTGAATTCCCGGAATGCTCAAACATCCTTCTTCGCCCGAAACTTCTTCAACACTCCGTTCTAAAATGGTTGGATTGATCATCACCACTTTAAAAGCTCCTAATTCAGGATTATCTTCTTTAAAAACAGCCAAATCGATTACCAGTAAACGTATAGGTAAACCTACTTGTGGGGCTGCCAAACCAACTCCTTCTGCCTTGTACATTGTTTCGTACATATTTGCAATTAAGTCATTTAACGCCGGATAATTGGCAGCAATAGGTTCTGCATGTTTTCGTAAAACGGCATTACCATAGGTGTAAATAGGTAAAATCATTATGAGATAATAAGTTACAAGTTACATGTTACGAGTATTTGAATGTATTTTACTTAAACAAGTGACTTTTTTTGTTATGAATTATATATAGATTCCAGATAGCTTTGCAAAATAATCGTTGCAGAAATTTTATCAACCAATTCTTTATTTTGTCTGTCTTTTTTCTTCAAACCACCATCGAGCATGGCTTTGTGAGCTAAAACGGAAGTATAACGCTCATCAACATAAACAAGTTCAATATTGGGGAATTTTCGTTGTAAACCCACTGCAAATGGTCGAATATATTGCATTGAATCAGATTCCTGTCCATTTAATTGTTTTGGAAGACCGATTACAAACTTTTCAACCGGCTCTTTAGAAATGTATTTTTCCAAATAAGTTAACACTTCATGAACTGGTACAGTATCCAAACCATTCGCCGAAATGTGAAGAATATCAGTAACTGCAAGTCCTACACGTTTTTGTCCGTAATCGATGGCTAAGATTCTTCCCATAATTTGTCTGTTTGCGAATGCAAAGGTACGAAAATCAGTTTGTTTTAGAAAATCAGGTTTTGAACGGCAAATTTGATAAAAAAAATCTAATGAATTTAAATGAAAATTCTAACTTATTTTATCATCTTCCACTTCTGATGTTGAGAAGAATTGATTATCTTTGTAAACTTTTAAAATAAACGAATTATATTTGTAAATAACTCATAATTAAAATAATAGTCCTATGTTGAACTGGTTTGAATGTAAAATTAAATACGAAAAAACCCCCGAAGAAGGTAAAATTGTCAAAGTAAACGAAACTTATTTAGTGGATGCATTGTCCTTTACCGAAGCTGAAGCACGCATTAACGAAGAAATGAAACCATTTATTAGTGGTGAGTTTATCGTATCAAATATTCGCAGAGCCCGCATTAATGAACTATTTACCAACGAAAATGGTGACAAATGGTATCGTACGAAAGTTTATTTTATTTCTTTTGACGAAGAAAAAGGAATTGAAAAGCGCACTGCCTGTACGATGATGGTTCAGGCAAATAATATAAAAGAAGCCTGGGACGGACTACAAGAAGGTATGAAAGGTTCAATGGCCGATTATGAAGTTGCATCTATCGTTGAAACTCTGATTTTGGACGTTTATCCTTTTGCTGCTCCTGAAAAATAAATAATTTTGTCAATAATAACCAACATACAATCTATTCGTAGCCACATTCCTTCACATGTGCGTTTGGTTTGTGTGTCAAAATTTAATCCCAATGATTCAATTTTGGAAGCTTATAAAATCGGTGAACGTATATTTGGCGAAAGTAAAGTACAAGAATTATGCGGCAAATATGAAGCGCTCCCAAAAGATATATTTTGGCACTATATTGGTCATCTTCAAAGTAATAAAATAAAGTTTATTGTTCCTTTTGTTTCGTTAATTCATGGTGTCGATTCCTATAAGTTATTGGAAGAGATTAATAAACAAGCTGAAAAGGCAGGTAAAAGGGTAAAATGTCTGCTTCAGGTTCATATTGCCATAGAGGAAACTAAATTTGGTTTTTCTCCGGATGAATTATTAGAAACCCTGACCTATGAAAAGTGGTTTTTACTAAAAAATATTCAAATATGCGGTTTGATGGGAATGGCAACATTTACAAGCAATAAAATTCAAATTCGTTCTGAATTTAAGTCTTTGAAAATGCTGTTTGATAAAGTAAAAAGTATGTATTTTGTAGATAATGAATTATTTTCTGAACTTTCGATGGGCATGTCCGACGATTACCAAATAGCAATAGAAGAGGGAAGTACGTTGGTTCGAGTTGGAAGTTCAATCTTTGGAAGTAGAAATTATAACTGATTTAAAACACAACTTTATAATTACAAAAGTTACAAATAGACTTCTCTTACTTTTAAATTTTTCAACTTCACATCCTCGTGTGTAGCCCATACCACCAAAGGTTGATAAGTTGTAATCCACTCCGAAAGAAAATCAATAATTCTGATTTTCAATTCATTATCTAATCCGTTTAAAGGTTCGTCTAGTAATAAAATAGCTGAACGAGCAGCTAAAGCCCTTGCCAAACCAACACGTTGTTGTTGTCCTCCACTCAATTCGTGTGGATATTTTTGACCATGACCATTCAGTTCCATTTTTGTTAATAAAAATGACACTAAACTACCAATTTCTTGCTTTCTAATATGCTTTGATCGAATGGAATAGGCAATATTTTCAGAAACGGTAAGCCACGGAAGCAGGCGAACATCCTGAAATGAAAATGCTTTATGATTGTTTTTTTGAAAAGTAATTTCACCAGAATCGACGGTTTCAACTTGAGCCAGTATTTTGAGTAAGGTTGTTTTTCCAATTCCAGATAGTCCTTTTATACAGCTTACAGTTTCATTATCAAACAAAGCCGAATATGAATTTAAAACAGATTTGTCATTAAATTTTTTATATATATTTTGTGCGTTAATATCCACTTTATCAATGGTTTGCTTAAAAGAAAAAATTTCGAAAGTGTTGGTCTCCTGAAACCTTTTCTGTAAATGAATTCCTTTAATTAATTTAATAATACTATCAAAAAAATAACTCACTCCAACAGCAATTACCGTCCATGCAATTAATTCTGAAACATTAATAAATGCTTGTGTTTGTTTCATGGCAGTACCGATACCATGTATGGGCTGTGCTAAAACTTCACCAATAATTATGGCGCGCCATCCAAATCCCATGGCAGTACTGATTCCATCAAATATAAATGATTTTGAGGCTGGAATATAAATAGTTACAAACTTTTCGTAAGGTGTTTTTCCAAATACACTCGCCATTTCCAACAATTTATTATCGGTCTGTTCTAATCCTGTCAGAATATTTTGATACAAAATGGGGAACATGGTAATAATGGCAATGAAAACAGGTAAATAAGGAGGCGAAAACCATAAAATAGCAATTAATACAAATGAGATAACCGGAATTGAACGCGTAATTAGGTTGATAGGATAAAAAAATGCTTTCCAGAAAGTTGAAAATTTAGCAATTGTTGCAAAAGTAATGGCTAAAGAAAAAGCCAGAAAAAATCCAATTATTCCCCTGAGAATAGTAGTAAATACAATTAACAGGAAATGTTCACTACCAAACAAACTGAATACTTGCTTGATTAGATTGAAAACAGAAGGAAAAATTGCCGGAAAGCCTATCTGCATCGAAATCAACTGCCAGACGGTGGCAATAAATAAGATGCTTAACAATGTGGGATATAGCTGTTTATTTTTCATAATTTGCAACCAGATACTAAAATAAATTTTGTTAACTTAAACTTGTTAATAGGTTTGAAAAATAAAATCATTGTTGGGGATTTTTCCACCAATACTTTTAGGATTATACTCATAAAAAATATCCAGATAACGATTGACCTCGTTTTCAAGTGCAAAAGCACCAACATATCGAATATTACAGAAAGGAATGGAGCGTCTGGCAGATTCGATATTGGTAGCTAATTTATGTTTTACCATTAACTTTGCAGCTTTTTCGGGCTGTTCGGAGATAAAATTGCAACTATTTGAATATGATTGACAAACTTGCTGAACTAACTCGGGATAATCCTCAGTAAAACGTTGACTAACTAAAAAAGCAGTTTGCACAAAGATATCCTTATCTGAATTATAAATTGACTTTTTACAGTCGAGTTTTTCAATAATATGTATAGACGAATCCTGTGCTAATAATTTGCTTACCAATGGTTCCGACACCACAGCCAATTTTACTTTCTTAAAAAGTAATGCTTGTGCAATTTCATTATTACTTGCGAAAGAATAATCAATTTTTGTATTTAAAATAACCTTTTCCTTAATCATCCGCCTAAGCAAAATATCGGAAGTAGCCCCTTGCCCGAAAATTGCAATGGTTTGTCCTTTAAGATTTTCTATATGTTGAATTGGAAGATTAGTCATTAAATACAGAGTTCCCCAAATTGGACAAGCTACCATTCTATATTTCAATCCTTTGTTATATAAATTGGCTGCCATAATGGTGGGAAGAATGGCAAAATCCAATTCGCCCTGCATCATTAAAGCCTGAATTTGCAAAGGTTCACTTTTAATTATAATTTCTACATTTTTACCGCCAATTATTGGTGAATAATCTATCAATTGTATAAAACTCACTGCCGATGGACCATCTAATATGCCAATACGAATGGTATCTGATGATTTATTGCTACACGAGGTGAGAAATGTACTAACAATACCAAAAATAGAAATGAATAAAATAGTTATGAACGATGGTTTTTTCATATCTTTTTGATAATGAGATAGTATTTTGATATTTTTTTTATCAATTTGTGCTTGCACAAAGATACAAATGTTGAGCATTTTTTTGCACAAAAATGCAAAATAATATAAACAAAACAACTATATTTGCACCCTTATTCTAATTTACCCCGAATATTTTTTTTATCATGGTGCAATTCATCTTTTTTTCCATAATTTTTATTCTGATTGTAGATTTTTGTTTAGAGCGCTTTTTAGCATTTTTAAATATTAAGCACGCAAAAAATGAACTTCCAGCTATTTTAAAGGACATTTACGATTCCGAAAAATACACAAAACAACAAGATTACTTTAGAACAAACACACGATTTGGTATGCTCACCAGTTCGTTTAGTTTTGCGATTACCCTTATGATATATAGTTTGGGTGGCTTTGCATGGATTGATTCATTGGTACAAGTTTATATCAAAAGTGAAATTTGGACGCCGATTGCTTTTTTTGGAGTACTCTATTTTGCAAATGATATATTGACTATTCCATTTGCCTGGTATGATACCTTTGTAATTGAACAAAAATTTGGCTTTAATAAGGTAACTCCAAAACTTTTTATCATAGATAAGTTGAAGGGATATGGAATGACAATACTACTTGGTGGTGGAATTTTATTTGTAATTATCTGGATTTATTCACTTACTCCTCAATACTTCTGGTTGTTGGCTTGGGCAGTTATTACAGGTTTTAGCCTTTTTATGACAATGTTTTATTCCGAAATCATTGTTCCACTTTTCAATAAACAAACCCCTTTGGCAGATGGAGAATTACGTAGTAAAATTGAAGCTTTTGCAATAAAATCAGGATTTAATCTTACCAATATTTTTGTAATTGATGGATCAAAACGTTCTACAAAGGCCAACGCTTATTTTAGTGGACTTGGCAGTAAAAAACGTATTGTGCTTTATGATACCCTAATGGATAAGCTTAGTACAGATGAAATTGTAGCTGTTTTAGCACATGAAGTGGGTCATTATAAACACAAACACACACTCATTAATTTCTTAATTTCGATGCCAACAACATTATTGCTCTTCTTTGTTTTTGGACTTATTTTAAAAAGTGATGTATTGGCACAAGCAATGGGAGGTCAGGTTCATTCTTTTCATCTCAATGCACTAGCATTTAGTATTTTATATTCTCCTATTTCTTTGGTATTGGATATTGCCACCAATGTACTATCGCGAAAATTTGAATATCAAGCAGATGCTTTTGCTGCCGGATATGGATTTGCACCACAATTGCAATCGGGTTTGAAAAAACTTTCGGCAACATCGCTTAGTAATTTAATGCCACATCCTTTATACGTCTTTTTTCATTATTCACATCCAACGCTATATCAAAGAATTACAAAACTCTCACAGAAATTGTAAATTGTAAATGACAAAATAGTAAATTCTAAAAATATATGTTATTAGGAATTATGGGTGCCATGCCCGAAGAAATGGACAAAATTATTCGAGAAATAATCAATAAACAAATTGTAGAACGTGGTAGTAGAATTTATTATCAAGGTGAATTGTTCGGACAAGAAGTTGTGGCTGTTTTTTCGCGTTGGGGAAAAGTAGCTGCTGCAACAACCGCTACAAATTTAATTTTGGAATTTAATGTAGATAGAATTGTTTTTACCGGAGTTGCAGGAGCTATTTCGCCCGAATTAAATGTTGGTGATGTGGTTATTGGACAACGTTTATATCAGCACGATATGGATGCACGTCCACTAATGCGTCGTTTTGAAATTCCCCTCACAGGTAAAACATCATACGAAATACCTTTACAGAATATTGAAACCATGTCGCAAGCAGTTCATAATTTCTTGAAGAACGACAAAGAATTTCGAAAAATACTAACTGAACAACAAATTTCAAACCCAAAAATGTTGATTGGCGACATTGCCAGTGGGGATTTATTCATATCGAGTACTGTAATGAAGCAAGCACTCATCAAGAATTTACCCTCAGTAGTTTGTGCCGAAATGGAAGGTGGAGCAGTTGCACAGGTGTGCGATGATTACGGTGTACCAATAATTGTAGTACGCATAATTTCCGATTCAGCCGATGAAGAAGCACATATTTCGGCTATTGGTTTTGTAAACCAGCACGCAGCTGATTATTCACTTTCAATTTTAAAAGAATATATTGGACTTATTAAATAAAATTTAAATTTACTTTTTTGGGTAGTAATTATCAACTTATTAAAATTTTCAATTAATCAAAGTTATACTAATCAATCATTTACATTTATGGAAAACAACATTTTCTTTTTAGTGCCCGCAGCGGCTATCATCGCGTTGGGTTTTGCTTATTATTTCTTCAAACAAATGATGAAGGAAAGCGAAGGTACCGACACTATGAAAAAAATTGCTCTTCACGTTCGTAAAGGTGCTATGGCTTATCTTAAACAACAATACAAAGTTGTTAGTATTGTATTCATAGTTTTAGCTATAATTTTTTCAGTTATGGCTTATTTCAATCTTCAAAATGTATGGGTGCCTTTTGCATTTTTGACAGGTGGTTTTTTCTCAGGGTTAGCTGGTTTTTTTGGAATGAAGACAGCAACCTATGCTTCTGCTCGGACTGCTCAGGCTGCATCTCATTCACTCAACAAAGGATTGCAAGTTGCTTTTCGTTCGGGTGCAGTTATGGGATTAACAGTAGTTGGTCTTGCTTTGCTTGATATTTCAGCTTGGTATTATATTCTTGACAATTTTGCAATTGTTGGTGATTCAAACAAATTAATTTACATTACAACTACTATGCTAACATTTGGAATGGGTGCATCTACTCAGGCTTTGTTTGCTCGTGTTGGTGGTGGTATTTTTACCAAAGCTGCTGATGTTGGTGCAGACCTCGTAGGCAAAGTTGAAGCTGGAATTCCTGAAGACGATCCCCGTAACCCTGCAACCATTGCCGATAATGTAGGTGATAATGTAGGTGATGTTGCCGGAATGGGTGCTGACCTTTACGAATCGTATGCAGGTTCAATTTTAGCAACATCTGCATTAGGTGCTTCAGCATTCCTTATAAATACTGATATGCAGTTAAAAGCTGTTTTTGCTCCAATGATGATTGCTTCGGTAGGTGTAATACTTTCTATCATTGGTATTTTCATGGTTAAAACCAAAGAAGGTGCTAAAATGAAAGAATTGCTAGGTGCTTTGGGTCTAGGTGTAAATATCAGTTCTGCTTTAATAGCAGTTTCTACCTTTGGAATTCTATTTACATTAGGTATTGAAAACTGGATGGGAATATCATTCTCGGTAATTTTTGGTCTAATTGCTGGTATTATTATTGGTCAGGCAACAGAATACTATACTTCTCAAAGCTACCGTCCAACTCAAAAAGTTGCAGAAAGTTCTAAAACCGGAGCTGCAACTGTAATAATATCTGGTCTTGGATTAGGAATGATTTCAACTGCAATTCCTGTAATAACAATTTCTATTGCAATTATTTTGGCATTCATGTCTTCACAATATGATTTGATGACCTTCACTTACACTCCAAACCTGACACTAGGTTTATATGGCATAGGTATTGCAGCTGTTGGTATGCTTTCTACACTTGGTATTACCTTGGCAACTGATGCTTATGGTCCAATTGCTGACAATGCAGGCGGAAATGCCGAAATGAGTGGATTAGATCCAGAAGTTCGTAAACGTACCGATGCTTTAGATGCACTTGGTAACACAACTGCCGCAACGGGTAAAGGATTTGCTATTGGTTCTGCTGCATTGACAGCATTGGCACTTTTAGCATCGTATATCGAAGAAATTAAAATTGCTTTGGAACGTATTGCTTCAACTTCTGTTGACGGTTTAGCAAGAGTCGGTTCTGAAATGTTATCAATTGAAACAATCAAAGCTTCAACTTTTGAAAATTTTATGCAGTACTATAATGTAACTTTGATGAATCCGATTGTTTTGGTTGGTGTTTTTGTTGGCTCTATGATGGCATTTGTTTTTTGTGGTTTGACCATGAATGCAGTTGGACGTGCTGCACAAAGCATGGTGGAAGAGGTTCGTCGTCAATTCCGCGAAATTGTCGGAATTATGGAAGGAAAAGCCGAACCTGACTATGCACGTTGCGTTGAAATATCAACCAAAGGTGCACAACGCGAAATGTTGCTTCCTTCAATTCTTGCAATTGTAACTCCAGTAGCTGTTGGTATTCTTTTAGGTGTTGGTGGTGTTTTGGGACTTCTTATTGGAGGGTTAAGTACAGGTTTTGTTTTAGCTGTATTTATGGCTAATGCAGGTGGTGCATGGGATAATGCAAAAAAATATATAGAAGAAGGAAATTTGGGTGGAAAGGGCTCTGATAACCATAAAGCAACAGTTGTGGGTGATACAGTTGGCGATCCTTTTAAAGATACATCCGGTCCTTCATTGAATATTCTTATCAAGTTGATGAGCATGGTTTCAATTGTAATGGCAGGATTGACTGTTGCATGGAGCATGTTCTAAAACTTTGTAATCCAAATGGAAAACTTTAGAATATAAAAAATCCGGTATTTGTAAATGCAAACACCGGATTTTTCAATAAAACTAATTGTATAAATCATTTTTATTGACTACTTTTGTGCTCGAAAAGTAAGGGCATCAAATTGTTCTAAAAACAATGTAAAAAAACAGATAAAATCCAACTTTTCTACAACTTATTTGTTTAAATATCAAGGTAAAATAATATAAAATTATAACAATTTAATAACTGAATTATGAGTAAAATTTCAGATGTAGTTAAACCGGGTGTTGTTACAGGAACTGACCTACAGTTTATCTTTCAAGTTGCAAAAGAAAATGGATTTGCTATTCCTGCCGTAAATGTAGTAGGTTCTTCAACCGTAAATGCTGTTTTGGAAGCAGCAAAAAATGCCAATTCACCTGTAATGATTCAATTCTCTAATGGTGGAGCTGCATTTAATGCCGGCAAAGGTTTAAAAATGGAAGGTCAACAAGCAGCTGTACTTGGAGCAATTGCCGGTGCTAAACACATTCATACTTTGGCCGAAGCTTATGGTGTACGTGTGATACTTCATACCGACCATGCTGCAAAAAAATTACTTCCCTGGATTGATGGATTGTTAGATGCAAGCGAAATGAATTTTGCTGAAACCGGAAAACCACTTTTCAGTTCTCACATGCTTGACCTCTCAGAAGAGCCAATCGAAGAGAATATTGCTATCAGCAAACGTTATCTGGAACGTATGAGTAAAATGGGTATGACCCTAGAAATTGAATTGGGAATTACCGGTGGTGAAGAAGATGGTGTTGACAACAGTGGTATTGATAACAGTCTTTTGTATACTCAACCTGCCGATGTGCATTATGCATATACTGAATTAAGTAAAGTTTCTCCAAACTTTACAATTGCTGCTTCTTTTGGTAATGTTCATGGTGTTTACAAACCAGGAAATGTAAAGTTGATGCCAATTATTCTTAAAAATTCTCAGGAATATATCAAAGAAAAAGATGGATTGTCTGTTGCACATCCCGTAAACTTTGTATTCCACGGAGGATCGGGATCGTCACATGCCGAAATTCGTGAAGCAATAAGCTATGGTGTAGTTAAGATGAATATTGATACAGATACACAGTGGGCTTACTGGGATGGAATTCGTGGATTTGAAACTGCTAATCGCGCATATTTACAAGGTCAGATAGGAAACCCTGAAGGAGCTGAAAAACCAAATAAAAAGTTCTATGATCCACGCGTATGGTTACGTAAAGGTGAGGAATCACTTATTGCCCGTTTGAAAGTTGCTTTCGAAGATTTGAATGCCATTAATAGCCTGTAATCTAAAATATTTGATAGGATATTTTTCGTTAAAAAGTCACTTTGGAAAACTCCAAAGTGACTTTTTTCCATCGTATTTAATTTATCTGTTTTCATTATCTCTGGTTCAGAAAATTTATTGACGATTAATGACTATCTTTGTATCTTTTAACAAACATAACAGCAATGAATTTTACGGATTTAAACCTCAACACTCCATTAGTAAACGCGTTAACCGATCTAAATATAACGCAAACTACTACTATTCAAGAAAAAGCTTATCCGGTAATCATGTCCGGAAGAGATGTGGTAGGTGTTGCGCAAACAGGTACCGGAAAAACTATAGCTTACCTGCTTCCATGTCTTCATCAATGGAAATTTACCAAAGAAAAACATCCGCAAATATTAGTTGTTGTCCCAACCCGCGAACTTGTGGTTCAGGTAGTTGAACAAGTCGAAAAATTGACAAAATTCATGCATGTTCGTGTGGTAGGTGTTTACGGTGGTGTTAATATGATTCAACAAACGCCATTAATTATGGCAGGTGTTGACGTTTTAGTGGCTACACCCGGGCGAATGTTGGATTTTGCACTCAATGGTTCATTAAAATTGAAATCCATTAAAAGATTTGTCATAGATGAAGTGGATGAAATGCTAAACCTTGGATTCCGTCCACAATTGATACGTGTGATCGATTTGTTGCCGGTTAAACGTCAGAATCTTATGTTTTCGGCAACAATTTCAGAAGAATTGAAAGATTTGGTTCATGACTTTTTTGTAGAACCAATTGAGATTGAAGCTGCTCCAACCGGAACACCACTCGAAAAAATAAAACAAATTGGGTTTAAAGTTCCAAATTTTTACACTAAAGTGAATTTGCTGGAGTTTTTGATGAACAACAACCCCGAGTTTTCAAAAGTGTTGGTTTTTACTTCTACTAAAAAATTAGCCGATGCTTTGTATGACGAAGTTGCACCAAAATTTATTGATAAAATTGGCTTGATTCACTCCAATAAATCTCAGAATAACCGTTTCGATGCATTAAAAAATTTCAAAGAAGGTGTGTATAGAATGTTGATTGCCACAGATATAGTAGCACGTGGCTTGGATATATCGGATGTATCGCATGTTGTAAATTTCGATGTTCCCGAAGTAGCTGAAAACTATATGCATCGTATTGGTCGTACCGGTAGAGCCGATAAAAATGGAGTATCAATTACTTTTATTACCAAAACAGATACAGAATATCGTTCCAGTATTGAAGCATTGATGAATAAAAAAATTCCGATTGTAAAAATGCCTGAAGAAGTTGAAATATCAAAAATACTAATTGATGATGAACTTCCTCAGGTGAAAATGAAAAACACACTTATTTCAATACCAAAAAAGGAGGAAGGCGGTGCTGCATTTCATGAGAAACAAGATAAAAATAAAAAAGTAAACATGAAAGTCAGACGAGCAGAATCGATGAAAATAAAATATAAAAAACCCAAGACAAGAGGTCAGAAGAAAACGAAATAAAAAATTAACTAATTACTTTTTTAATAAAAAAATATTATGGCAACAAAAAACGAAATTCAATCGGAAAAATCCGTAAAATCAGGAAAATTTGGAACATACATCATGAATCACAAGATGATTTTTTTCCTACTTCTAGCACTTATTGCTGTATTTCTTTGGGCATTTATCAAAACTACAATTATGAAAAATAAATTTGAAAAGCAAACTTTGGAAATAAAAAAACAATGCGAAAACAAAATTGATAGTATTACTGCCCAACAAATGGAATTAACTTCAAAAACCTTTGCATGGGCTATCAGAAGTGAAATAACACGCGACAATAAAGAACAGGTAAATCAATTTTTTGCCGGTTTTATTAAAGAATCAGGTGTAATTAAAATACAATTTGTAGATGCCATCTCATCAAAGGTTTTACTTTCAACCGATAAAAAAGATGAGGGATCAATGTTCGAAGATAAGATTGCTTTGCTTACAAATAATACAATTCATTTTAACAATGATTCAATTTTGCATGTTATAACACCAGTTATGGGATTAAATACTAAACTAGGAGTATTAGTCATACAATATTTAAAAAAATAACAATAGAATGAAAAAAAAGGAAGTTGATTCCACTTGAGTTAGCTTCCTTTTTTTTTCTAAATTAATATTTACCAATTACCAATTCTATCACCACCTCTATCACCACCTCTATCACCACCTCGAAGTGGATGATTACCTGGTGGGCCAAACCTTTCGGGATTAAGATTCATTTCGGAAGGATTTTTTGAACCTGTGAATTTATTTATTTTATAAGTAAAGCTTATTAAAAGGTATGAAGTAAGCGTATTGTATCTATTATACTGAATATAGTTATCACCTATTGATTGACGTATATTTAATTGCTGACGAAGTAAATCGTAAACTTTGAGTGAAATAACGCCTTTGCTCTTGAATACTGTTTTGTCAATTGTAGCATTCCAAATGATTTGATTCTGTGCGCTTGTAGAATATCCTTGCAGAGTGGTATAATTCAAATCAGTTCCCATGTTAATATTATAAGGTAAATGCACAATAATATTACCTCCGCCAGTCCAGTCTTTTGTCTCAGCTGTTCTGCGATTTAAATTATTCCATGTATTGGTATATCTGATTCCTCCACGGGCACCAATTTCAATTAAATCGTGTGTAAATGTTATCGAAATTTGTTCACCAAAACTCCATCTACTGGTATTACTTAAATCTCCAAGTGGCATTATACTATCAGAATTTAAGTTTGTTAAACCCTTTGAAGAATAACCATATTGCTTTTCAAAACCACCTGAAGTTCCTGTGTTAAAATGTAAACGTTTTTGAATAATAGGAGTATTAAACATTACATTTCCATTTAAACTGAAAGGCGTTTCACCCAATCGTGCATTTACTGTCTGACTATATTGTTTTCCTGTTATTTCATATATACTATTCGTTAAAAGTGCATCCTTAGTAACTCTTGCACTGAATGTTGTATTAATAGATGAAAAAGTTTTATCATTGAATGAGGTGTACATCATTCGTAAAGAATGTGTAAAAGATGGATTAAGAGATGCATTACCTATAGTTTCATTCATTAAATTTGAATTATTTTTTACAGGTTGCATTTGGTTTACACTTGGTTGATCTGTTTGTCCTCGATAGTCGATACGGGCAAATTTTTTCCTTTCAAAATTATATTGAAATCTACCGGTAGGGGAAAAATTGAATACTTCATTTTTTACATCACGAATTGCTCCATTGCCATATTCAGTATAGCTATAGGTTTGTGATGGTTCTCCTTTTAATCCAATAATAACATTCAAACTTTTATTTACGTATCTATAATTAAATTCCAGAGTCTCACTGTAAAAAAGATTTTCAAAATTATTGCTATAAACGCTATCTTTCATGTTGTAATTTCCCAGTCCGTCATTATTGAATTGAGATTTTTCAGACACGTTTTTTGTGTTTTTAAGTGATAGAGAAGTTTCAAGAAAATTCTTATAATTCCAAAGTGGCTCAACATATGACATTCTTATACTTACATTATATCTGTTTGATTTATTGGTGGTAAATTGATCGACTATGGTGTCTTTCGATAATATTTCGATATGTTTGAATGAATAATTTGAACTTTCGTTATTGCCTTGACTTATTCCAGTTTGAAGACTTGTAGTTAAGGTACGACCATTTTTAGAGAGAAATTTATGGCTGAAAATTACATTCAAACTACCATCAATACTATTTCCATTTCCAACGTTATTCGTAAATCCATTACTTGTTTCCATTAAATCAGTAAGATAAGTATAATCTCTGTAACTGTTTGAAAAACTTCGTGAATAATTAATGTTTGGTTGAAAAACAATTGTGTTTAAACTATCTATTTTTAATTCTGCTTCTAAACGCATATTGGCAGAATAATTTTCAGTATTAGAAGTTGTTGATGAAATACTAGTATATTTTGAACCAATTAAATAACTTTCTCTATTGCTTTCGGTTTTGGTTTCATTATTAGCATGTGTAAACGACCCATCGCCTCCAATAGTAAACTTTTGATTTACAATTGTATTATTATTTATACCTAAATTCTGTATACTTGTAATACCGCTATTATTACTATAACCTCCGCGTCCCCTGCTACTTCTACTTGTATTTGTATTATTTGCACCACTTGTAACGGTGGTTTGCGCCTCACCATCAATTAAATTCAGAAACAAGTTACTATCATACCTAAATTCATTATTTGTGTCTACACCACCACCACCAGTAACATTCCCGAATGTACCTTTTTTTCTGTTTGGTTTGAAAGTCAAGTTGATAATTCGTTCTGTATCATTGTCTTCAAATCCTGTAAGTATTGCCATATCGGATTTTTGATCCAATACCTGTATTTTGTCAATCATTTCGGCAGGTATATTTTTAGTTGCCATTTCAATATCATCATTAAAAAACTTTTTGCCATTTACCCTTATTTTTTTAACATCTTCACCATTTACTGTAATTTTCCCTTCAGTACTAACAACAACCCCAGGAAGGCGTTTCAGTAAATCTTCTACAACTGCATTTTGAGTAGTTTTAAATGCATTAGCATTAAATTCTGTTGTATCACCTTTTACAACCATTTGAGCTGCAGTTCCTCTAACTTCCACTTCACCTAATAAATGAACATCTTCTATTAATTGTATATTCTTCAAAATCAAATCTTTATTCTCCATTTTTATGTTTTTGCGATAATCTATGTAACCCAGGAAACTGATAATTAATGTATAATTTCCTGGTTTAACCTTAGTCAACATAAAATCTCCTCTTACATCAGTTTGGCAACCTTGTACAAAAGAAGAGTCAGATGCTAACAATAAACGAACATTTCCGATTTCAATTGGTTGTCCGTTCTTCGAATCGATAACAGTTGATTGTATGCTTCGTTGAGCTATTGCTGAAAAACAAAGTAAAAAAATTAAAATAGAAAGAAATAGATGTTTCATATTTATTATTAAATGATTAAATATATGACCTTATTTCAGATAAATATCAGATATACAATATATTAAATTGCAAACAAAAACCAATCTTAACTTTTTTTACCAAGTAATAAAACAATGGTGTTTGTTAAAAAAAAGTATGTTTAAAAATCTTTTGTTACAAAAAATACACAAATATATAATTTTATTTATTAAGACAAATACTAAGTTTGAAGGTTTAATGGATAGTTGTAAATATATTATCATTTTGGAAAATAAAATCAAATAAATACATTTATCGAATTAATAAAAAACACCTCAAAAGTAAACCCAACTTTTGAGGTGCAATTTAAAATATTTAATAATTCTTTTTTTTTAAATATCTGCTATTCCATATCCATCAAAATATCATCTTGCAAAACTGCCTGACCTGCTGTAACTGCAATGCTTTTAATTACACCATTTTTTTCGGCTAAAATGTTGTTTTCCATCTTCATTGATTCCATAATTAACAAAACATCTCCTTCTTTTACAGTTGCTCCTACAGTTGTAATAATACGGATAATACTTCCTGGTAGTGGTGATTTAATTGCATTGGCACTTGGTTTTGCAGAAGCTGAAACAGGAGCCGCTTTTACTGTAATTTTATTTTCTACCGGATTTGTCTGAACTTCCTTACGAACCAAAATTGGTGTTTTCAGTGTGTTAACTTCCTGCTCAAGTCCTACATTATAGGATTTACCATTTACTTCAATTTCGGCTTTATTTCCATCTACCGATTTGATATTCACGCTATATGAATTTCCCTCAATCGAAAATTTAAATTTCTTCATTGTATTTTATCTGCTATAATTATTAATACCGTAAATTTTGGAACTCCAAGGCGAATAACGCCTTTCTATACGTTTAATTGTAATTACATTACTTTCATCATCGTGAACTTCATCATAAAACAGATGTAAAGCCATAGAAATGGCCACAATATCTGCATTTGAAATATCACCACTATCAATATCTAATATCTTACCTGGTTTAGATTTTTTGCCCCTTATTTTTTTTAAAACAAATAAATTTATTTTTTTTAAAAACTTTTGAATTATCATGGTTCTAGGTTTTTTTTTTATAATTATAGTGGTATATTACAATGTTTCTTTGGAGGATTTACAACTTTTTTTGTTTGCAAAGCCTGAAATGCACGAATTACCCTGAAACGAGTATTGCGTGGTTCAATAATGTCATCAATATAACCATAAGCGGCAGCTTGATACGGATTGGCAAATTTCTCCTTGTAATCGTTCACTTTTTCACTAATAAATGCTGCTTTTTCTTCGTGATCCGAAATAACAGCAATTGCACGTCCTTCCAATACTTCTATAGCTCCTGCGGCACCCATTACAGCAATTTCGGCAGTTGGCCATGCGTAATTAAAATCTCCGCGCAGCTGTTTACAACTCATTACATCGTGTGCTCCACCATAAGATTTTCGAAGTGTAACTGTTACTTTTGGAACTGTGGCTTCACCATAAGCAAACATTAATTTGGCACCATGCGAAATTATTCCTGCATATTCCTGACCCGAACCTGGTAAGAACCCTGGAACGTCCACCAAAGTTAACACTGGTATGTTAAAAGCATCACAAAAGCGAACAAATCGTGCAGCTTTGCGTGAAGCATCACAATCCAAAACACCAGCCAAAAAATTAGGTTGATTGGCAACTATACCTGTTGGAGCACCATCGAAACGCGCAAAACCAACAATGATATTTCGTGCATAATGACGATGAATTTCTAAAAACTCATCACTATCTACTATGGCATGTATCACATCCTTCATATCGTAAGGTTGATTCGGATTATCTGGAATTATTGCATTCAATTTATCGTCCAATCGTATAATTGGATCGGTATTCTCAAACAATGGTGGTTCTTCCAAATTATTTTGTGGCAAATAAGAAAGCAATTTTCGAATGATCATAAGTCCTTCCTCTTCACTCTCAGCTTTGAAATGAGAAACACCCGACTTGCGCGAATGCATATCAGCACCACCAAGATCTTCAGTAGAAATATCTTCACCGGTAACTGATTTTACAACCTTAGGACCTGTAACAAACATATAGCTGTTTTCTTTTGTCATTAACACAAAGTCGGTGAGAGCAGGAGAATATACAGCACCACCGGCACATGGACCATATATGGCTGATATTTGAGGTATTACACCTGAAGCTAAAATATTACGTTCAAAAATTTCGGCATATCCAGCCAAAGAAGTCACACCTTCCTGAATACGAGCTCCACCCGAATCGTTAATTCCTACTATTGGACATCCCATTTTCATGGCCATATCCATTACTTTGCATATTTTTAATGCCATTGTTTCCGACAAAGAACCACCAAAAACTGTAAAGTCTTGTGCATAAACAAACACTGTACGACCATCGATGGTACCATGTCCGGTTATAACGCCATCACCAAGATATTTTTCGTTTTCCAATCCGAAATTATTACATCGATGTGTTACAAACATGTCCAACTCTTCGAAACTACCTTCATCTAATAGCATTTCAATGCGTTCGCGGGCAGTAAATTTTCCTTTTGCATGTTGTGATGCAATTCTTTTTGCGCCACCACCTAATTTGGCTTGAACGCGTAAATCGATAAGGTTTTTAACCTTTTGTTGATTCTCCATTATTTTATTCTTTGTCTACGATTTTCAATTTAAGTCTACTCGTTTTCTTATGTGTTAGGATCTTCGCACAATTCTGTAAGCACACCAAAAGTAGATTTTGGATGTAAAAAAGCTATGTTTAACCCTTCGGCACCCTTGCGAGGAAATTTGTCGATTAAAAATACACCACGTTCGGCTGCCAAATCCAATTTAGCCTGTAAATTTTCTACTGCAAATGCTATATGATGTACGCCTTCACCTTTCTTTTCCAGAAATTTTCCAACCGGACCATCAGGATCAGTCGATTCCAATAATTCAATTTTTGTTTGTCCCACTTTAAAAAAAGCAGTTTTAACTTTTTGATCAGGAACTTCTTCAACAGCATAACAAGTTAATCCCAATAAGTTTTCATAATACGGAATAGCAAGTTCGAGACTTTTTACTGCAATTCCCAAATGCTCAATATGAGTTGGTTTCATAAAAAAAAATTTAATTTTTAAATTAGTTCAAATATCTGATATGCAATCATATATTTTGTAAACAAAAAAAGTTCAAATTGAAAAAAAAATAATTAGAGAAATTTTTATTTATTTTTCAAATTTCGTACAAAATTAGTATAATTTTTCTTCATTATCAACTAAATAAACAAGAAATTTATATATTTTTTTTTTGCTTGATTATCAGAAAGATATTATGAATATACAGTAAATGTGCAAAATTAAAAATGATAAAGTTTATGAATATTATTTATATATTAGACTTTATTTCGATTAATATTATATATCGCTGTTATTCAGCGTG